>ERZ773234.169-NODE-169-length-20703-cov-5.626259_pt1 | contig 20703 bp, 14 predicted proteins | sample MGYA00580523_ERZ773234 | MGnify/ENA primary metagenome ERZ773234 (study PRJEB29015, sample SAMEA2738167) | human oral metagenome | biome: human oral; feature: human-associated habitat; material: saliva | place: China | collected 2262 ...
TGGTCTACTTTTTTTACCATTTTGTCCTTCTTTCTTCCTGTAATAAATTACAGGATAATATATTTTTCTTAATTATATAAAGAAAAGCGGTCTTTCAACCGCCACCTTTTTATTTTTGCTGTTCCCCAACTGTTTTAAATAGTTCTTTTGTATCAACGACAAAATCGGTCAATTTTTCAAACAGTGGAATAGTTTCACTTAATACTTTTGAGAGCGTTTTTGTCTCTTTGTAAAACTTATCCTTTGTGTAATACTTGGAGTTGTTTGATTTCCAAAAGGATTTGTTTTTGTACATAGCTCCGACTATATCAACAAAAAACTCAGTCTGTTTAGACAACAAAGAATACCGACCTACATCACAAATAGCCTTAAGTACAAGATTAGATGAAGACACTTCGAAGACGTTATTTAAGAATTCTCTTGATAAGGATTCAACCCCAACAATGTTTACTTTAGACAAGTCACAACAAGTATCGTCCTTCAGTTTATCAAGAAAACCTTTGATAGCTTGAGATTCTATAAGTTTTTCAAAATTTTTAAACTCTTTGACATTATCTTCTGTTGTGTATGCTGTGTAAATAACAGACCTTGCATCAATAGAAACTTTATTTAGACCATCGAAGATAAGTGCAACCTTTTCTCCACCAAGACGATTTAGCCAAAAGTAGATATTACCAAAATTGATCACAACTCCATCAAGTTTTTTTGACGTACGATTTAACGAGTGATTAATTCCTTTGGCGATAGCAGTCTCTGTGGCATCTTTATCTTGTGATAAGGAAACAAAATCCTGAATCAAAAGCCTAACAAAGTTTTGTGTAAACCAATCAACATCTAAAACCTCTCCAAAAAATACTTCGATTGTTTTATAATCAAAAAAGTACCTTGTAGCATCGTAGTAATGTCCACGCTCACGTTGATTTTTCAAACAGGTGTGTAGTCTTGAAGCCATATCCTTAAGTTCTGGCTCTGCCCTACAAATTGTATCAAAAAGTCTGGATTTTAATTGATCTACTAAATAAAAAACAAGTTCAGAATCTGAATCACAAAAATCCTGATGTATAAACTGGAAGAAAACATTGGTAATTCTCTGATAATCTGAATTATCATTGTGTAAAATACTAACAATTGATGCAATATCAGATTCCTTACAAAATACAGATTGTGATTTTTCTAAAGTTGATGCAACCCTTTTATTGATGTAATCTTTCAAAACGTTAACATCTAAAGCTGCAAGAATATTTTCCGGTTCCTTGATAAGGTCAGACACCTTCACAATTGGTAGGTAGGTATCTTCTCCGGTTCTGCGATAAAAAGACACACTTCGTGACTGTCTTGTCCCTATAACAACGTTGCTATCTTTAAGATTGTAGAAGATGTAGGGCTCGCAATGATTCGGAGTATTAACCCCAAATTTAGAGATTGATATTTCTGGACAATAGCTATCACTTGCAACTTTCACTTCTGAAATTGTTCCAGATAGTAAATCCTTTACAAATTTTTTCTCAATATCAATAACTATATTAGTTTCAGTTGTTTTCATTTTAGTCCTTCTTTCTTAAATTTATTTTTATAAATTATAAAAGGGCTACTTGTTGAAAAAGAAACCCTTTAATATATTTGTTGGTTAGCTAATTAACAGTATTCTGTTTTTTCTTTAAAATATCAGAAAAATCTGGGAATAATGAATCTAAATATTGATTGAATATTTCTGACTGTTCGTAAACTTTATCTATTGTGTCCAGAACAAAACAAATATCGTTTTGTTCTGATTCTGTTCGAAGCTCAAAGCTTTCACTTTCCTTTAGATAAGCAAAAACTTTCCTCAATTCAGATAATAGTTTTGGAAAGGTCTTAATCAAACAATATTCGTTCAAGTTGAGCTCAACGTCTGGTGAAGAAGTATTTTGTACTTCAGAACACAAACTATAGCAAGCCATTTTAATCTTAAGTGTATCTAAAAGTTGTTTTGTTCTTTTAAATTTTACCTTAACTGATTTAGGTAAAGATTCTAAAAACTTAATCAGAAGATCTGCGTTACAGTTTTGATTTTCCAAAAAGAAATGTTTTGCTCCGTTTAGCCCGGTATAATCACCAGGAAACTGGATTTCTAAAAGTTCTACATCTGCAAAAATTTCAGCAAATTCTGAGCCAAAAAATTCTAGAAACCGTTCCAGAGATCGTAATCGCATCGGATATTTTTTGTTAGAAAAGAACTTCTTCATTGATTGCTTTAGACCCAACAATATTTCTTTATCACAATTTAGATTGTTCTTTTCTAAAATATCCTTGAGACTTGCGATAAGATTAACAACGATTCCGATGGCGTCATCTGCTAAGATAATATTGCTAAAATACTCAGTCAAATAATCTGGCGATAAAATCAGATCAGCATTTACCTTGTAGTATCTATCTCCAGATTTAATTTCCTTAGATACAAACTCAAACAAATTAGATAAAGTCTCTCTACCACCATCCTCTGAATCTTTGCGAAGATGACAAACAATAATATCTTTTAAAACTTCAGATGAATAGGTTGCAATTTCGCTGTTTTTGTTACAGAATTTTGCATCACTGAATCTAAGAATCAACTCGTAAAGGAAATGATTGTATTCAAAGAAACTATCTGATTTTTTATACTTATTGAGTTCTTTTAGAACACTATTTTCAAATAAAGAATCGTTTTTTAGCAACTTATCGGTCAAGAACTTTTGTAAATCACTAACGTTTAACAGTTGTTGTTTGGGGAATAAATCAACTAATTCGAAATTAACAAGAATAAGATACTTATCAAGTGGTGCTCGGCTGTTCTTTTGGTTAACTTGAGATCCAAAGACAATATTTTCATCCTCTAAGTTGTAAAATAGATAGGATAGCTTTCCCCAGTCCGCAAGAAAGCTGCGACCTAGACCTTTCTCAACAGAGAAAGAAATTTCCGGGCAATAACTATCGCTAGCAATTCTAACACAATCGATCTTTCCTGAAGATAGGTTGTGCATCAACTCCTTTTCTAATTTAGAAAAAATATCAACATTTTGCGTTGTGGTTTTCATTTATTTTCCTTCTTTCTAAGCTACCACCTGGCAGCATTTTCATTTTTCTGAAATTATATCAAAAACAATAAAATTTTAAATGAATGAAAATAAGAGCCTAACAAGACTCTTATTTCAAATTGAATGAAAATTTAGGAATTTTAGTTGTAATTTCCAATCTTGCTTGAAGACTTTCGAGTTCTTCCTTGTAATGTTCCGAATTATCTTCGAACAACAAGAAAAAATCCTTTCCACAAACATCTTTGATCACTTCTTTTATTACATCTTTCTTATCTAAAAACCAATCTCGATAATTATAGCGTTTCAAAACAAAGGAATGTTCAATATTATACTCTGTACCTTCCTGCAATCGTTTAAGAACTGAAATTTTCTCAAAGTTAGTCACGATAGAATCTGCGTCGGAACATTCTGTCAAGAAATTGTAACTTTCAGGATACCAATCAAATAGTTCAAATAAATCCTTGAAGGCACAATCGTTATATTCCCCTATAAGTAGAGGGAAAAATTCCTTTGAATTTTTGAAAGTATTCTTAGGATTTAACAGATCAAATCCTAAATCAATATTTTTGTAAACAAACATACGATCTTGTGAAAGATACAATTGAGGTAATTTCATCATCGGATTATTTTGAAAGAATTGGCGATGTTATTATTATTGACATTTTATCGCACAAGGAGTTGCTTGAAGTTAAATCCTGGACAAGTTCGCTTTGCTTTAATTCTGAAAATAAAGTGGTGGAATTTCGGGATGATGATTCAAAAAACAAAGCAGTTCTGTACTTACACAAACGTTTTGGAAGAAAGTTGCAAAATGGTGTCAAGACTTTTTTACTTGAAAATAAAATTACATCTTTAAAGTACAACGATTGCTATTTACCAATTTTTCCATTTTATATAATGGACTTCCAGGATGTTGATGGTATTGGACAACCAATTTACAGATTAGAGGATATTTTTACGTCAAGTTTCGTTAGATACCGTGGTGAAATTACGCTCGAATCAAGGTCTCCAGAAAATAAATATAAGATTTTTGCAAAAAGTTATATTGAAAAAGGAGTCGTTAAAACGATCAAGAGTTTAATCGAACAGAACCGTGAATCTAAGCGAAAAGATACTTTTCTAAAAGATCTTTCTGTAAAGCTGAGGGAATTTAAGTTCTATCTTTCCCCTGAAATAGATTCTGTTATCGCTGTTTCCTCAGAAATAATCTCTTTGTGCCCCAAAAACAAAACTGTATATAACTACCAAAAAACATTTGCAGAAGCAGTACTAATTTGCTTATCAGATGCTATCAGAAGAATTTACTCATCTATCTTGTACAGACAGTGGGAGTTGAAAGACTTTGACGGTCCAGAAGTAACAAGGTACAAATCTGATTTTGTTAAAGGTATCAGATTCTTTCTGGAAAACATCTCTTGGTTTGATTATTTTGGTCAAAAAACTGATATAAGGACTATACCTAATATCTTCAATCAATTCTACCACTATGGAAACGATAGTAATATTCTGGTCAAACAAAACGATTTTTACGAAACTTATAAGGAATTATTGGCAGATGCAGTTTCAACGGTAAAAACGACAATCCCGATCCAGATTCCAACATTCTATATATTTGAATTTTTTCAAGACGATAACCAAGATATCTTAACAGAACTTAAGCAAGATTTTAGTGATGATTGTGATGTTTTACTAGAATTGATTTCTAAAAGTGAACAGGTTTTGTTGACAACTGATTTGTGGAAGGGAGGTCAGGAAGCTACGAGTGAAGTTCCAAGGAAATATCTCGAAGTTTTATTTGATAAGATTAGATCCGGAAAATATCAGAACTTAAAACTAAAAGTTTTGAACAAGGCCCACATTAAATTGCTTTTATCTGGATTAAATACAGATAAAGTAAATATTCAGTTTGTTGATAATCTTGAATAAATTTTTCAAAAAACTTGTCTAAAAATATTGACAAGTTTTTTTTATTTTTTGAACTTTTCGCAATTTCTTGATATAATCTTTATAAAAAGAAAATAAAAGAAAGAAGGTTTTTCAATGGTAAAAACACTTACTACGTTAGACAACCCAAAAGTTGAGCTATTTCGATTAAGAGATAAAGCTTTCAAACTTGCTGGACGTTTAAACTCAAGTCCTGAAATTGTTCCAGAAGAGGTTCGTTCTGAACTTGTAAAAGCAGTTGCGTCAAGTGAGTATTTGACTAAAGTTTCATCTAAGAAAACTAAGAAAAAAGCGAATAAAAATATTACAACTAGAATCGGCGTTAAGAATGGAATCTGGTTTGGCTACGATCTTTTGAACGATAAATTCTGGACGTTCAAACTCACCGGTAATCAGTATCAAAGCATTACACAAAAGGATCAAGAACTAGTTCTGCACTCAGTAGTTATTGGCAGATACTCTTTTCAGGACTTTCGTGGGGATCAAGAATTCCTTGACCTTGTCGAACGTCCCAAAGGTAAGTTTTACCTTGTTCCAAAGGATGATAAAGCTGAAAAAGAAATATCTGATTATATTATCAAACGATTTTCTAAACGACTACTAGAAAGCACTCGAGATGTTCTCTCAGATAAGTTTAGTAAAAAAGAACTTGATCTAGATTATTTTAAATTTCCGGTTTATATCATCACAGATGATGCAGATAAAATTTTTAATTTTTACAAACATCACAAAGATTCACTATTGATTCCTGAAACAACCTTACTTAAGGATAAGTTTAAAGATCTAAAAGATTTCTTTGATAAGAAACTTAAAGAAAATATCTTTTCTGAAGCAGAAAAATATTCATCTACAAAAAACAGTAACAGAAACAAATTGTTTCAAAAGCAAAATAAGACCTGGGTGGCATCTCATCTGTCACTTGATACACGATTTTTACCAGATGAATTAATCTCAGATCTTCTTCAAATTAAGGGGTTCTCAGATGATGAGGACGAAAATGTGTTTTGGTTTGGTTCGGATGATCGATCAGATGATGTGTCTACAACACTGAGATGTTCGAAGCGAACTAGAGATAATATTTTAGAATTGGTAAAAGCTGAAATTTCAACAGTTATTTTTCTAACAAAAAACGAACAACAGAAAACTGAGTTCTTTAAAAAGAAAAAAGAAAATGTTCTGAAATTGCTGAACTATCTCTTATCTTTCGAACAAAGATATATTATTGATATTGATTTTAGAGATATCTTACATCAATTCACTTCCCCTGAAGATAAAGAATTTGTCTCTGAACTTATAATACTTTCCTTTGTTGATTCAGACAAGCATCTTCGATATCCACTTTTAGGAAAGAAAGGTTGTTTCACCTTAACAAAAGGTTCTGTTTTGAGTGATATCAAATTTATTAAAGAAATGATGGATTCCGGAACTGAGGTAACTATCGTAGAGTACGATCTCGAAATTGCTAACGTTGGCAACTACTTTATTGGTGGTGATTTTGAGAAAGATTCTGATTGGTGGCACCTTTCGATCCCCTACCTAGAATCTCCGATCTTGAGCCAAAACAAACAGTTCTCTAAAATAAAACAATTCTCTAAAACAAATTACAGATTTGTCCTAAACATTCTAGCTCAAAAAGTTAAAGATGGCACACTCAACACATCCAAACTATCAGCTGTAACAGTTGAAGGAAAGGATATTTTAATCTCTGAATATTTTACAGATTATTGTGGAGACCCTGTTCTTATCAAAGGAAAATCGATGAATAATTCTCGCTATTCAGAAATTGATTACAACTTGAAATAAGAAAAAAAGTCAGATTTTTATCTGACTTTTTGTTGTTTAGATTGGAGGAATTGTAGTGTTATTTACGATTTTTTTAAAAAAATCAGTCACACTATCGATCAACCAAGAGAAAGGATCTTCATTTTCTTTAGAAACACGATCTTTCAACTTTACGCTTTCATCTTTTGCTTTTCGGATATCTCCACGGAGCTTTTCAAGTTTATCACCCTCTACTACTCCGGTAGTGTCAGATTTGGTGTAATCAGCACCACGAATCGTATCTCGATTGTTCTTCTCAGCATCTGACTCTTTGACAGCTTCTCCGGTAACGTAATCAATTTGATAGCCAGGATAGATGTTGTCAATCGTTACAGAAGTGTAATCCCCATCTTCTTCGACCTGCTTACCGATTCCCTCCAGGTTAGCATCTGGTAGTTTGATGCGAATACTGTTCCCCTTTTTATCAAGACCTCGGAATCTCAAAGTTACACTTCTAGGGTACTGATCGTTAATTCCGTTGTAATTAGCTGTAACTGTGTAGTCGATGAAATAATTTGGGTGGAGGTACAACCAGTTGTCCAAGGCATTCTTGTTGGATGCCTTCATTCCTCCCTCAAAATAAGTCATCAATTTTTGATTTGTGTAAGAGGTCTCTCCGACAATATTAGTTGCATCATTTGACGGGTAACCTGCAAACTGATTTCCAATCAGATGACCCCGATCCCAAAGATATTTCTTTGTTTTTCCGTTTTGTTCAACGACTTGATTCTTCCACTTACCTTTCAAATTCAAAGGTTCTTCTGGAGTTCCGACACGCTTACCTTCCTGAAAACCATCGTTACCGATAAAGGTGGATTTGAAAGGTCTTCCCTGAGCGTCCAGTTGAGTGTGAAGTAAATTTTTCTTTTGCTTGATTACGTTCTGCACGTTAACTTCTGAGGCAATATCAGTCCGAACAGTCTCTGCTGAAATTACACCAGAAACTGCAACTGCCCCAATAATTGCAGCACCTAAAACCATCCCTTTAATTCTATATTTTGTATCCATCTATAATCACCTTTCAATATTTTTCTCAATTCTATTATATCAGAAAATGTTATTTTCTTCAATTAAAGATCGTTTTATAATTTATAAAAACATTTTTAAGAAAGAAGGAATTAAAATGGTATTGAAACAGGATGGTTCGTTTGATGGATTAAATAATGAAGTTAAGAAAAAAGCGGCTAAACTATCACTACTAGCTAACGACGCTGATTATTTTAAAAAGGTATACTACAATCTTGGTAGGGAACTGTTACAGTTAAAGTTTAAAGATAATAAGTTGCCAGAACTTGGTTACGATAAATTTCCCGGATTAGATCTAGATGTTTATCTTTGTGGACGTGAAGCAAGAAATGATTTTGCTCTTTTGTTGGCGTGCTTAATCTCTAGCGATTGTAAAGTTTTTAGATATTCAGATTATCCAATGAAACTTTCAAAACTAACAGACTTTGTTTTGAAATATATCAACAACGACTTGTTTTCACAATTACTACGAATACATAGTAATCACTGGTCAGAGGGTATTTCTCACCAGGATTTAGCAACCTTGCCAATCTGTACTGGACGTGATTATATTTTGAGCCAACTAATTGAAAAATTGAAAGAAATGAACCTTTTGTACAACACTGGTTACGACGAGCAGGTACTCAACCTGGAATCTTGGTTTTGGCACCCACTATCAATGTTGATTGTTTGCTTAGATTGTAAACAGGATAAGTTGGTTATCAAAGATAGCATCTACGGTCTTGATTCGGATAGTGATTTTGTATCAATCGGAAGTTTGTTAACTTTGTTTGAAAAACAAAATTTTCTAGGAAAAGAAGATGGACTAGCTTTGTACGAAGGAGGAGAAAGTCTCGGAAGATTCTATAGAAATTTCTTTTCTATTTTTGTAGCTGAAAAAAGAACTGCAAAGGTTGGGATCCACAAATTAATTTACTCTGAAACTTTTGGAAACAGAATAAAAGCACTATCTCAAAATGTTTTAGATAACTATCTATTTTCTTAAAAAGCAGAAGTTAATCTTCTGCTTTTATAATTTAAGAAAATATTTTATCTGAATTTATTTCAGTAGAAAGAAGGTACTATAATGGGTGCAAGCTCTGTTAGTTTTATTGTTGAAAATGTTTCTTTGACAATGTTGAAGGAAGAACTCAAGTCTAAGATCGATTGGGATAACCAACGATTCTCCAACGGTTACGGGAACTTTTCGTCTTGTTATATTCCAAGTCGTGGACTTGTGATGGATGACCTTGTGAAAAACAAAAAGGTTAAGCTTGAGAAAAAATCTCTTAAAGATCAACCAGAAAAAGCTAAAAAATTGGAAAACAACAAAATGATTGCTCACAATGCAATCTTTGACGACCCTGACCTGGAACGGGCAGAATTTCGTGCAGTTCCGGTTGATTTTGTTGGCTACATCGGATATAGCCTTGGCGTGATTACAACCACAACACGATTCAACCGCAAACCAATTTATGTTGGAAACAAACAGTTCAAGAATATTACTGAACTTAAGAATTACTGCAAAAATAACAGTAATTTCTTGAAGAATAATTTTGGTGAAGCGATTTATCAAGATTACGAACGAGTTGGTAGGATTGGAATCAAAAAACAACGAATTTTCAAAACGAAACCAAAGAAAGAATCAAAAACCTACCCTTACGTAGAGGAATGTTTTGACTATCTTGTCGGAGTAATGCGACCAGAATAAAATATATTATTGCCTGCTTCTGTGGGCAATATTTTTTATTTATTAAAATAAAATATTTACTTTGATTTTTCTGTTATAATTTTAGAAAAAAATAAGACTGTAATTAAATGCAGCAGAAAGAAGGAATTAAAAATGAAACAGACACAAACACAAACTAATGACATTACATCATTGTATCTTGACTATATCAAGAAGGTGATTCTAAAGTTGGGGTACTTTAGAGATTGGGAAATCCTTGGAGTTGGGTTTGGCGGTGACAAAATTTCAAGTTTTGATAAAAAACGTTTGGATAATTGCATTGCAATTATTAATTTGTCAGATCAAACTGTAAGAATCAAGAGCTTAGCGACTCGAAACGTACATTTCTTTAAAAGAGAATTGTTTCACGGACTAACAATTAAGTTGAATAAGTTCGAACCAATGTCCAATGATTATGATTTTATGTTATCTCTGAAAAATATTATTTCTGATGATTTAAAAAATTATTTTTTGAACGATGAAGATAACAACATTGCATTTTGGGATCAAGCGGCTTATCTAAAGGAAACTCATCCAATGAGTTTGTTCGATTTTATTAATCCTAATTGTAAGGATAGAAACCTATTCGATGCTGAAATGTTAAAAATTATTCAGACACTGTTTTTGAAAGAAAATGTAGAAAAATCTGTGATGAGTAGCGATCCCGAGCTGTTATCTCTATATATCCTAACTAACGGTGTTGGCGACCTGACAGACGTTTTTCCAAAAGACATCATCTTGAAATCTTTCGAAGCTAACAACAAATTAGAGCTTCCGTATACTATTGATGACAGGAAACATCTAAAAGATTTGTACGAGCTTCTATTCGTTGACAACCAAATCTCAACAGAAGAAGATATTTTGAAATTTAAGAAAATGTTTGTAAAAGCATTTTTGGACAAAACTAAAGGTCCTCGAATTTCTGAACGTCTTTTCTTTGGAGATGAAGAGTTTGACGGAAAAGAATTTTACGTGCTTAACCCACGTTTCTTGACGGAGCTAACAGAATTACAGGATGAATGTCTTCGACTAAGTTGTGAACACATCGACAAATTCGATGAAAGTGACTTAGATGGTTGTGATTCTTCAGAAGATGATATCAAACGTCACAACAAAAGGTTCGAAAACCTTCGGTTTGTTTTCAAGAAAGCTCTTGAATTTCTGAAAGATATTGATGAAGAACCAATCATCAACATCCAATCACCTGAAGAGGGTACAACCGCAAAGTACAGTTTCGATGCAAAAAATTATTACTTAAATCTCTTACCAGATGAAATTAAGATGCTTAACAAATTTTTTGTACCAATTTATAAGGATATTAAATCACGAAATAACGTTACTTTTGTATTCAACGGGGACAACAATCATCTAGGAATTTTTTACAATACCCAAATGTTAGAAAAAGACCTAAAAGAACGATCAGGTTACATTTCAACTACAAGAAAAATTCTTCTTGAGCTAGAACAGTTATTTAACGATTTCTCTGAATTGATTCAAGAAGAAAATCGTCAAGAACTTGAACTACTTCAGATGGATCTTGAACTTTGGAAGAAGAAAGTTGATTACTTTGAAAAAATTCAGAAAAAAGATATTTATTACTTTGTTCAACGTTAAGAAAACCGGTTATCAAAACCGGTTTTTGTTTTATTTGGTTTAATTATTGAATCAACATTCTGTTATAATTTTAGAAAATAAAAATAAACTGAAGTTATTTCAGTAGAAAGAAGGAATAATTATAAATGGTTATTAAACAAGAAAAAACTCAACTTTCAAAACGTGCAGAAGTTATCAAGGATATTTCGTGTACAGTGCTTGGACCTGGGGGCGAAAAATTGCTCTTTGAAGCGATCAAGGACTCGAAATATCTTTCAGACCTGGACACTGCCGTTAAGAGTCTAGACCGATATTCAGACCAAGATCTTAAGTATAATCCGTACAAGAAGTTTCTTGATGCTTTCGATGGTAAGGAAATTACTGGTGCCAAGGCTAAACACTTAATCAATTGGTACGATAATTACACATCTATAACTCCAACAGGATGGGGAAAGTTCACTCAACTTTATTCCTCAACAGAAATTTTTTGGAATATTGAAGAAAAGACCATCACCTCTGAAGAAAGACCAGGTAAACAAGTTCGACTCACAAGACGTGCTGCCAACCAACCCCATCTAAAATTGACTGGGGCAACAAAAGCCTTTGTTCAAGTGATATACAACTATCTTACTATCGGAACAACAGATTGGACCAATTTTATTGATATCTTAGTTAAGGAATGTTTACGTGATATCCAGAATTCAGTAAAAAAACAACTTCTGTTCGATAACGACGTAACTTTTCTCAAAGCGGTCAGAGCGATTCCTCGTTACAAGAGAAACCAAAACAACTTCCCGATCCAACCGGTCTCTCTTTTTTCAGAGTTAGAAATCAGAACCTTTTTTACAGATTTATTTGATGAACGTTCACATTACTCGAAGATTTGGCACGGTAATTTAATTGAAGACTTAATTGATGGGAATAAAGATTTTTTAAAAGGGACATTTTCTTGTACTGATAAAGATGCAGACCTGTTGCTTGAAGTTTTCAATAAAGTAACCGATGAACGTGAACTAGATTGGGTTTTACGAGATATTGTAAATACTACAGAATTGGTTTCAAATAGTTATCTCAACCGCAAAAACAATAGTTCAGAATATTATCGAGCTAAACTTTTTGATGAGCTTGGAAGTGTTGTCGATTTAACAGATGCGTCTGATGTTATCAATTACTTGTCAAAAAGATATCAGGAAACACCTGATAATGTCTTTGGGACTTTAGACAGTATTAAAAAGTGCTTCGGAATCGAGTTCCGCCCAGAAACAGAACCAACAATGGATTTGACTAACGTGAAACCAATTATTGATGATTTTATTAAGGACTTGAGCTCTGAAGTTACAAAAAACGAGAAAGATCTTAATCTATATTCTGGATTGTTTAGTTTAACGAACTCCTACGATTATCCGCTCACTTTTAAAATGAAAGAATATAACAATGCACTGAAGAAAAGAGTGAATATTCTTGATATTCCACAATTGTTATATAAGTCATCAAATTGTGATGAACAGGAGCAGAAAATCGCTGAACTCTTTGCAAGGGTGATGCAGATTACTTTTCTTAGGAGAGGAAATCTCACGGCATTCAATTCTGAAAAAGACTACATTTTGACTGCTTATAAGACAACACTTGTTCTTGGATCGTTAAATCTGGACAAGCTAAAAAGCTTTGAAAGTTTTTTGACTAAAGTTGGAAAGCTGTTGCCAGAAGATAAAAGACAAATCGCACTAGATCTTCTCGCCTCAGAAAGAACTTTTCGAGGTTCTAACTCTAATAAATCTCCTAATGAAATTTCAGATGTTCTACTCGAACTAAATAAAAATGACTGGATGTATTGTGGATTCAAAGTCATTCCTTTCATTTCCGGAACAACTAGTAGTTCTGGTAATGATGTGGAGATCGCATCCGATTTGTTTGAACAGTTGGGGTTAGATCCTGAATTAATTGAAGTAAAAGAACACCAGAATTCTAGGGAAGATAAGTTCTTATCTAGAAATTCAATTTATTTGAATGGACTGAAACTTTTACAAAAATAATAAAAACAAAGCCTTGATTTATTACAGGGCTTGTTTTTTCTGTTATAATTAAAGAAAAAATCCTAGTTAATCTAGAGAAGAAAGAAGGAATTCAAAATGAATAATAATAACATTTCAAACAAAGAAAAGATTGCAGTGTCAGTGGCAGTTCTGTCCCACGCAGCGGTTGTAGCTACATCATCTGTTGATTCAGATGAAAAGTACGTGGTAGTTATTGGAGATACTAAGTGCAGTGACCAAATCTCAAAAGCGGCCGGAGCGACTCTTGTAGAACCAAATTTCCTGCTTAAATATTTTTATAACAAACGACTAGTTACCTTCAATGCAAAACAGGTAGATCAATATCTAATTCGTTCTATCGTTGAAGGTAAAGATATTGAATCTGTAAAATGGATTCAGAATGAGATTGTCGTAAACAAAGTAAAACCTTACAAACTAACTCCTAAACAACGAGGTTTGTTTGGAAACTTTGATATTACATCACTTTTGCAGCAAGGAACTGGACTGGAAGAAGTTGCGGGACGAATGGGGTTGTCTATCTCAGATCCTGAATTGTTTCTTGGAACAAGCCGAATTTTAAAGAATGACGAGTTGAGTGCCTTGGTGAGCTATTTGGTGACTCGTGCTGACAACATCAAAGAAGTGTTCAAGCACCCGTACGTAACAGCGGGTTACAGACAACATCTGTCAATGATCGAGCGATATCTGGACGGAAAAGAACAGTACTTCTCGATGACCGGAGCACAACTTGCTATGGCTGCGATCACTCGCAACAACACTTTCAAAAATCACAAAAAACAAAGCTTTGACTGGATTCTTAATGGTCGTAACATTCTGGAACACATTCCAGAAATGTGGGCGTCTGAGCTGAAAGAATATCAGCAAAAAATGGAGCTTGCAATGAAGAATTACCTTGCAGAGATTGCTGATGGAAAATCTTCTTACGATGCAGGAAAGGTATTCAAAGAAGTTCCCTTCCCTAGTGATAAGTTTTTGTTGGGTGAAGATGTGGAAATTTCTTACAGTGGTGGAGGTTTGCACACAAAACGTGTAAATCAAAAAATGGTTAGAGCTAAAAAGGTTAAACATTACGATATTGAAGGTGCTTACACTGAAATTATTTTAGCTAAAAAAATCTTTTCACCAGAAATCGAACAAATCTATCGTGGATGCAAAACTGACAAGTTTAATTTCAAGAAAATGAAAAAAATCTTTGAGGCAGCAGAAAAGTCCGGAACTATTGATGTTTTCAATATCTTAGATAAGGTTCGACCACTTGGGCTTGATTTGCCTGGAACGCCAACTGTTGGAGAGTTGAAACGAGCTATTGAGGAGGGAGTGGAAGCCTCTAAGCTAGCCACAAACGAATCAACAGGTAACGCAGACCGAAACGGAACCGTTCTTTACAATCCAATCGGGATGACAGAAGGACGAATCTGTCTTCAAGTTGCACTTTACGATCTTGCAAAAAGACTTCACGAAAGGGGTGCAGATATTTTAAGCATCAACACAGACGGTGTATTTTGTGATCCGAAAGGTCTGACAGAAGCCGAACTCTCTGATATTGTTTCAGGATGGGAAGTTTACTGGGGACTCAAAATTGGTGCAGAAACTATTGATTACTACATTGCAAAATCAGACAATGATCGTATTTTAATCAATAACGCAACTATCGTGGAAGCCAAGGGTGATGACCTAGTACACTACGAGTTGGCAAACCTAAAAAAATTAGGCACTAAGCCTCGAGTAGTTGACCAGGTTGTACTTGAGAAGCTGATTCATCCGGATCGAGCTTTAAAAGACATTTTTGAAAAAAGAATTCAATCTGGAATTGTTTCAGATTTTGCCTTCTGTACGAAAGCACAACGTGGAACAAAGACAGTTTTTGACCTAAAAGTTGAACAGCGAGTGAATCGATTCCTTCTCACAACTACAGGAGAAGAAGTCCGCAGTTTTAGTATTAAAACTGGGGAATTAGGAAAGGTCGCAAACGTTCCGAACAACGCTCGAGCTTTGCTCTGCAACGATAAGTTGCCAGAAAGCCTTCCGGACGACCTGGACGAAGGGGCTTACCTGGAATTAATTGAAGCAGTTTACCAACATTGGGTTTGATTGAAAAATAAAAAGAGATGCTGAGTGCACCTCTTTTTTATTTTTTTATACTAATTAATCATCAAAGTTGAGATTCTAAATCGTAAATTGATTGATTCAAATCATCAATTTCACTCTTCAAATCATCAATTTCATCTTCAAGTTGACTTTTTTCTCGATTAAACTCGTCTTCAGCTTTTTCTAAAGCATCTTCAACATTAGTATTAATAATATACTTAACATTTTTACGAGAATAAATATCATCACAGTAGATTAGCGATGTTTTTAAAAATTGAAGATATCCTTGCAGGTGTTCATCGTCAAAGCCGACCTCAGAATATTCTGAGAATGATTCAATTCCTTGAATCGTTAGGTCTGGTGTGGCTAGCGGAGCGTTGGGACTGTCGCAGTCACCAAACAAAGGACTAATTTTAAGATCTATCAACTCTAGGTCGTAAAGTTTTCTTACTGATTCACAAGCGGTCTGATTGGCAAACGCTGAAAACGTTACAGATATTTTTTTATCTAAACTATTACGATACTCGAAATATTCTCGTAAAATAGAAGATTTTGTAGATAGAGCAGAAGTAAAAGCTTTACCTTTACTTCTAAAACCCAAAGAGGCTCCAGCAATCATTGACATTGACAAAGGAGTTGTTGACTCTACAAACTTTGTCAGTGGATCATTGTTGCTAGTGCTATCTATTTCACTGTTTATAAAGTGATAATTTTGTTGATGTTTATTTTTTCCTGGAGAAATATCAAAATCAACAAAAGGTATCATCTTAAACTCTTTCATCTTCTTTAGAGCAAATAGTTCTCTGGTTGATAAGGAATCAGATGTTATCTCTTTTTTTGAGGAAATAAAATCAAGTAATTCGCTTACTGCTACAAAAGCGAAATTTTTATAAACAGAAATAGATTTATCTTTTAAAAGATTTGTAAGAATTTTAATTAATTGATCTTTGTCTTTGTTCTGAAAGACGAAAAGGAACGTTGACAGAGATAACACACTACCAGATGATGCTCTGTTAGTAATTTCAGAAATATATTCCTCTTGAATAATTTCAAGGAATGTTTCATCCGCTTTATCAGTCTCAGTTTTTTTCTTTGACTGAAACTCTAACAGAAAGTTTAGAACGGAAACTTGATTGGTGTATTTATATTCAAACTTACCAATTCCTCGATTAATGTGGTCAAGAATAATATTTTCAAAATTCTTTAAATAAGAATCTTTTGAATTACCTCCGAGTAAAGCGTTGGTGATCTTATCAGAAATCAACTGATTGATATTAGACTTACACTCTCTAACATCACTCTCAAGAATACTAATCACCGGAAAGAATTTTAGGATAGAAAAATTTTTTATTTTTCTTCGAATTTTACTTACTAAGTCAAAAGTGAAAAAATCTCCGGAGTTTCTTCTTTTTACAAGAAAAGCTTCACTGGTTTCTGGATTGACGTATAATGTTCGATAATTACAACTAACTTCATCATCAAAACCATCAAAAGTCTCAATATCAATCTCAGACTGAGCTGCAACTAGAGACGACTTGATAATTTTATCGTATAGAACCTCAATGTTAGCGTTCTCTTTTTGATTAATAATCGTTTTCATTTTTCCTTCTTTCTATTTGTTCGACACAAATAATTTTTTATTAATTATAAAAGAAAACAAAATAATAAAGGAAAGCCCTGTATTTGAACTTTCCTTTATTTATTTAAGTAAAAGAATTTTGTGTAAGTATACTCATCAAATACTAACTGAACGTTGATATCTTCAAGAATAGATTCTTTATAATCTTTTAACTTTCTACCAACATCAGCTGAAATTGTTTCAGAATATCCTCGGTCTACAACAAGAACAGTGTGGAGAACATCTTCAGTCCTTAATTTGTTAAAGCCAACCTTTAAATCTGCTTCTAAAAAAGATAAAGATATTCTATTGAAAACGCTAATCGGAACATCACTTCCCTTAAAGATCTTTACCTGCCATCTAGCAACATCGAGGAACAACACCAAGAATGATATTGTTGTGGTCACTAAATAAATGTTGAAGTTTAGATTGTCATCTGAAGAAAAAGCTTTGAAAAAGAAATTGAAAAAAGAAATTAAAGTAATTAAGAATAAAATTACAATAACTATTAAAAATTCGCTATCTCTACGCTTCCAAGCCAAAATTGGTGAGTAACGTTCATCTAACAAACGTCTGTCTGACAACAATTCCTTGTCTCTATCTTTGATAACTTCAATAACATTTTTAGAGCTAAAATCAACAATTTTTTCTATTCTAGCTCTAGATTTATCATCATCTGGAACTCTGACAAAAAGCTCAAGTTCACCAACAAAGAAGGAATATCCTTCCTCAGGGTTCAGATGGTAAAGTCTATCGTCAGATAAAATTTCTTTTAAAATTTTAGAATATTTTTTTCCTGAAATTTTTGAGTATAGCTCACTTGCCTTTTCAAAATACAGAGGAACAACACCTGTATCAAAAACAGAGTTTGCTTCATCGATAATTGGAGAAAATAAAATTTCATTTTTATCAATAACAAAAACTGCATCAATTTCAGGATCAATAAATTCTACAACAACTGTGTTTTTGATACTTTTATCAGCTTTTAATTTATTAATAAAACTATCATTTGCTCGATTAACACGATCTAAAAATTTTGCTCCTAACTCACACTTTCCAAAATTTGTTGGTAACGTATCTGACGCCCCCAACCAAGAAGAATCATCGACTACCTCATTATTCATTAAATACCCCCATTTTTACTGTTATTTTCTACAACCGCTCCTTGATCAAACTAACCCTTTCTAAGTTGGAAATGTCTGACAAAGCATCGTTCAAAGAGTCTGTTTGTCCGATTATTACGTTAACATCTCTTGTTCTTGTGTAGCCGGTGTACACAAGTGAACGATTTAACATTCTTTTTTGAGAAGAATCAACGACTTGAATAACAACCTTCGCTTCACTCCCCTGAGACTTGTGGTACGTTATAGCGTAAGCTAAGTCAATGTTATAGATTGAGTATCCAGAATACTCAACAACACGATCTTCGTCAACCGTATCCCCCTCGAAAGTTACAACAAGAGTACGCTTTGTTCCCTGAGTAACAATATCTGTAACAACTCCAGTTTCACCATTAAACACATTATTATCGTAATCATTAACCAATTGTATCACTGGGTCTCCAACATAAAATGCAGAATTGTCCTGTTTTCGAATTAAGACATCATCAAAATCAGATTTATCAAAAGTTTTCTGAATTTCTCGATTCAAGTTTAGAGTTCCAAGTTCGCCACGCTTCTGTGCGGATAAGACTAAAATATCTGAGTAATCAAATCCCAAATCTAAAAATCTCTTGTAAGATTTTATAACAGATTGCTTGGAAGCAAGAATCGACGAGGTCTTAACAAAGTAAGAATCCCCCAGACCGCTATTTGGTGTTTCGTTAAAGATTAATCCATTATCATCTTTTCTCACACCAATACCATCTTTCATCAAGTGAGCATTATAAACCAATCTAGAACCATCTGCTTGTCTGAAGACTTTGTTCAAAGTTACAGTGGCAACCTTTTTGGACTCAATGAGATCCCTAAGAATCAATCCGGCACCCACAGACGGAAGTTGATTTTCATCCCCAACCAACAAAAGATTAGAATTTGGAGATAATGATTCAAGAAGTTGAGAAAATAAGTACACATCAATCATCGATGACTCGTCAACAATGACAAAATCTTCGTCGATTTTTTTTAAAGCATCGTCACGACCGAACCCTTTAATCTTTAATTTTCTGTGAATCGTTGAAGCTGGATAATCAAGAACTTCAGACAATCGCTTTGCCGCTTTGCCCGTTGGAGCAAGTAAGGCAACACTAGGTGAGTTTAAAGTCCCAATTTCACCAAGGTAATCGATAAACTCTTTTACAGCTTTAACTGTCGTAGTCTTACCAGATCCAGGACCACCCGTTAAGATCGAAATCTTATTATTTGCAAGCAAATCAACGGCAAGTTTTTGATTTTCTGCCAGAGAAAATCCATTTCTGTCTTGATAAATTTTCAAAAACTCATCAAGTTCAACTTTTGTTGATTTTTTGAAGCTGTTGCGATTAAAGTTCTTGATTAGCTTAACAATATTAGTTTCAGCAAGATAAGAGTTCTGTAAGTAAACAAAAACTTTTCCAGAAACCTTTGACTTTGTTTTTACGATATCCCCCTCTTTCTCTAGTTCATTAAGCAAAGAAGTAAGCTGAGTCTCTGTAATTTTTGCAGAATTAGAGCCAAATCTCGAAGCTCTCTCCAAGAAATCTCCTTTTGTGAAAATTTCCACCAATTCATCTAGTGGATAAGCTAGAGAACCAGAAAGTTCAACTTTAAGTTTCAAAAAGTATTTAACGGCAGTTCTGTATCTAGCTGGGTTTGCACTGAATTCAACCAAGTTTGGTAGTTTTTTATTCTGACTTAGCTGACTGAAATAAAAACTATCGGCTTGTCGCCAGTAAAGTGGATTCACTTCTGCGAGAATGTAAGGGTTGGACAAAAGCTCATCGTAAGTTTTGGCTTTGTACTTGTCGTAAAGCTCAATAGCAAGTCCTTCCCTAAGACCAAGAAGATTGAGTACCGAGAAAACCTTGTTTAACACCATTCCATCCACAAGTCGTTCACGAATAGCCTCAACGACTTTATCACTTACAGGAACACCAACTTCTTTCACTCGTTCTGGAGCAGCTTGCAAAATTTGAATTGTATCCTCTCCGAAGTGGTCAAAGATGCTAGCTGCCTTTTTAACCCCGATACCAGATATTTGAGATACCAGGAAGTCTGTAATTTCTTGTTTTGTTCGTGGTGTGTAAACGTCTGGTGCTTTTTTTAGGCGTATTGAATACCCGTGCTTAACACTTTTCTCAACAAGCCCTTCACCGGAAAAAGTGTCGCCAACCCGTGGATCTAAGATATCTCCCAAAACTGTTGATCTGTTTTGGGGGAACAAAATTCGTTGATCATTCCAAGTTACGTCAATCGCTGCAATAACGAACGAACCTCGTTGATAAAGAATTCGCTCAATTTTGAAATTGAATTTTAGAGGGGTGGAGCGATCAAAATCTTCAACAAATACAGTCTTTTGCGTGTAAACAGTGCCTTTCTTTGACATTATCAAACCTTCTTTCTGGAAATTGTGATTGATTTGGTGGTGAAATGTGGTGGTGTGTGGTGTTATACGTTCTAGAATCTAGTATAAATCATTTTTTCTGAAGTGTCAAGTGGTGTGGTGGAATGTGAAAAAAACAAAAGACGAAAAGATGTTTAACTAGATGATTTGCTTGTATAGCTTGTATAGCTTTGTACTAAGTCTTTGTACTAAGAGTTAATACTTACCTTCGGAGATATAATATCTCTGTACTAAACTAAATATAATATAATACTTAAT
>ERZ773234.186-NODE-186-length-19479-cov-7.397086_pt1 | contig 19479 bp, 11 predicted proteins | sample MGYA00580523_ERZ773234 | MGnify/ENA primary metagenome ERZ773234 (study PRJEB29015, sample SAMEA2738167) | human oral metagenome | biome: human oral; feature: human-associated habitat; material: saliva | place: China | collected 2262 ...
GCGTTGGCCTTGACGGTCGCGAGCTGGAGCGCGCCGGGGGCTGCGGCCCGCAGGACGCCCAGGTTGTGCCGGATGGCGGCCAGGTCGACGACCGCGCGTGACGGGTATCCCCGTCCTTGACCGTGTTCGTTCGTGGAAGTCACTCCCCTAGTATCTCACGCGAGAGCGACCGCGCAGCGCCACCGAAGCCAGCGGCGTCTGACGTGTTACGGCCTGCGGTCGGCCAGGACGGAGGGAATCGCGGCCACAATGTCGCTGGCCTGAATGGGGGCGCCGCCGTCGTGTCGATTCGCAGCGCTGTCGGCCGCGCGGGCGTGCAGACACACGGCTGCCGATAGGCGCGCCGAGGTCACGCACTGCGAGCGAGAGCCAGCGCCTCCTCGCGCACTGGCGCGCGCCAGGATTCCCGCGATGAAGCCTGCCAGGACGTCACCGTTGCCTGCGATGCCGGCCCAGGACGTGCTAATCGCACTGACCGTGGGTTCGTAGACGCGCGTGAGCTCGGGGCGCGTGTCCGCGCCGCTGTCGGTTCCGTCGAGGCCGGTAGCGGAGTTTTCCTCCGCGTCGACATCAACGTATTCGAAGGAGTAGACGATCGTCACGGGGCCCTTGAGGACAATATGGCAGCCCGTGGCCTCGTGGAGGGCGCGAGCGTAGCGCAGGGGGGAGGCCGCGACCTCGCGCTTCGTGATCGGCGTTCCGAGCGCGCTCAGCAGGCGCGCTGCCTCGCCGTAGTGCGGGGTGAGCACAGTGGCATCGGGGGTGAGCGAGCCGAGAAGCTCGGGGACGAGGTCGAGCGCCCACGCGTCGATGACGAGCGGCATGCCGGACTGTCCGCAGAACTGGGCGAGTTCGAGCGCGTCCTCGCGGCGCTCCTCGTCCAGGCCGGGCCCGATAAGTGCCGCCTGAATGCGTCCGCCGACCATGACGACGCCCGGCTGGTCGGCCAGCACGAGATCCTGGACGCGCCGGGTCGAGTTGAGGCGCGCCATACCCACGCCCGCAGCGAGGGCCCCGCGCGTAGCGAGAATACCCGCGCCCGGATAGGTGTCGGAGCCCGCCACGAGGCCGACAACGCCGCGCGCGTACTTGTCGTCCGAGAATGCGGGAACCGGCACGGCGGAGTGGGCGCGATATTCATCGTCGTAGTAGTAGATGTCGCCCGCGCCGATCGTTCCGTCAGCGTCGGGACGCGTGCTCGTGGCCACCTCGCTCCAATACATTGGTATCAGTCTCAGCTCGCCGGAATATTCGACGGCGGGCGGCAGGATCTGTGCGCGCTTGTAGGTGCCAACCGCGAGGGTGTGCGTGGCTCGCAGAATCGGACCGCGGACCGCGCCGTCGTCATCGGTGAGGCCCGACGGTACATCGATGGCAATCACTTTCTTCGGGTGCGCGCGCATCGCGTCGTTCAGGCACGTCACCGTATCCGCGAGTTCGCCCGCGAGGGGCCCGCGTGAACCGATGCCCACGATTCCGTCGATCCACAGGCGTGCCCCGCAGATAGTGCCCCACTCGGGTGTCCCTACGATGGAGCGCAGGGAGCGCCCGCCCAGTTCCACGATGCCGACGCCCGCCTCTCGGGCGGCAGCCAGGCCTCGCGCATGACAGGTGGGCTTGAGCAGAAATGCTGTGACAACCATCCCCTGCTCCGCCAGCAGCGCGCACGCGTACAGGGCATCACCCCCGTTGTCGCCTCCGCCAACGAAGGCGGCTACGCAGGTATCCAAGTCTTCGATGCGGGCCGCCGCCTCGTCAAGGCCGAGGTCGTCTCGCAGCCTGGAGATGGCGGCTGCCTCCGGTATGTCCCAGAGCCACGCGAGCGGATCGGACAGGTAGCGGACGCGATCGGCGACCTTCTCGGCGACCTGGCGCATGTAGCGGTCGGGGTCCCCTTCCGCCGCGGCGGCTTCCACGTGCTGACGTTCAATGTCTCGTGCCTGCGCGAAAGTCAGGGCGCGACCGTCCAGAATCAACATGGGGCAATTCTCCCACACGTGCCGGTCCACGCAGGGCAGCGGGTGAGGGGGAAGAGGCTAACAAACACGGCGGCGAGGCACACGCCCCGCCGCCGTGTTTGTCAGGTAGTCGCCGCGCCGCTCAGGCGACGTCGAGGGTCTTGGCGACCCCCGCGAGGACCGCGCCCACGATGACGAGGGCGACGCCGATGATGGTCCAGCGCAGTTCCTTGCGCGTGCGGGTCTCGTGGAGCCACAGGATGCCCAGCGGCGTGGAGATGAGGATTCCCAGCTGGGAGAGGGTGAAGCCGGTGCCCGCGCCCAGGTTGTTGGAGTTGAGCTGGAGGAGCAGGATGGCGGTGCCCCACAGGACGCCATTGAAAATCGAGGGAACCATGCGGCGGTGACGCAGCGAGTCCTCGGGGGCGACGCCGCCGCGGCTCTGGATCGCGAAGAAGATCGCGCAGTACACGGTGTAGCCGATCGCCTGGGGCAGGAGGAATTCAGCGGGTGCGATCCCGAACCACTTGATGATGAGCGGGAAGGCCACGAGGCCCAGCGTCGAGGTGGTCAGCAGGAAGGCGCCGCGCTTCCAGTCGAGGGAGGCCGCGTCGGAGCCGGACTCGGAGCGCGACAGGAACCAAATGCCGACGATGAGGACCACGATGGCGGCGATTCCGTAGGGCAACGCGCCGCCGTGGAGCCACTCGCCGAAGATCGCGATGCCCGCGAGCGACATGAGGACCAGCTGGCCGCCGGTGGACAGCGGCATCGTGCGGCTCATGCCCAGGACCGAGTAGGAGCGCAGCTGATCGCACACGCCGACGCCGAGGAGCAGGCCGGTCAGGAAGGAGACGCCCAGGTTCAGGGGCGTCCAGGCGGGGTGCAGGAAGGGGGTGGCGACGGCGGCCATGAGCAGGCCGCCGAGGACGGCGCCCATGACTCGCTGGCGGTCTGAGCCGCCGGTCTTTCCCATCAGCGTCGTAGCGACACCGAAGAAGACAGAGGGCAGGATCCCGATAAGGATCGTGGACAGGGTCATGTGCGCACCTCCCGGGGTGGTTGCGGCCGTCGCGACACGAGGCCGGGGTTGATTTGCGTTGTTGGGTGCGGCGCGGATGTCGCCGTGGTTTCCACGCTAGTCGCCCCCTCCCCCACCCTCGCAATCACATGAGCCGTTTTGGCTACTGTTTCACAGGGCTATCGTGAATGCCTTCACGCTTTGCGAGACATTCGATGACGCAGCGCACCCGGGTGGGAGTGTCTGCGGAGATAGGCCGCGAACGCGCCGCGGGCCTCGTCCCGGATGAGGAACGAGGCCCGCCGCGCTCACGAGGCGCTAGCCCCGCGCCGGTGGTTCACTCCACCGTCACGGACTTGGCCAGGTTGCGCGGCTGGTCGACGTCCAACCCCTTGACGGAGGCGAGCTCGCAGGCGAAGATCTGCAGCGGCACGACGGTCAGGAGCGGTGCATACAGGGTCGGCACGGGGGGCACGCGGAAAACGACCTCGGCGAACTCGTCGACGGAGGAGTCCCCCTCCTCGGCGACAACGATCGTGCGGGCACCACGGGCCCGGACCTCGGCGATGTTGGCCAGGACCTTACCGTGCAGCTCGGGGCGGCGCGGGGTCGGCACGATGACGATGACCGGCTGGCCCTCGTCCACGAGCGCGATCGGGCCGTGCTTGAGCTCGCCGGCAGCGAAGCCCTCGGCGTGGATGTAGCAGATTTCCTTGAGCTTGAGTGCTCCCTCGAGCGCGACCGGGAAGCCGACGTGGCGGCCCAGGTAGATGACCGACGTCGCGTCCTGCATCGTGCGGGCAAACTGGCGGACCGTCTCTCCGTTTTCCAGGACCTTCGCGATGGCCTGCGGGACGCGCGCGAGCTTGTCCATGTAGTCGGCGATCTCGTCGGCGTACTTGTTGCCGCGCACCTGCGCCAGGTACAGGCCCAGGATGTAGCAGGCGGTGACCTGCGCGGTGAACGCCTTCGTGGAGGCGACCGCGATCTCGGGGCCCGCGTGGGTGAGGATCACGGCGTCGGACTCACGCGAGATCGTCGATCCAGGCGTATTCACGATGGCGACGACCTTCGCGCCCTGCTCGCGGGCGTGGCGGATCGCCTGGATGGTGTCCATGGTCTCGCCGCTCTGGGAGATGGCGACAACCAACGTCTTTTCACCCACAACCGGGTCGCGGTAGCGGAACTCGCTGGAGAGCTCGACCTCGCAGGGGATGCGGCACCAGTGCTCGATCGCGTAGCGGGCGACCTGTCCGGCGTAGGAGGCGGTGCCGCAGCCGATCATGATGACCTTGTCGACGGAGCGCAGGACGTGCTCGGGGATGCGCACCTCGTCCAGGGCCAGGTGACCGAAGGAGTCGATGCGGTCGGCGAGGGTCGCACCCACGGCGTCGGGCTGCTCGTGGATTTCCTTCTCCATGAAGGTCGGCCAGCCGTTCTTGGTGGCGCGATCGGAGGAGAAGTCGACCTCGTATGGCTCGCGCTCGACGGGGTTTCCGCTGGGGTCGATGACGGTCACGCCGGTCGCGGAGACGACCGCGACCTCGTCCTGGCCGACCTCGAGCGCGCGGTTCGTGTGCTCGACGAAGGCCAGGACGTCGGAGCCGAGGAAGTTCTCACCCTCGCCCAGGCCGATGACCAGCGGGGAGGAGCGGCGGGCCGCGACGATGACGTTCGGAGACTCGGTACTCACCACCAGCAGCGTGAAGGTGCCGTGCAGCTGCGCCGTCACCGCGCGCATCGCGACGACGAGGCGACGCGCCACCTCCTCGTCCGCACCCGTCAGCCCGGCGACTCCGCCGGTGTACGAGGCCGCCTCGGCCTCGTCGTAGGCGCGCGCCAGCAGGTGGACGACCACCTCGGTGTCGGTCTCGGAAGCGAAGGTCTCGCCGTCGGCGACGAGGGCGGCGCGCAGGACGTCCGCGTTCTCAATGATGCCGTTGTGGACGAGGGCGAAGCGCCCGTCCGGGCTGGTATGGGGATGGGCGTTCGCGACCGTCGGGCGCCCGTGGGTGGCCCAACGGGTATGCCCGATGCCGGCCATGGCGTCGGCGGGGGCGTCCGCGTCAACTTCTTCGACGAGGTTGACGAGCTTGCCGACGGCGCGGCGCACGTAGAGGCCGTTGTTCGAGGTCAGGGCGATGCCCGCCGAGTCGTATCCGCGATATTCGAGGCGCGCCAGGCCACCGAGGACAACCTCGCGGCTACGCTGGGACGCCTTGCATGCAATATGTCCAACAATTCCGCACATACCACCCATTCCAACACACCCACCCCCTCCCCTGACAGGTAACGTGTGTCGCTTCACGCCGCGAACTGAGTGCGCGCCAGCATCAGCTTGTGGGGCACAATGGGGTCGTGAGCACCACCGAGAGCCCCTCGACCGTCCCATCTCCGGCCTCGCCGAACGCCTCGTCCAACGAGCACACGCAGGCCTCTAGGCGCGGCGCACCCAACCCCTACGCGCGTTTTGATCGCAGCGAGTGGGACAGCCTCGCTGATCGCACTCCCCTGCCGCTCACCCAGGAGGACATCGACCGCATCGCGTCGCTGGGCGATCCCATCGACATGACCGAGGTCGACACGATTTACCGTCCCCTGAGCGCGCTGCTGCAGCTCTACATCGACGGTCGCCGCCGCACCGCCGCCGAGCGCCACGCGTTCCTCGGCGAATCCGAGGCCCACTCGACCCCCTTCGTCATCGGCATCGCCGGCTCGGTCGCCGTCGGCAAGTCGACGGTCGCGCGCCTGCTCCAGCTGCTGCTCTCGCGCTGGGATTCCACCCCGCGCGTGGACCTCGTGACGACCGACGGGTTCCTCTACCCGAACCGGATCCTGCAGGAACGCTCCCTCATCGCCCGCAAGGGCTTCCCCGAGTCCTACGACCGCACGGCCCTCATCTCGTTCCTGGCATCGGTCAAGGCGGGCAACCCGCACGCCCAGGCACCCGTGTACTCCCACGTCACCTACGACATCGTGCCCGACGCCTTCATCGACGTGGATCGACCCGACATCCTCATCGTCGAGGGCCTCAACGTGCTCCAGCCGCCGCGCTCGGCGCCCGGCTCCGTGTCGGTGGCCGTCTCGGACTATTTCGACTTCTCCATCTACGTCGACGCCGACGAGACGTTCATCGAGCGGTGGTACGTCGACCGCTTCCTCAAGCTTCGTGCGACCGCGTTCTCGCGCGAGGACTCCTACTTCAAGACCTACGCATCCCTCACCGACGACGAGGCCGTCTCCACCGCGCACGTCGTGTGGAACGCGATCAACCTGCCGAACCTGCGCGAGAACATCCGCCCCACCCGCGAGCGCGCGACCCTCATCTTCACGAAGGGCACCGACCACCGCGTCGAATCGCTGTCGATCCGCAAGGACTGACGCTGCTCCTTTCCTAGCCATACGCGAACGAGGCCGCAGCCGGATAACCCGGCCACGGCCTCGTCTCGCGGAGAGCTAACGGTTAGCCGATCCACGCGCCCGAGGGGGCGAAGTGGTACCAGGACCAACCGATGAGTTCCCAACCGGTGGCCATGGAGCCATTACCGCGCAGGTAGAACCAGGTCGGGCCCTCCTGATACCAGCCGGTGGTCATCGCGCCGTTGGCGCCCAGGTGGTACCAGGTTCCGCCGAGGAGCTGCCAGCCGGTGACCATGGATCCGGAGGGCGACAGGTAGTACCAGGCGCCGCCGTCCTTGACCCAGCCGGTGCGCATGACGCCGGAGGAGGACAGGTAGAACCAGGTTCCGCTGATCTGGGTCCAGCCGGTGGCCATCTGCCCGGTCGCGGGGTCGAGGTAGTACCAGGAGCCGCGGTCCTGAATCCAGCCGGACTGCTGGGTGCCGCTGGGGCCGTGGTAGTACCAGTGTCCGCCGTCGTAGACCCAGCCCATCTTCAGGTAGCCGCTCGCGTCGAAGCGGTAGGTGAAGCCGTCGATGACCAGGGTTTCGTTGGCGGCGTAGGTGCCGTCAGAGTAGCTGTACCACCAGCCGAAGTATCCGGACTTCCACTGACCGGTACGAGGCTGGGGCGCGGGATCCGGGGTCGGAGCCGGGGTGGGATCCACGGTCGGCTCGGGAGCCGGGGTCGGGTCCACGGTGGGCTGCGGGTCCGGAGTGGGCTGCGGATCGGGCGTCGGCTGCGGGTCCGGAGTCGGAGCCGGGTTCTCGATCGTCACCCAGTACAGGAAGCGCGAGTCGCCGCCACCAACGGCGTGAAGCACAACCTGCGAGGTCTCACCATCGCCGAGCTCGACTTCCTGCGTCGTCTTGTCGGCAGGGTTGACGAGCATCAGGTGCGCGTTCGCGCTCGGCTTCTTGACGGTCAGGGTGATGTCCTGAGCGGTCTCGGCCAGCGAGCCGTTATCGGTGCGCGGGTCGAGGAGGTAGGACGGGTAGTGCGTCTGGCCAGTCAGGGCGTTGACGACCATGAAGCCCTTGGGGGCCGTCGTCGAGTCGCCGAAGATCTCGGCGGACTTAGCGCCATCCAGTCCCTTCAGCTGTTCGAAGTAGCCGACGACGACGTCGCCGGGCAGACCGTCGTTCACGGAGCCAACGTTGGTCACCGACATGTCGACCAGGCCGACGGCCGCGTTGGCAGCCATGGCCTCGTCGCCGGAGGCGAAGTCACCGTACTTGTAGCCACTCAGCGAGGGGGTCGCCCCGCGAGCCGCGTACTGGCCGGGCTTGTAGGCGACGAACGTGGAGTTCATGGCCTTCGTGTAGTTACCGATGTAGCTGACGTTTCCAAAGATGTTGGAGAACTCGTAGAACGAGCGCGTCGGCGCACCGTCGTGGTCGATGATCGAGGAACGGTCGTAGCCGTTGTACTCCATGCGGAACAGGCCGAACCACTTCTGGCCGGTCGCCAAGCCCAGGGAGGGGACGATCGACTTTTCGGAGGCCGACACGTTCGCGTCCCAGTTGTAGTCCAGGTACTGGCCGTACAGGATCGGGGCGGAGCCGTCACCGGTGGTGCCCTTGAGGCCGTATTCGCGCTGCTTCTTCCAGGTGTTGGTGTTCAGCAGGTCCATGACGACGGTGCTCGGGGCTGGGCCGCCGTTGGCGCCCCAGTAGTACTTGTCCCAGCTGAGCAGGTCGGGCTTGGCGTTCTCGACGTAGTAGCTCAGGTTCGCGTCGCGGTACCAGGAGGGGTCGTCCCAGGAGTTGGCGTGGACGACGGCGCCGGGGATGTTCTGCTTGGACCAGGAGAACCAGTTCTTGAAGCACTCCGACTCGACGCGGTTGAAGCCACCCTCATCGCCGTACTGGATGTCGACGAGCGTGGAGGCGTAAGGCTTCATGTATTCGTTCATGAAGTCGTGGGGATCACCCGCGTTGCACATGCTGTTCTTGCCGGTGGGGGCCTTGGCGAGGGCCCACGGCGCGCCCTTGCCCAGGGACTCCATCATGGGGGTGTTGAACATGGGCAGGTCGTAGAACATGGGGAAGGCGCCACCGGTCAGGTCACGCTCGTTGGCGTTAAAACCGCCGCGACCGTAGCCCTCGGAGGGAACCCACGCGGGCATCATGACGCCGTACTGCAGCGCGAGGGCCTGGGCACGGTTGACGCCCCACTTGCCCTCTCCGGGGTCAAAGCCGGAGTAGCGCTCGTACATGGAGTTGTCGACAGCCGGAGTCACCGGGGTCTGACCGGCGGGCAGACCCCACACCTCGACGTCGTTGAAGGTGACGGCGGTGGCGATATTGCGCGGAGTCTGGGGCTCGGTCTCGTCGTTCATCCAGATGCGGATGTTCTTGGCGAGGTGGTAGGCGTTGAAGTCCCAGTACCACAGGCCGCGCGCGTCGCGTGTGAGCGAGCCGTGGGTGACAATAGTCTTCCACGGCCCGCCGTCGGCCTCCTGAACCGCGATGGCGACGGAGTTACCGCCGTGCCAGGACGGAGCGCCAGCGGGCAGGGTCGGAGTGCCCCATCCGTTCACGCGGTGCACGTAGCGGGCCTCGCCCAGGTGCAGCTCGATGCCAGTAACGCTGCTCGACCACTCGTTCGCGCGGACGAGCGGGTCAGAGGTCCACGTGGTGGCGGGGTTGAGGTCGGTGAGGGCCGCGTTGTCGGCCTCGGTTCCGCCGTTCGCGGTGGCGGTCACGGGGACCATGACATTGCCGCGGAAGTCGGTGTCCACCTTGGTGATGTTGACGACGTAGGTGGCCTCCTTGCCGTCTTTGGACACGGTCGCGGTGATGACGTTCAGGCCGGTGGCCAGATCGAGGTTGGACACGCGTCCGTCCGCGTCGGGGGTCGCGCCGTTGATGGTGACGGTGGCGCCGTCGACCGTGCGGATGCGGGCCGAGACGGTGGTGGCGTGGTAGTAGCCGGTGGCCGTGTAGGTGTGGGTGTCGGGGGCGAAGTCCACGGGCTTGCCGGGCTCGCCGTAGGGCAGCTGGTCGATGACGAAGTCGACGACGAGGTCGGACGCGCCGGATCCCTGCTCGGGGGCCTCGGGGTGGGGCACAACGGGACGGGTCGCGGTGTTGTTGCCGCTGTTGTCGTCGCTGCCGTAGGAGGTGATGGCGTTACCCTCGGCGTCGCAGGGCAGGAGCTTGATGTCGGACAGCGCCATGTCCTTCTTGCCGGGGGCGAGGGAGCGCAGGCCCGTCAGGGCAAAGACACGCTTCGTGGTCGCCGGGAAGGTGACGTACTGTTCCTTATTGCCGAACTGCAGGTCGCTTCCGTGCGCGACCTCGGTCCCGCCGTCCCAGGTGCCCGCGGCGACCTTGGTCTTCCAGTCGGCGAAGGAGGCTTCTGCAGCCGGGTTTCCGGGGTCCTCATCGAAGGCGAAGACGCGGTATTCACCCGGGAACTGGTCGTTGCCGAGCGTCGAATCGTAGGTGGGGCGCGGGGTCAGGCCGATGCCGCAGACCTGCGTGCCGGGGGTGGGGTTCTGGACGGCGACGGCGTGAGGATATTCGTCGAGGCCGCCCTTCCACTTGGTGGTCCAGAAGGTCTTGGTCGCGTCGGTGCGGGTTGTGTCGTCGTCGACGAGGGCGGCGATGGTGCCGTTGGGGGCGCTTTCGCCGACCTTCTCTTCGGAGGTCGCCCACAGGACGGTTGGGTGATACGGGGTGTCGGTGGCGGCAACGGCCGCGGTCGGCGCGAGGCCAAGCATGGTGGCCGCAAGAATCGGGGCTGAGAGCGCACCGATGATGGGTCTAGTCCCCATGAGTTTAACTCCTTCGTCAGTATGGGGGTGGTGGCAGGGATAGGTCGCTAGACGTTTGAAAACGAATAATCCCTAACACGTGTTAGTTTTTTGTGAAAAAACCTCCTTTTAGGTAGAGAAGATCCCCGCGGGTGCGAGAAGCACCCGCGGGGAGAGAAATCAGAACTTCAGACCGCCGTCTTCGATGCCGCGGAAGAAGAACTTCTGGCTGAAGGCGAAGACCAGGACGACGGGGATCATCGCAACGACAGCGCCGGCCAGCACCAGCTGGTAGGTCACGCCCTGCGGCGAGTTCTGGATGGCCGTCAGCGTCAGCATCAGCGTCTGCTTATTCGGGTCCGGCAGCATGAGCAGCGGGAAGATGAAGTCGGACCAGGCCCCAATGAAGGACGTCAGGCCGACGACCGTCAGGGTGCCGCGCACCTGGGGCAGGAAGATCGACCAGAAGCGACGTAGTTCGCCCGCGCCATCAATGAGGGCCGCATCTTCAATCTCGTCGGGAATACCCATGAAGGCTGCGCGCATCATGAGAATCTGGAACGGACCGATCATGGCGACCATCCACACGCCGGGAAGCGTGTTGTACAGGTCCAGCTGCACCATCATCTTGAACAGCGAGAGCATGATCGACTCGAAGGGGAAGATCATGGCGGACAGGACCACGAAGTACATGATGTTGCGCCCGGTCCACCCGCGCCTCGACAGCATGTAGCCGCCGATGCACGACAGGACGACGTTCGAGGTGACCGTCAGGGTCGCGAGAATCGCGGAGTTCTTGATGGACAGGAGGATGTTCGTGCGTTCGAAGAGCACGTAGAAGGAGTCCAGTGACCAGTGCTGGGGCAGCATCGTCGCCCCTTGGCCGAAGACGGATTCGCCGGGAGCCTTGAATGCAGCCATGAGGGGCAGGACGAGGGGTCCGACCAGGATGAGGGCGACGACGACGAGGAGGACGTAGCGGGCAAACAGGGCCCCGCCACGCATCTGACGCGACGCGGTGTTGCGCCCCTGGCGTTCGAGGCGGCGTTCCTTGCGCCACTGCGCGAAGCGCTCGCCGAAGGAGGAGGGAGTGGTAGGCGTTGCGGTGCTCATGATTCTTCAGCCCTCCTCTGCAGGCTCTGCGAAGCGATGATGAAGCCGAAGGTGATGAGGAAGAGGCACACCGAGGCGGCGTCGCCCTGTCCCAGCGATCCGAAGGTCGGGTCCACGATTCGGTCTCGGATGTACATCGTGAGGGTCTTCGTGGGCGATGCGGAGCCGCCCAGCAGGTAGACCTCGGTAAAGATCTTCAGGCATCCGATCGTCGTCAGAGTGGCGACGAGGAACATCATGACCTTGACACCGGGGACCGTGACGGTGAAGAAGCGACGGATGGGTCCAGCGCCGTCGAGTTCGGCGGCCTCGTACAGGGACTTATCGACGTTCGCGAGGGCCGACAAGTACAGGATCATGTAGTAGGGCAGGCCCTGCCACAGCGTGATGATCATGGCGCAGAAGAGGATCAACCACTGATTCGACAGGAATGGAATCGGGTCGAGGCCCCACGACGCCAGCAGGTTATTGATGGGGCCGCGCTGGTCGAGAAGGTAGCGCCAGGCCAGGGAGATGACGACCAGCGAGGAGATGGCCGGCAGGTAGTAGAGGGCGCGGAAGAAGCCGATGCCGGGCACGTGCGACTTGACGAGGAGGGCCAGCAGCAGCGGCAGGAGCACCATGAGTGGGACGACGCACACCGCGTAGATGAGGGAGTTCGTCAGCGACTGCCAGAACTCGGGGTCTGACAGTACCGTGGTGTAGTTGTCGATACCAACGAAGCGACCGATGCGTCCCATCGGCTTGGTCTTCGTGAACGACACATAGACGGTCGTGATGAAGGGGTAGATGTAGAAGGAGATGACCGCGAGGACCGGGAGGGTCACCCACAGCCAGGGAACCCAGCCCGGGCGGAATCGGGCGGCGCCATTGAGGGAGCGCACCTGCGCGCTCTTACGTGTCGGCATACCAAAATCCTTTATGAGGGGTGCGCGGGGTCGTGAGCCGACGGCCCGACGCTGGGCGTGGAATGCGTCGGGGGCCGAGGCCAGGCCTCGGCCCCCGAGCGTTCAATCAGTCTCCGAGAGCCTTGAGCTTCTCGTTCATCTGATCCTGAGCGGTCTTGAGGGCGGTCTTGGGATCGACCTCACCGCGGATGGCCTTGTTGACGTTCTCAATGAGGGCGTCCTTCACGGCGCCGGTCGCGTAGAAGACGTCGGTGTAGGCCTCGGCGTCCTTGGCGGCCTTAGCGGCCTCCTCGTAGGCGGCCTTGAAGACCGGGTCGTCGGCGATCTCCGGCGGGTTGGCGACGAGCTTGTCGAGGGCGTCGGTGGCGGCCGGGAAGATGATGGCACCGCCGTCGTGCGTCCAGGCGTACTCGTTCTCAGCGTTGGTGATCCACTCGGCGAACTTCATGGCCAGGGGGGCGTTCTGCGTGGTGACGGAGACGCCGATGTACTGGCCTTCGAAGACGGGCTTGATGCCGGGGTTGGTCGGGAACGGGCCGACGCCGGTGTTCTGGTAGACCGTCTCGTTGTTCTTCTTAACGGACTTGAGGAACGAGGCGTTGGGCGTACCAAAGGCGAGATTGCCGTCGGTGTAGGCCTTGCCCGGGTCGGGCTCGCCGGTCAGGGAGTCCTTCGGGATGGCGCCGGAGGCGTAGAGCTCGGAGAGCTTGGTGACGTAGTTGATCGCGGCCTCGTTGTCGGCGAAGTCGAAGGCGGTCTTGTCGGCGTTAAGCAGGTTGACGCCCATGCCGTGCAGCTGAGCGATCATGTACCACTCGGGCGAGCCGTAGATACCGTAGTCACCCTGCCCGTCGGCGCCGACCTTGGCGGCATCCTCGAACAGCTCATCCATGGTCTTGGGCGGCATGTTCTCATCGAGACCAGCGCGCTTGAAGACCTCCTTATTGTAGGTGGTGATGTAGGGGCCGAAGTACCAGGGCAGAGCCGTGTGATGGTCGTTCGCGCCGAGGGCGGTGGAGTCCCAAATGGACTTCACGAACTTGTCGCCGATGCCGGGGGCCTTGACGTCGTAGTCCATGAGGAGGTTGGACTTGGACAGGGCAAGGATGGTGGAGGAAGGAACGTTGATAACGTCCGCCATCTTGCAGTTCGAGGCCTGAGCGGTGACGGTCTGGTCGAACTCGGCACCGCCGCCCTGGTCGGTCCAGTTGATCGTCACGCCGGGGTTGGCGTCCTCGAATTCCTTGATCTTGGCCTTGAAGAAGTCGCCGAAGTCGTTCTGCAGACCCTGGGTCTGGAAGGTGATCTGGCCTTCGACCTTCGAGGTGTCGATCTTCGAATCGTCAAGGTTGCCCGCGGGGATGTCGCACGCGACGTCGGGCTCGGGGATGGAACCGGCAGCGGTCGAACCGCCGCTGGAGCTGGTGGAGCCAGAACCGCCGTCGTTGCAGGCGGCCAGGCCGAGGGTGCTGAACATGGCGAGGGCGACGACGCCGGCAGCCATCTTCTTCTTCAACATGCGAAACCTCCGTTGGTCCGTTTTTGTTGGTCGATCGATGGGATCGAGTCACTAACTATCTCGTGTTAGTTGATGCCTAAATCATAGCGACCTGTCACGCTTTGCGCATCATGTGCCAAAAACTTTGCGCATCGTTATCAAGCCGCAACATAACAGTGCGGAGCTCAATCACCCCCGACCTGGGCAATCACGAATGTCATGTCGGCACGGCGCATAGTGCCAGCAAATTCGGGCCGAGAGTCGGGCCCGCATGACCGCGTACCAATACCGTCCTGGAAGGCATCGAGCCACAGGAACAGACGCTCACTGTCAGGCAGATCCTCCCAGTGCGCAGCCTGCGCCAGCTCGCGCTCACTCCACGGCGACACGCTCCAACCGAGGGGCGAGGCGGGGAGGATGAGGAGCTCCCCAGCCTCGCCTCGCAGGGACAGCGCCTCCAGGTCGAGCCGCTGACCGCTTTCCTGCGGACGCACGCAGACGTCCCACAGGTCCGAGGCCTCGGCTCGCCCATACCCGCGAGCGCCGGGCACCCGCATGTCGGAGTAGCCGATGAGCGTGTCCCCCAGCCACGAGGCCTCCCACGAGGACCCGCCCAGCTCGATGCGCACGCCCAGTCGCGGCACCCGATCGGGCCACACGCCGTCGGGAACGACGCTCACAGACAGCGACAGGGCGGGGATGTCACCGACTCGCACCGGCCGATATTCCCAGGTGAGGGTCGCACCAAAGTGCGCGGCGGGAGGCGACCAGCGCTCGATAACACGCTGGCAACTCTCATCGCCCTCGACTGAGACGAGGCGGCGGCGCAGCAGGTGCAGGCGCGCGGCCTCCCAGCGCATGGCGTGCGAGGTGCCGTGCTCTCCGCGCCCAACACCCAGGGGACCGAGGTCGTCCGCGCTGATTCCCCAGTAGTCGACGGGACCTCGGCCCCGATCGTTGTCCGTGGGGGCACGGAAGACGCTCAGCTCGACGGACACGGGGAGACCACCGACCCTCACGAGCCGCCCACGCGAGTCGAGCTCGTAGGGACGGTCGGCCGCGCTGAGGGGACGGATGGACTCAACCGGCGCCAAGGCGAGGGAACGCAGGCGCTCGTCGTCGCGACCGCTACCGGCATCCTTGAGGGCTTGAGCGAGGGCTGGCGCGTCGGGGGCCATGGCCGCAACCCACGCCCAGGTGCCCGCGTAGGGGCGAGAGCGCGCATCAACGAGGCCGTCGCACACGAAGTTACCGTCGTGCACTTCCTCGCCGAAGTCGCCGCCGTAGGCCAGTGCGCGGTGCCCGTCCGGGAGGGTGCGCCACAGCGCATGGTCGCGCCATTCCCACACGAAGCCTCCGGCGTGGCGGGGATGACTCATCTGCGCGGCATAACCGGCGGCGTTTCCAGGGCCGGTTCCCATCGCGTGCAAGTATTCGCACATGAGGAAGGGGGCGCGGCGGATACGTTCGCGGGCCGCGTCGTCAACACGGGCGGCGACGTGGGTGGGAACCGCGACCTCGGCGTGGAGATCGCTATCGTCGAGGACGGCCGCGACCTCCTCGAGGGTGGGGTACATGCGCGAGTAAATGTCCGTGTACTCGAGGGCGTGGTCTCCCTCGTAATGGACGATGGCCCTGTTTCCCGTGCGCTCGTGGATCCAACGCGCACAGGCGGCCAGGTTTGCGCCGGTGCCCGACTCGTTACCGAGGCTCCAGCTCATAATCGAGGGGTGGTTCTTGTCGCGCTCGAACGCGCGCGCAGTGCGATCCAGGTAGGCGGACTCCCAGCGCGGATCGTCGGAGGGGTTGTCGATCCACTCCCCCGTTCCCTCGAACCCGTGCGTCTCAATATCTCCTTCGAGCATGACCCACAGTCCGATCTCGTCGGCCAGGTCGAGGACGCGGGGATGCGGCGGGTAGTGGGAGGTACGAATCGCATTGATTCCCATAGATTTCATGAGGGCGAGGTCCTTGCGTGCCCATTCCTCGTCGAAAACGCGGCCCTCGTCGGCGCGCACCTCGTGGCGGTTGACGCCGTTGAGCGTGAGGGGCTGCCCGTTCGCCGTCAGAACGCCGTCCTCGATGCTCACTCGGCGAAATCCGATGCGCAGGGTGCGCACGCCATTGACGAGGCCATCCTCGCCTTCGACGCGCACGCGAGCGTCGTAGAGGGCAGGGTCGGTGGCGCTCCACGGGCGCACGCTTCCGACCTCGATACGGTCGCTGCGGTAGCGTCCCTCGCCCACTGGCTCAAGAGAGTATGCGAAGGACCAGAGGCCGTCGATCTCCAGGTGGCAGGAGAGATGCGGATCCTGCGCGCCACGCACCCGGGCCTCGATGGTCGCGTAACCAACCCCGGCCTCGTAGTCGGTGTCGATCCACAGATCCTCGATCGCCCCGGATGCGAGGTGACGCAGGCTCACCGAGCGGAAGATGCCGGGCAGCCACCACTGGTCCTGATCCTCGAGGTAGGAGCCGGGACTGAACTGGTGGACACGCACGGTGATCCGATTGGTACCGGCGTGCACGGCCTCGGTCACGTCGAATTCGTGGGCCAGACGGGAGCCGCGGGCCATGCCAATCCACGTGCCGTTGACCCACACGCTGGCCTGACTCTCGACGCCGTCGAAGCGCAGGGCGATGACACCACCCTCCCAGTCGGCCGGGAGCTCGAAGGTGCGACGGTAGTCGCCCACCGGGTTGTCCTCGGGCGGGAAGGGCGGGTCGACGGGGAATGGGAAGTCGACGTTCGTGTACGCGGGGTGACCCCAGGCGCCTTCGCCGCGCAGGACCCAGTGGCTGGGCACGTCGATCGCGTCCGCGTCGTCGCCGACACTTGGTTCATCCCAGGGCTCTTCAACGTTGACCCAGGGGGCCGGATCGGTACGGTGATAGACGAAGGACCAGGTACCGTCGAGGCTGACAACGCCGGGATCATCGACCAGATGCGCGCGCGGCGGCAGGAGCGCTCCCGCACCGGGAGCATAGGAAGGTAGTATCGATATCACGTCTGTGTGCCTTTCGGATGTCATCGTCGAAACTCCGATCGTCAGAGATAAGACTAACACGTTATAGTTGTTGTGTTTCAACGAAACGCAACCGAGCATTGGGAGCCTTGCATGGAGCGCGCAACCCGGGCCGACGTCGCCCGCGCGGCAGGCGTCGCACCGTCGACCGTCTCGCTCGTCCTCAACGGACGAGGCCGGGACGTGAAGATCGCGCCCGCCACCATCGATCGCGTCAAGCAGGCCGCACGCGCGCTCAACTACATCCCCAACGCGGCCGCCCGCTCGCTGCGCCGCGGCAAGTCGCACCTCATCGCCCTCCTCATGGCCGAACTGCCGGACGACCCCTTCGTGCCCGTCGTCCACACGGTGCTTACGACCGCGATGATCGACATTCAGCGCCGCGGCTACCTCCTCCTCCCCCTCTTCCAGTCCGGCGACGGCGCCTCCGACGCCGAGGTCATCCGCGGCGTCCTGGGCGACACCCAGCTGGCCGGCATCATCCGCGAGACCACGTCGGCCGAGGCCTTCACCTCACGCCTGCTCGCAAACCTTGGCATTCCCGTCGTCGCCATGTCCATGATCGAGGCCGACCCGACCGGTTCTGAATCGTCTCTCATTCGCATCGACGAGGGTGCCGGCGTGCAGGAGGTGTTGTCCGACTGCGCGCTCATCGACCCATCGACTGGCTCGGGCAGCGGTCGCGCCGTCTTTCTGGCGGGGCCGAACACGAACCACGCGCGCCAGAACCCGATCGCGAGCGCATTTTCCACGCACTTCACCCTCTATTCGCTGCCGGACTGGGAGGCGGCGACTGCGTACCAGGCCGCCCTGCGCCTCCTCGACGAGGATCCGTCTATCTCCCTCATCGCTCTGGCCGACGACTCGCAGGCCCCCGGCGTCTTCCAGGCGGCAGCGGATCTCGACCTGTCCGTGCCCGGCGACCTGTCGATCCTCGGTTTCGGCAACCAGGACCGCCACAGCGCCGAGGCGCTCGGGCTGACGACGGTCGAATGGCCACTCAAGGACATGACCGAGGCCGCCGTCGCCTCGATCATCAACGTCATCGAGGGCCGCTCCCCCATGGCCGACGTTCACCCCAACGCCTCTCTCGAGGACGAGGCCCCCGACGAAACCCCCATCGCAACAATCCCGACGCGCCCTGTGTGGCGCTCATCGGTCGCCAGGCGCGGCTAAAGAGCGTATCGTGGCACGGCATGCGCCCTGCGCGCAAAGCTGAGCCAATCACCCACAACAATGACACTAGCGCTATGTACCCCTCAAACTTCATGTTTCCAATGAGCACGTCAAACCTCATGTATCCAATGGGCACGATGTTTCCAGGGTACGTCGACTCCGCTCTCATTCCCCTCCTCGTACGCCAGCTGAAGAAAAAGGGACTCCACGTCGACGTGATAATCGACCACAACAACGCGCTGATGTATCTAGTCGTCAACAACGTATTGACTTGCAACCTGGTAGCGATTTTCTACGACCTACTCAACACGCCGCCAATTAATCACAGGGGCATCCTCAACAATTGGGCTGATCGGATCTTCGATCAGATTCGCATGGAGGCCGCAGAACTCTCCATCCCCGACGTGCTGCGTCAGCGCGTACGCACCGAGCTCGTCCCCACTTACACAGTCCAACACCCCGACTTCTCCTATGCACGGCCTTTCCCCGGCGGGCTCTCAATGATCCTGAGTATCGTCCATGCAGCCGGCACAACCAGGTGCACCACCGAGGGACTCCGTTGTCGCCCTCTCGGCGTCGATGAGCTTTTCCACTACGGACAGTTGAACACTGACGCCATCACGATCACCATCACACAGAAATCCGGCCCGACAACATGCTTGTCCGGTCCGTCGCCTTTCATCGCAGCCAAAGCAGCAAACATGCCTGCGGTGATCAAGAAGCACGCGATCGAAGCACCACACGGTCTCTTCGCGATTATCCCACAGCAGCATCTTCTCTTTGTTGCACCCGCAACCCCCAACGACCTCTATGGTCAGCTGCAAACACTGGTAGATTTCGCCCGATTCGCGATCATCGACGCACAGCGGAACAACCCGCGTCACGCCGTTAGCCGCGATATTTTCTACTTCTCCCCAGAGGGCACCTGTGAGACCGTGACGTGCTCGAACGACCCCGCCGTTCAGGAGCTGCTGAGCAACCCTCAGATCAGCCCAGCCAACTACCACTTCAGCGCGCAGAAATACCTGTCTTTGCCTCCCGCTTTCGAGCAGCGGTTTTCTCGCGCTGGCCACGCCTCACCTGCAGAACAGAACGCGCAATAACACGAGGGGAGGGGCGGATGCCGGTTGGTATCCGCCCCTTCCTCACGTGTGGGCTTCGCGCCGGGTGCCTCCCACACGCTCACAAAATGCGGGAGTAGCCCCCGGCGGCGACGCCGTTAGTCGCCGAGGCCGCAGGCCCGGTAGATGTTGGTCAGCATCTCCAGACGCTTCTCCAGGGACGCATCCTTGGGCACGCACACCTTGGCACCGAGGTAGTTCGCCCCACCCTCGATGGCCGCCTTCGCGCAGCGAGCGATCTCGGCCTCGTCCATGAGCGAGGTCGGCTCGTCCGCCTGCGCGGGCAGGTGTCCGTCGATCCAGGAGTAGCCGTACTGGGTTTCCTCCGGGCCTGCGCCCGAGAAGATGATGCCGTCCAGGACGCCCCGCTTGCCGGCCTCGAGCACATGTTCGTAAGCGGTGTCAGCGCTGCGGCCTTCCACGGCGCAGCGGCCCCAGTTGAGGTGAATACCGATGCCGGCCTCGGAGACGATGTCGATCTCGGATTCGAGGGAGAGGA
>ERZ773234.187-NODE-187-length-19476-cov-7.375624_pt1 | contig 19476 bp, 14 predicted proteins | sample MGYA00580523_ERZ773234 | MGnify/ENA primary metagenome ERZ773234 (study PRJEB29015, sample SAMEA2738167) | human oral metagenome | biome: human oral; feature: human-associated habitat; material: saliva | place: China | collected 2262 ...
CGGTTCTGGCAACCAGCGACATTATCGAGTTTGACCACCCCACCATGTACTCGGCATACCGTGACGGCAACCTGTACGGTAACGTGCATCTTCCGGCAAACACCCTGGATGCTTCGAAGAAGTACGTGATTGAAGTCTGGGCTAATGACGGCTACAGCGAGAAGGGCGAGCTGCTCGCACCGGTCGTGGGCAAGCCTACCGAGGGCCGCGGTACCCTGCTTGCATGGCAGGACCTGGATCTGAACGGCACGAACGGTTACAGGGATGCGAACCTTCCCAACGCGCAGGACCCCAAGAAGGAGGATGACCAGAAGCCTGCTCCTTCCGATGAGAAGCTGAAGACTCCTGCAACCCGCGGTGAGCTTGCAGCTGCTCTGTACGTTCAGGCGGGCACCCCCGAGGTGAAGCTGCCTGAGACCTCCCCCTGGCCGGATGTGAAGACTGACGACCCGAACTTCCCCGCTTACGTGTGGGCTCGTCAGAAGGGTATTACTTTCGGTTGGTCGGACGGTAAGTTCCACGCGGATGCCGGCATTTCGAACGCTACCGTTGCGGCGTTCGCCTACCGTGCAGCGGGTTCGCCCGCGGTTATGGGAGACTCTCCTTACAGCGATGTTGCTCCCGGTTCGGCGTTCTACCGTGAGATTCTGTGGGCTCAGCAGAACAAGGTGGTGTTGAACGCTAGCGGCGCTTTCGATGCTCAGCATATGGTGACTCACGGTGAGCTGGAAACTCTGATTGAGGCATTCCAGGCTCGCGCTAAGTAAGGTCGTTTAGACCTCCTGCGTCCCCCTCGGGTTTTACCTTGAGGGAGCGTGCGGCGCGTCCGATAACTCTCTGGTTCCCCGTGCTCCCGAATGGTTTTCTGTTCGGGAGCACGGGGTTCAGCTTTTATCAGCTAACTGCTGTGTGAGATTTCTCGAAACCTTAAAGTATTCCTTGAGTGTTTCCTGACAATCGTTCAACGCTTTGATAGGGTGAGGATATCCCCGAAACCGAGGGGGATTTTCAACCACTTTTCTCATGGGGTGTACGCAGATTCGACGGTAGATTCCCGGCCTGCCGGTGAGCCCGCGCGGCCTTGAAGAAATAACCTTAAGGATGTCTCATGTCCTCGCTTCCGAACTCTAAGTCTTCATTCTTCCACGCGGCTCGGAACTGCAGCGCATTCGTACTGGCGGGCGCGATGATCCTGCCGCTGACTCCGGTGCTAGCCCAGGACGCAGCACCCACCGCAAACGTGCCTGTTACTAACGCGCCGACTACCAATACCCCCACCCCTGCAACTCAGGACGTCACGGATGAGCCGTCTTTCACCGTTGTCTATGAGGATTACTACTACCAGGACGGCCGTGACGTCTTCAAGCAAGAGGGCGACGGCCTGTACACCGGTGAGGACAGTAAAATTACGGTTCTGGGCACCGGCTTCACCAAGGAGTGGCGCGAGCAGCACGGCAAGGTTGTCATCTACATCGTGCCCGAGGAGAACGTCCCCTATAACGCTCTTCAGATGACCGACACTCTTCTGCGGTTTGAAGAGGGCAAGGACTTCACCATTGACGATGACGGCACCTTTGTCGCCCCTCTGAAGGTTAAGGCTAATACTTTGCCGAGTTACTACACCCTCACGGAGTATTTTCCGGATATGACTCTGGACAAGGTGCGTTACGAGGTTGGCATCCTCGCCGAGTCCGAGGGCCAGCCGCAGTCAACCGTTCAGGATATCTGGGCTCGCAAGAACGTTGTGACGCATCACGGTCTGAGCACCAATGATTATCACTTCGATACCTTCGCACCTAAGTTGAAATACGACGCTTTGAAGGACCCCACGAAGGATCAGGAGCTGCTGATTCAGGGTCAGGGCTTCGTAGGGACTGACATCCCCGGTGCTGAGGGCATGATGTACGTCATTCGCGAGAAGGGCACGGGTTCCCCCGTCCTGGTCATGAGCGAGATGAAGCATTACGTCCAAGGCGATGATGAATACGAGACGAGCCTGGAGGGAGGCTTTGCTTTCGTCAATCTCAAGATTCCCGCGAACACGCTGGATCCGTCCAAACAGTACGTCATTGAGGCGTGGAGCGACTACGGTTACCCCAGCAAGACGGATAAGACTCTCATCACCCCGATGGTGGGTTTTGCCCCGGAGCACCGCGGCGTTCTTTTGGCGCACCAGGATTTGAAGTTTGAGGGTGTCCAGCGGTTCACGAATGCTTACGTACCCGTAGAGGAACGTATGTACTTTTCGACATCGCTGAACGACGAGGAACGGAATCAGCCCGCCACCCGCGGTGAGCTGGCTTCCGCCCTTTATGAGATGAAGGGCAGCCCCGAGGTGGACCTTCCTGAAGTCTCCCCGTGGCCGGATGTGAAGACGGACGATCCGAACTACGCCGCCTACATTTGGGCTCGTGAAAAGGGTGTTACCTTCGGCGGACCTGACGGAAAGTTCCACGCGGAGGACAGTCTCACGAATGCAACCGTTGCCGCAATGATTTACCGTGCGTCTGGTTCACCGGAAGTATCAGGTGTTTCGTCATTCCCGGATGTTACGCCGGATTCCGCATTCTATCGTGAGATTCTGTGGGCTACCCAGCAGAATGTTATTACTCCCGAGACCGGCATGTTTGAACCGAATCATGCTGTGACCCGCATTGAGTTGGAGTGGATGTTGTTTTATTACCGGCATCGTGTGATGAACCCTATCACTACCGGTCTGTATCGCATTGCTAACTAAGTAGGCCAGGTAACTAAGTAGGCCGGCCGGTTCTAGCCCGGGCACGTCGTCACAACGGACGGGGTGCCCGGGCTCTTACGCGCTGAGGGAATCCGCGCGGATTCTTCTAGAGTTCTCGCCCCTAGAATTCTCGCCCTAGAGTTCCCACGCGGGGGCTGCGGCGGTGCTTGCCGAGCGCGCATCCTGACCGGTTGCCACGCCGGTGGAGACGGTGAAGTCCCACGGGTCACTGTTGAGTGCAGACAGCTTCGTTTCGATGGCGAAGCCGCGCTCAGCGAGCAGGGCACGCAGGCGGTTTGCCGCCGACTGCAGCCAGAGGGATTCGCTGGCGGCGTGGGAGCAATCAATCAGGGCGATGTTGCTGCCGTCGATTCGTGCGGTTTCGCGGAATTCGCTGGCGGGGTGGTGGCGCAGGTCGGCGGTAATGTACACCTGCGCGTCGGTGGCGCGCACAGCGTCGAAGAGGGAGTCACCGGCACCACCGCAGAGGGCGACGCGGCGAATCGGCTGGTCGGCGCGTCCGGCGATGCGCAGGCCGCCGGCGGTTGCAGGCAGTGCCGCAGCGAGGCGCTCGGCAAGCTCCTTCAGGGTCAGTTCTTCGGGCAGGGTGCCGAGGCGGCCGGTGCCTACCGCGTGTTCCTGTTCGTCGAGTACCTGGGTTTGCGTTTCGGTGAGCGGTTCGCGATCGATCAGGCCGATAGCGTCGCAGAGTGCTTCGTTCACGCCTTCAACGGCGGCATCTGCGTTGGTGTGCGCACCGAGCAGGCCGCATCCGCCCTCGATGAGGGTGTGCAGAACGTTGCCCTTGTAGTCGCTGTCGGGGATGAACTTTGCGCCGCGGAGTAGCAGCGGGTGGTGGGTGATGAGCAGCTGTGCGCCTTCGGCTACGGCTTCTTCGGCGGTGGCGGTGAGGGCGTCTACTGCGAAGAGGACGGTGCTCACTTTAGCGGCGCCACGTCCGGCGACGAGGCCGGAGGCGTCCCATCCGGCGGCGAGCTGCGGCGGGAAGAGCGTGTGGAAGGCGTCGACGACTTCTGCGAGGGTGGGGGTTTCTAGTTTTTCAGTCATACCTCTATTGTGGCAGGTGGCGGGGCTGCGGGCGGTTTATGCCGAAGCCTGCGGCTGTGCAGGAATATTGTGCGGCGCGGCGGTGTTCTTTAGGTAGTGTGGTTTTCTAAGTGTTAGTTCAAAGCTCACTATTCGAGGAGGAATCATGACTGATGTTGTTCTTGCCGGCGGCTGTTTCTGGTGCCTGGATGCGGTGTACCGCCAGTTCCGCGGGGTTGAGGCGAGCGTCTGCGGCTACACGGGCGGCGATACTCCCGACCCTGATTATCGTTCGGTGTGTTCGGGTACGACCGGGCATCAGGAGGCGCTGAAGCTCAGTTTTGACCCGCAGGTGATTGACCTGGATACGGTGTTGGATATTTTCTTCACGAGCCACGATCCGACGAGCTGGGATCGTCAGGGTGCGGATACCGGTTCGCAGTACCGTTCGGTGCTTTTCTACGCGGATGAGCAGCAGCGTGAGTCGTTTGAGCGTGCGGTGGCGCGTGCTCAGCAGCTGTACCCCTCCCCCATTGTTACGGAGATTAAGCCCCTGGGCGTGTTCTATGAGGCGGAGGAGTATCACCAGAATTATTACGCGTTGAATCCGGCGCAGGGTTATTGTGCGTTTGTGGTGAGCCCGAAGGTGGCTCAGGCGCGCCGTAATTTTGCGCATCTGCTCCGCTAGCTGCCCCGTTAGCCGCTCTGTTAGCCGGTGCATCCGGTTCAGTCGAGGCGTATTACGTTGTTCACCCCGTAGCTGTCTTTTGTTGTGTGGCAGCTACGGGGTTTCTTCGTGTGCGCCGGGCTATTTGTTGTTCGCCTGCGCTTTAGGGTTGCTATAAGGTACGCCCGGTATGATGGGGGTGTCGACTCACTCCCCCCCTCATCCGTTGACTTGTCCGTTGACCTCACCGAAAGACTGCTGATGACTAGCTCCTCTTTTAAGCCCGTCGCTTTGAGCCGCCGCGCCGTGTTGGGTGCGGGCGGTGTTGGTCTTGTTGCCGTGTTGTCTGCGTGTGCGCGTACGGTGCATCCGCCGGTTGTTGCTGAATCTGAATCGGCGAATGCGAGTGCTTCGGCGAGCCCGTCTGCTTCGCCGGCGTTGCCGTCTGCGAATAAGTCGTATAAGGGTAAGGTCACTTTCGATAACTTTGAGAAGAACGGCGAGTACGTTCCTGCCACGGCTGAGAAGAAGGCGCAGAATGTGCCCAAACCGATCATGCCGGAGAAGGTGCAGGAGCTGAGTATTGACGGTATTTATGCGCTGATTGGCTATTGGATTTCTAGTTTTAATTATCTGGCGTTGACGGGTGATATTGAGCCGTTAAAGAAGACGGATCCTAGTAGTGAGTACTATAAGGAGCTTGAGCCGATGGTTAAGCTCTATGAGACGGGGCGCGGCTGGATTTATGACACGAGTGAGCCGATGTCTGTGTATCTGACGACGGATACTCCCACGCAGATTGAGGGCGACCGTATTCTTTATTTCTGGCGTGCCCGTTCTCTGGTTGATCAGAATGGGAAGAGGCATCTGACGGAGGGCGATAACCGCGATAAGTCCCTGGTTGGGGCGGCGGATGCGCAGGGCCAGGCGATGAGGATTGTTGTGGAGTATAAGGAGGGCGCTTGGTTTATGAGCACTCAGCAGGATAAGGACGCTGATAAGAGCACGGAGTCTGCGAGCCCCTCAGCGTCATAGTGCACTCATTGCAGCTTTTGAAGTTTTTCTTCGCGAAAGGACATAAGTAGCGACATTTGATAGCTACTCACGTGTTTAGGGTATGATGAGGGTGTCAACTCACTCATTTTCCTTTGTTGACTTCCTTTGAAAGGCTGATCATGACGAGCCCTTCCCCCACTTCTGCTGGCGTGAGCCGCCGCGTGGCGCTGGGTGCGACCGGTGCCGGCGTACTGGCTGCCTTGACTGCGTGCGCTAGCGATATTCGCCCGTTGGCTGATAGCTCCCCCTCCGGTGAGGCTTCTGCGAGTGCGTCCGAAAACGCATCCGCGAGCGCCTCGGCTAGTGCTTCGGCATCTGCTTCTTCCAGCAAGGCCTACAAGGGCTTTGTGAAGTTCGATAACTTCGAGAAGAACGGCGAATACATTCCCGCCACTGCCGAGAAGAAGGCGCAGAACGTGCCGAAACCTCTCGTTCCGGCGAACATGAACGAGCAGAACGTTGATGGTATTTACGCCTTCATTGGTTACTGGCTGGCGAGCTTCAACTACATGATGATGACCGGCGATGCCGATCCGTTGAAGAAGGCTGAGTCTGCGGAGGCACTGCAGGATTACCAGACTTTGACGATTGCTTATGAAAATAATGTGGGCTGGCTCTACGGTGCGGATACTGCTGTTACTCTTGAGCTGCTCTCTGATGCGCCGCAGAAAATTTCCGGTAGCAGAACTCGCTATGACTGGTTGGCGTACATGAAATACAACCCCGATATGAAGATTCACACCGAGGGTCGCCCTGATGAGCCCTTTATGGAGGATAGCTCGCGGGATCTAACGAGGGTTGGTGTGGAGTACAAGGATGGTAAGTGGATTATGGTCAGCAGCGAGGATGGCTCGTCTTTGGCTGGTAGCGGCGGCGGGTCCTCTTCTGTCTAAGTATTGCTCTCTGACCAGTGGTTTATATCCCAGTGGTTTATGTCTTGATGATTTGAGATAGGCTTCTCCCCCGCCTGCGGTAATGTACCGTGGGCGGGGTTACTTTATATCGAGACTCGGTGATGCTTTGCGGCGGTATTAGGTTGCTTTGTCATCGGCGCCAAATGACGACCGCTGATGGGTGTCTGTCTGTTTGCCGGTATGATGGGGGTGTCAACTCACTCAATTTCCTTTGTTGACTTCCTTTGAAAGGCTGATCATGACGAGCCCTTCCTCCACTTCTGCTGGCGTGAGCCGCCGCGTGGCGCTGGGTGCGACCGGCGCCGGTATGCTGGCTGCATTGACGGCGTGTGCCAGCGATATTCGCCCGCTGGCTGATGGTAGCGCATCCAGCTCTCCTTCTGCTTCTGCGAGTGCGTCCGAAAGCACATCCGCGAGCGCCTCAGCTAGTGCTTCTGCTTCTTCCCGCAAGTCCTACAAGGGCTTTGTGAAGTTCGATAACTTCGAGAAGAACGGCGAGTACGTTCCCGCTACGGCTGAGAAGAAGGCGCAGAATGTGCCGAAGCCCCTCGTTCCTGCAAACATGAACGATCAGAACGTTGACGGCATATACGCGTTCATTGGCTACTGGCTGGCGAGCTTTAACTATGCGCTAATGACGGGTGATACTGAGCCGATGAAGAAGGCTGACCCTGCAGATGTGTATGTTACGGATTTCCAGGAATTTGCGTATATGTACGAGAATGATCTGGGTTGGATGTATGGTGTGGATACCCCGGTTACTATTGAGCTGATTACTGGTTCGCCTCAGAAGGTTTCCGGTAGCACTACCCGTTATAACTGGCCAGCTTACATGAACGACAGCCCTGATGCGAAGATCCATCGTGAGGGCAAGTCTGACGTACCTTTTAAGACGGCTTCTAGCCCGAACGGCAAGCTGATGAAGGCTATTGTGGAGTACAAGGATGGTAAGTGGTTTATGCTCACCGGCGATGAGGACTCTTCTTCGAAGGCTTCTGACTCTTCCTCCAGTTCTTCTTCTGTATAAGATTCTCGTCGTACTGAATGAAGACATAACAGTTTGAGATGAGCTTCTCCCCCGCCCGCGGTAATGCACCGTGGGCGGGGTTTCTTTGTGCCCAAAACTCTGCCGAAACCCTGCCGGAACTCTGCAGAAACCCAGGGAACACCCAGGGGAAAACCCCGCGGATGTTCGGGTTCGGTGGAGGGCGCCTCGGGTACGCTTAATGTATATACATTGACGTACTACATGTGGTCTTTACCTGCAGGTTGTGAGCTTCGTGCTGACGGCTTTGGGGGTGAAGGATCCGACGAAGGACTTCCGATGACTACTTTCTTCACTCGACGTACTGCACTGGGTGTTGCTGTTGCTGGCGCGCTTTCTGCGTTGACTGCGTGCGCTAGCGATATTCGCCCGCTGGCCAACAGTACCGGCTCGGCTTCTCCGTCGGAGGCGACAACCGCCTCCGAAACTGCTTCCGCGTCGGCGTCTGCGAGCGCTTCTCCTTCGGCGTCTGAGAGTGCTTCTGCGAGTGCTTCTGCCGCTTCGGGTCTTCGCTCTTCGGGCAGGAAGTATAAGGGCATCATCACTTTCGAGAATTATGTGGAGAACGGCAAATATGTTGCGGCGACCGCGTCGAATCCGGCTGAGAATGTGCCGAAGCCTGCGCCTCCTGAGAACTTCAAGGAGCACAGTGTTGATGGTGCGTACGCTTTCTTGAGTTTCTGGCTGGCGAGTTTGAACCATCTGATGATCACGGGTGACCCGGAGCCGATTGAGATGGTTTACTATAAGGGCTACGGCTGGGAGAAGTATCAGAGCACAATCAAGCTGTATGCATCGGGTGCTGGTTGGGTGTACGGTACGGAAACTCCGTATATTGTTGAGCTGCTGACTGATGCTCCTCGTGAGGTTCCCGGCAGCAATAATACTGCCTTCATTTGGGAGGGTCTCGCCCATATGGACCCGAAGATGAAGCGGCATTATAGGAGTCAGCCTGATAAAGAGACGAGCGCTGAGGAGTCAAAGAAGAAGGTGGCAAGGTTCCGTCTGGAGTACAAGGACGACAAGTGGGAGCTGTCTAGCGCCGCTTAGTTGCCGTCTGGCGGAGGGTTTCCTCTCGCGGTGATTTCTCTGTTATACGACCCCGCATCTGGTAAAACGCTGGGTGTGGGGTCTTAATTTTCTGAACATGCGAGGTGGGCGCGGGGCTATTTGGTGGCTCTCGGGTACCCTTAAATGTATATACATTGACGTACTGATAGGCCTGTACGGGGTGCGTATGCCCACCACGGTGTGTGGCGTGATTTGCTTTGTATTGGCTCCAACGAAGGGCTTCCGATGACTACCTTCTTCACTCGACGTACTCTCCTGGGGGTTGGTGCGACCGGTGTTCTTGCGGCGCTGACTGCTTGCGCTAGCGATATTCGCCCGCTGTCGCAGGGTTCCGGCGGTTCCTCTGGTTCGGCTTCTAATGCTGCTTCTGGCACTGCTTCTGGCGCGGCTTCCTCTTCTGCGAGCGCCTCGGCTTCGCCTTCTCCGACTGATGATCACACTCCCGGCTCGTATGTTGGCCCGATTAAGTTCAATAACTACGAGCGGAACGGCACCTACATTGCGGCGAGTGCGAATGCACCGGCGCAGAACGTGCCGAAGCCTCTTATCCCGGAGAAGATGAAGGAGAACAGCCCCGAGGGCGCCTACGCGCTGATGGGTTATTGGCTTGCTTCCCAGAATTATCTGATTCTGACCGGCGATGTTGAGCCGCTAATGAAGGCGGATCCGGCGAAGGCCTTTTTGAAGAACTCTAAGACCATGATTAGGCTCTATGAGTCGGGTCTGGGTTGGATTTACGGTTCGGATCAGCCGTACAAGATTGAGATTGCGGAGAATGAGCTTCAGCCGGTTGCTAATAAGCCGGACCGTTATGAGTGGCTTGTAACCGTCGCGTATGATCCTGCCGCTAAGTACCACATTGAGGGTGAGCCTGATGCGACTATCGTTGAGGAGGAAAAGACGATTCCTCGCACGACGAAGTTCATCATGGAATACAAAGAAGGCATGTGGCGCATGCTTTTGAACAACAATAGTTAGTTTCCCTCATCTTCTGATACGCACTACTTAAGGATTTCTGATGACGACTTTCCTTTCTCGACGTGTAGCCCTACTAGCTGCCGGTGCAGGTGCTATTACGATGCTGAGCGCCTGCGCCAGCGATGTCCGCCCGCTGGCTGATAGCTCCGCCTCCGGTGAGGCTTCCACTTCTGCAAGCCCTAGCGCCTCTGCTAGCGCATCCGCCTCTGCGGGTGGTTCTTCTGAGAAGTCTTATCTGGGGCCGGTAAAGTTCGATAACTATGAGAAGAAGGGCGAGTACGTCCCCGCGGATGAGACGCACAAGGCGCAGAATGTGCCCAAGCCCCTCCCTCCGGCGAATATGCATGAGAACAGCGTTGATGGTGCCTACTCTGCCTTTAGTTTTTGGCTTGCCAGCGTCAACTATCTGGTGCTCACCGGTGACGATGAGCCGTTGAAGCAGGCTGACCCTTCCGGCAGGGATGTGAAGTCTTTCCATGATTACGTGACTTTTTATGCGTCCAATGAGGGGTGGTTTTACGGTTCGGAGCATGCGCTTCAGGCTGAGATGATGACCCCGCAACCTGAGAAGGTATCGGGTAGCGACTCCCTCTACTACTGGCGTATCACGCTGTCCAAGGACTCTAAGGCGATGATGCATGTTGAGGGTAAGGGAAACAGGCCTATGTACCAGAACACTTCCATGGAGCCTGAGCTTTCCGACCTGAAAATGTCGTATCAGGACGGTAAATGGTTCACTTACCCCACTAAGATACGCGGACAGGGCACTGCGAGCCCGAGCACCAAAGCATCCGATGATGCTAACTCTAAGACCGCCTAGAGCATCTTTGCAGAGTTCACCTTAGGGCGGGGGTATACTTCGCTCACAGGCTTCATAAGGTCTAGGGCTTCCTCCCCTGTCCTACACATTACTTAAGGATTTTTCATGGCAACTTTTCTTTCCCGACGTGCCGCGCTAGCTGCAGCTACCGGTGCTGGCGCGGCTGCGGCGCTGACTGCGTGCGCTAGCGATATTCGCCCGCTGGCTGATAGCTCCGCCTCCGGTGAGGCTTCGGCGAGTGCCAGCACTTCTGGGTCTGCGAGCGCATCCGCCTCGGCATCTGCTTCAGCGACTGAGTCTGCTAAGAAGTCGTACAAGGGCACGGTGAAGCTCGACAAGTACGAGAAGAACGGCGAGTACGTTCCTGCCACGGCTGAGAAGAAGGCGCAGAACGTGCCGAAACCTATTGTTCCGGAGAAGATGAACGAGGCAACTATTGAGGGCATGTACCAGTTCCTCAGCTACTGGGTGGCAAGCTTCAACTACATGTTCATGACCGGTGATTACGAGCCGCTCAAGAAAGCTGACCCTGCCGGCGAGTTTGCGAACGATCACAACAATGTTGTTCTTGTGTACTCCACCGGCAAGGGCTGGGTGTACGACACGGATGCACCGGTTACCGTTCAACTTCTGACCGATACCCCGAAGAAGGTCGCTGGTGGCCCCAACCGCTACGATTGGATCGGACGCTTCATCCAGGACCCCAAGGCGAAGCTCCACATGGAAGGCCAGGAACCCACTCCCCTGGTCGAGGAGGGATCTTCCAAGAGCGAAGCGACTAACTTTGCGATGGACTACAAGGACGGCTCCTGGTTCATGGTCAGCGAGGAGGACTCCTCGGATGTGGATTCTTCCAAGAAGAATGAGTCTAAGACCTAGAACACCAACGCCTCTTACGGGCGGTCACTTTTAGATCTAAGGGAAGCTCCCGCATGTAGTTGAGATTGCGTGCGGGAGCTTCCCCTTTTTCGCTTGCATGGCTTTTGTTGCAGGGCTTTTGCTTGCATGGCCTGCGTGCGGTCGTGTTGAACTGCCCCAGACGATCAGCTGCAGGCTTCGAACGTGTCACCCAACCTGCTCAGGTACGCTTAAAAGCACACGAACAAACCATTGAGGGGTTCTCATGCCTACCTTCATTACCCGACGCACTGCCTTCGGTATCACCGCTGCCGCCGCGCTCGCCTCCTTGACCGCCTGCGCCAGCGATATCCGCCCGCTGAAGGACCCGAGCGTAGTTGACCCGATGCGCCCCTACAAGGGCGAGTTGAAGTTCAATAGCTACAAGTCCACCGGAACCTACCGCCCCGCAAGCGCCACGGAGAAGGCAGAGAACCCGCCCATGCCCGTCCCTCCCCAGAATATGAAGTCGAAGACGACCTCGGGCATGTATGCGGCGGTGGGCTACTGGGTCGCTTCCCTGAATTATATGGCGATTACCGGTGACCCTAAACCGCTCAAGGTCCTGGACCTGGACGGTATCTACGTGCAGAAGATGAAGTCGTACGTAGAGTTGTATGCAAAGGGTGAGGGGTGGATGTACGGCACCGATACGCCGCTCATGGCTGAACTGACCGAGGAGACCCCGCAGAAGGTTGACAATCAGCAGTACCGCTGGAAGGGTATTGTCCGTGGCCATAAGGATGCTGTTCTCCATTACGTACCCGAGGACAGGGACATTCGTGTGGGCGAGTCGAGCGGTGATTCCAGTAACGATGAGGTCACTTTTGTGTTGAACTATCGAGACGACGCGTGGATGGTCACCGTTGAGACGAAGAGTTCCTCGACGACTTCCCCCGGGTCCTCGGGCGGAAGCGGTTCTGGCCTCAACGTTTAGGATGCGGCGGCGCTGGAAGATACCTCCACGGCAAAATACCAGCGCAGGAAAGCGGCGGTGTAGGAAAGCTGCAGCACAGGAAGATGATGACACTTTCCCCTAGTAAACGGCACTTTTCATTAGCTAACGTAGCTTTTGTAGCATTTTCCAAGGTTTGATAACGAATAAATCATAAACATACCCAAATGCACTAAGGTACCCTGAAATAGATACACCGATAATCTATTGAAGGGTACCTTATGTCTACCTTCGTGACCCGACGCGCCGCCTTTGGCATCGCCGCCACCGCCGCGCTCACCTCCTTGACCGCCTGCGCCAGCGATATCCGCCCGCTCAGCAACCCGAGCACAGCCGATGCGCAGCGCTCCTACAAGGGTGAGCTGAAGTATAACAACTACGAATCGCGCGGCACCTACGTTCCCGCAACCAGCTCGATGAAGGCGGAGAATCCGCCCAAGCCTGTCCCTCCTGCAGAGATGAAAGCCAAAACGACGGAGGGCATGTACGCCGCCATAGGGTTCTGGCTGGCTTCTTTCAATTACCTTATGATTACCGGCGATATTGAGCCCCTTAAGGTTGTGGATACGAACCGAAATGATATCTACAAGGCCGAACCTTTCGTCGAATTTTACGAGAAGAACAGCGGCTGGGTGTACGGCACTGATGCACCGTTCTCAGCGGAGCTGACCGAGGATGCTCCGCAGAAGGTTGACGAGCAACAATACCGCTGGCTGGGTGTTGGCCGTTACAACAAGGAAGCAAAGATCCACTACACAGATGGTAGGGAGCTCACCATGGCCTCATTGAGTAGCGGCCCTGGTGATTATGAGTTCTTCTTTATCTTGGAGTATCAGGATGGTGCATGGACGGTTTGGAATGAACCAGCCAAACTTACGACGAGCTCGCCCAGCTCAAGCGCAAGTAGCTCCGGCGCCTCCGTTTAGAACCCCGGTCATATCGTAGTCGTGTGAGAGCCTTAGGTCCCGTGTTTTTCGTCATCTACCGCCGCTTTTACGGCCATGGAGGCGCACACAACATTGGGCTGACCGCTCCCCTGCGATATTCTGGAATTAGTTCAATACCGGCACATACTTTATTCACCTCAGAAAGAGCCCCATGTCTACCATGTATACCCGCCGCACCGCCCTGACCGCACTGGGTCTGGGCACCGCAGCACTTCTTGCCGCTTGCTCCTCCAAGTCTTCCTCCGAGTCTTCAGCGACTGCGAGCGCGTCTGCTACCGAGTCTTCGACCGCGAGCGCTACCGCATCCGCATCCCCCACCGCGGAGGCAACCACCACCATTGAGCCTGGCCCCAGCATGAAGGGTGAGGTCGTTCTTGCCGACTATTCCTCCACCGGCACTTTTGAGCCCGGCACCAAGGAGCACAAGGCTGTCAACGTCGCGATCCCGGTTGAGCCGGCGAAGCTGCGTGAGAACAGTGTTGAGGGTCTGCACGCGTTCATTGCGTACTGGCAGGCTACCCTGAACTACCTGCTGCTGACCGGTGACGGTACCCGCTTCACGAACATTGACCACACCGGCGACTACTCGACTGTGGCTGAGTTCTTCCAGAGCATGTACGCTTCGGAGAGTGGCTGGGTTATCGGTTCGGAGCGTCCGATGGTTCTGTCGCTGACTGCTGACCGCCCGACTAAGGACACTCGCACCGGCTACTACACGTGGGCATCCGAGATGGTGATTGATGGTGCTGAGGGTGCTGGAGTGTACAGCAAGACCAATGATCGTGTGCAGCCGCTGACCGAGGTGTTCAAGTACCCGGGTAAGCCGGTGGCTGGTCAGATTGTGGCGCACTACCAGGACGGCACGTGGCGTATGGTGCGTCGTGCTCCGGGTACTGCGTCTGCTTCGCCGGTTCCGTCGCTGAGCCCGAGCGCTTCGGCTGAGGGTGCTGCGTCTGCGGAGGCGACCGCTGCTTCTGCTGAGGCGTCGGCACAGTAGGTTCTGAATCCCCTATACCGGTTCCCCTATACCGCTGAGAAGCCACATGTGTTTCGAGAAGCCACCATGATTGTGGCTTTTCGAAACACATGTGGCTTTTCGCTTTTTATTCCTTCTTGAAAAAGACAGATATAAACAAAAAAGCCTTGATTCCAAAGAATCAAGGCTTTTTCCTAGTGGTGACCCCAACCGGTTTGTAACGGTGACGGAGGGGCATGATGCCGAGCGCGCGAGGAAATCCATCATGCCCCGGAGTGCCGCGACGTAAGGAGCGGCGCCGTGAGAGGCTCACGGCGGCACCACAAAATCTAAGAGGTCTTCCCAGCGGCACAGATATAAACAAAAAAGCCTTGATTCCAAAGAATCAAGGCTTTTTCCTAGTTGTGACCCCAACCGGATTTGAACCGGTGTTGCCGCCGTGAGAGGGCGGAGTACTAGGCCGCTATACGATGGGGCCGTGAGATTTACATCTCTTTTACCAGGTCTCCCTGGCAACACATATAACTATACAGAGGTTCCCGGAAACAACCAAATCGAAAAGCGGTGAATTGAGTCACATATTTTACACTGAGTGCAAGGCCACCGATTAGGCTCCTTTCCAGCTACACCAGGCACTCCCCCGGCAGCTTCAACCACCACAGCACCCCGCTTCCCCCAATAAACACCCCGTAAAACGCCACGGCTTCAAGGCACAAAAATGCGCCCCGCACAGTGTACGGGGCGCATCCGCTCAAACTAGAGCAAAAAACTATGCCTTATGGCGGCGAAGCACCATCACAGCAGCACCAGCAATCAGCGCAAATGCACCGACAGCCGCCAGGCTCAGAACACTCTGAGCACCAGTCTTAGCCAGCGAGCCCTTGCTCTGAGGCGCAGACTTGGTCGCAGAAGCGCTCACCTGAGAATCAACGCCGGAGCTCTTAGGCTGAGACTCAGACTTCGCCGAAGAAGAGTTCTTCAGTGGCGCGGTCTTCGTAGTAGTTCCCAGCTGGTCGTTAGCTTCCTCGGTCTTCGAAGGTTCATCCTTCGACTGCTCAGCCGCAGGCTTCTCTGCTACTGCAGGTGCAGACGCGGAAGCAGAAGGCTCAGCGGAGGGGGAAGTCGGGAATGCCGGCTCATCAGCCTCATTGCGGTTATCTGCGTTGCCAGCATCCTTCGCGTCATTAACAATCAGCGAAACAGCCGAATCGTAATTGCGGTTGGTAGCAACATCAGAACCAGCAGTGACGGTGCCGAGCAGGTAGCCCTGGCTGTACTGCATGGTGTTCGCAGGAACACGCAGAGTTGCCTCGAAGGAGTACTTGCCGGTACGTGAGTTGTAGACGAACGCGCTTGCCGGAACGATAGTGGAGACCTTCTGAATGTTTGCCAATTCGCTATCGGTCAGCTTGTCATAACCCATCGACCACTCACCCTCCTTGACGAGGAACAGGCGGAGACCTTCGGCCGGCGGCTTATCATAGTCGTAGCCGGACACGTGGAAGGTATAGGGGCGAGTAATATCGACGGTACCCTCAGCGAAGTTCAGGGTGGGGTCAATCAGCACTGCGGTAGCCTGCTTCGGGTAACCCTGGAAGGGAACCTTTGCGGGATTAATAGTCGCGGTGGAGGTGAACTCGCCCTCGGAAACCTCAGTGTAGAACTTCACGATGGAGTTCGGAACCAGCTTCTGCTGCGAGGAAGGAACAGCCTTGCCGTTACGATCCACGGTCGCCTTGGAGGTGTAGGTGTCGGTCAGGGAGCCGTCGCCAGTCTTCGCGTTCAGCACGTAGGGTACCGCCGCGGTGGTGTTGGCGATGTCCTGCTTATCCACTGCGATGACGGAGCCGTCTTCGGTGATGGTCAGGTCGTTAGCCTTACCGCCGTTCATCTCAACCTCACCGATTACACGGTCGGTCTTAGCGTCGAAGATAGCGATCTTACCGGTGCCGAAGTCGGTCACGTACACCAGGTCGCGCGCCTCATCGTTCTCCATGGACAGCGCCTGGGTGCCGAACTTGACGAACTTCTTGAACTCGCCGGTGGTCAGGTCGTAGACGGAGATACCGGAGTTCACGCCGTTCACGCCCTGAGAGGAGACGTAAATTTCGTTCTCGGAGTGGTCAATGGTGACGTCAGAGGGGCGAACCTCCACAGAGGAGTTCTCGCCGCGGGTCTGGATAACCTGCTCGGTCTTGAACGTATGAGTGTTGATGACGAAGACCTTGCCGCCGGTGCGCTCGGGCACGTACAGCTTGTCGCCGTCAACGGTCATGTTCATACCAACGTAGCGGGTACCGCCATTGGGGGCACCCTCCAGCTGCAGCTTAGTAACTTCGAAGGTCTTCATGTCGATTGCGGACACATAGTAGCGGCCGGTCACGAACACCTTGCCGGAGTTGTGATCCACCAGCACAGAGCGGGGATGCTCAATCCAGTTCGGGTCGCTCTCGGCAATGCCGTGGTTAGTCCAAATCTGCTCCATGGTGTTCTGGTCGAACACAGACAGGGAGTTGTCGGTAGTGTTAGTAACCCACACGGTGCCGGACACGTCATCAACAGTGATGCCGTACGCGGAAATGTAGCCAAATTCGCCGTTCTTATCCAGCTCGAAGGGAAGCGCTGCCACTTCTTCAATCTGAAGAGTGTCTGCGTTGACACGAGCAATAGTGGAGGCGAGGTCGCCGCGTGCACCCACGCCGACCATCCAAATCTTGTTGGTCGCCTTGGAGTAGGCAACCTGGTACTGGCCGGGCAGACCCTGGGTAATCTGCGCGACGGATGCGGAGGTGTCAACAACGCGGCTCAGCGATGCGGTGGAAGGAGCCGATGCGCTGGAGGCGGCGGTCTGGTTTGCGGTATTCGGTGCTGCGAAGGAGGCAGGAATCATGGCTGCGCCGGAGATCGCGAGCGCGAGGGAGCCGACGGCGAGCCCCTTCAACGCCTTGCCCGAGGAGGGAGTGAGGTTCAATGTGTGTCCTTCAAATGTGTAACGGAAGTGCTCACATGCCGCATGCGAATGCTAACGAGACACCCGTGAATATGCGGTGACGTATTCGACGGCACGAAAAGCAGAAATGTAGGTAACGCATAAATTTACCTACCTTCTAATCCTCAGTGTTTTCCCAGGAAAATACAAGCAGCGACGTGGGTGTGTTTTGTGTTTTTATGAGTGACCCCCAAATTCACCTTCAGTATCACGTGAAGGTTGATGTGCTTCCAGGGTTTTTCCTTGCCCTTGCGGGCAAAAACCCCGGTCACTAGGGGTATTGTGATGCTTTTATATTTACACATTAATGTAAAAGTTTAGGTGAGGCGCGCCAGCGATATTCACCATGGGTTGCACATTTTTTCGACATTCAAAACCTATATTTTTACAGACTAGTGCACATATATGAATATGTTTTAAAACCCCTACCCAGCATTAGCCCAAGCAGGCACACAAAAGGCGGGTACCCCCTCCCCCCAGATTCGAAGAATCCGAAAGAGAAAATACCCGCCTTCTCACGCGTTACATCGAGCATTTACGCCCGAAAGCTAAACGCTACACTTTATGCCTTGCGGCGGCGCATCACCAGAGCAGCACCTGCAATCAGAGCCACAGAAGCGAAAGCAACCAGCGGCATCACAGCATTAGCACCGGTGTTCGCCAGAGCGCCACGCGAAGAGCCAGCCTGCGAGGAACCTGCGTCGCTCTTAGCTACCGAGGAGCCACTGCCCAAATTATCGGAGCCACCTGCAGAGGAGCCACCGCTCTTCACAGCCGAACCGGACTTATCAGCCTTCACAGCATCCGGAGCAGACTTGGAGTCCTGTGCACCGGTCTTAGCGTCAGACTTCGAATCAGACTGAGATGCCTGGTCCTTGGAGGTCTGATCCTTAGCCTCTGCGGTGTTCTCAGACTTAGCGTCAGACTTCTTATCCTCAGGCTTCGGATCTGCAGGCTTCGGGTCAGCAGGCTTCGGATCAGCCGGCTTCGGGTCAGCAGGCTTCGGGTCTGCAGGCTTCGGATCAGCCGGCTTCGACTCCTCAGCCTTCACACCGGTCACCGTCGGGTAACCCGCGAACTGCAGCGAAGTCGGGGTGATGCCCACCGGAGCTGCGCTCGCGTCGGTGTCCTTCACGCCAACCTTGAACTTCAGAATCGAGTTAGCCTTCAGCTGCTGAACCGATGCGGGAACGTCATTACCCTGGCGGTCCTTGGTGGGCAGGGTGGTGTACTCGCTGGCAGTGGTGATCTCGCCGGTGGTGCCGTTGAGCACGTAGGGCAGGGTCACCTTCTCGTCGCGGTCCTTCTTGTCGAGAACCAGCACGGAGCCGTCCTTGAGCAGGGTCACGTCGTTTGCGGCTGCGCCGTTCATCTCAACCTCGCCGATGACCTCGTCAGCGCGGCCGTCGAAGACAGCCACCTTGCCGGTGCCGAAGTCGGTCACGTACACCAGGTCGCGATCCTCATCGTGCTCCAGTGCGAGCGCCTGGGTGCCGAACTTGACGAACTTCTTGAACTCGCCGGTGGTCAGGTCGTACACGGAGATACCGGAGTTGACGCCCTTCACACCCTGGGAAGAAACGTAAATCTCATTCAGCGAGTGGTCCACAGCAACGTCGGAGGGGCGAACCTCAACGGTGGAATCCTCACCCTGAGTCTGGATGGTCTTCTCAACCTTGAAGGTCTTGGTGTCCACGACGAAGAGCTTACCGCCGGTGCGCTCGGGCACGTACAGCTTGCCGCCGTCCAGGAACAGGTTCATGCTCACGTAGCGAGTACCGCCGTCGGGTGCGCCTTCGAGCTGAATCTTCTCAACCTGCTTGGTCTTCAGGTCGATAGCGGATACGAAGAAGCGGCCGGTGACGAACGCCTTACCGGACTCGTGGTCAACCAGAACGGAGCGGGGGTGCTCGATCCAATTCGGGTCGCCTTCCTTCACGCCCTCGTTAGTCCAGATGAGCTTGAGGGTCTGCTGGTCGTACACTGCCACGGAGTTGTCGATAGTGTTGGTGACCCAGACGGTGCCGTCCACGTCATCAACAGTCACGCCGTATGCGGAGGTGTAACCGTACTGGCCCTTGTCGTTCTTCTTCACGGGCAGCTCGGCGAATGCCTCGGTCTGCAGAGTGTCTGCATCCACGCGTGCCAGGGAGGAAGCGAGGCCGCCGCGCGCACCCACGGTGGGCACGAACAGCTTGTGGTTCTTCTTGGAGTAGCCGACCTGGAACTGGCCGGGCAGACCCTGAATGATGTTCGCAACGCTAGCGTTTGCATCCACGGTGCGGTGTGCCTCGGTGGAGGGGGTGGTAGAGTCGGCTGCCTTGGTCTTGGTGGCGGTTGCCGGGTAGCCCTGGAACTCGCGGGTTTCGGGGGTGAC
>ERZ773234.189-NODE-189-length-19359-cov-8.865157_pt1 | contig 19359 bp, 14 predicted proteins | sample MGYA00580523_ERZ773234 | MGnify/ENA primary metagenome ERZ773234 (study PRJEB29015, sample SAMEA2738167) | human oral metagenome | biome: human oral; feature: human-associated habitat; material: saliva | place: China | collected 2262 ...
CATCCAGGGAGGGCGAGTACTCAAAGTTGATCATGTCGCGGTAATCGCCCGGGTAATCCGAACCGTCGGATACGCCGGTCGAAGCCGGTGCGGAAGGCTTAGGTGCTGTGGAGTTTGCCGTGGAAGACTTCGGGGCGCTCGGCTTAGGCGCCGAAGAGCCGGAGGTACGAGCCTCACCCTGACGAGATTCACTCTTCTGGGAGGACTCGGAGCCGCCCTTAGACGCAGTAGCGTCGTTGAGGGCATCCTCTGCCGCCTTCTGCAGGAAGGGCAGCAGGGCAAAGAAAATTTTCTTCAGAATTTCGAGCATGGGCTCTATTATGCACTACAGGCGCGGAGGTAGAGCAATCGCCAAAACAGCCTGCTCCACCGCATACACCGCGTCCTGCGACTCACCCTTCAGCTGGGCGTCCGCATCAGCCAGAAGCTGCACAATATGCGCCAACTGGGCGCCGGTAAAACGGCGGCCGTCACGCTGAGCCTGCTCAACCTGCCACGGTGACATACCCACCTCACGCGCCAGCTCGTTAGCGCTCATACGCACGTGGTGCACGCGCGCAATATTGCGGATACGCATAGCGAGCGCACCCAGCATGGGAATCGGCTCCGTGCCGGTGGCAAGGGAGTGGCGGAGCAGACGCAGAGCCTCCGGGGCGTTACCGGAAATCGCGGCGTCACTGACGCGGAACGCGGTGACTTCGGTGCGGCCGCCGTAGTAGCGGTTCACCGCCTCCTCGGTGATTTCGCCGGGTACGTCTGAGAGCAGCTGCTGGCATGCGGCGGCAAGCTCCGCAGTGTCGGAGGCGGCAGCCGTCAGCAACGCCAGGGCGCCGCCGGTAATCGGACGCTGGGCGGCGGCAAACTCCCCCGCTAAGAACTCGCTCTTCTCGCGGTCAGTCTTGAGCGCCTTGCAGTTGATGAGCACGAACTGGGAGCGCACCAGGTCGATGAGCTTCTTGCCGCGGTTACCGCCCGAGTGGTTCAGAATGAGCATGATGTCCGGCTCGGGGGCGTTCAGGTAGGCGAGCGTATCGGTCAAAAACTCGTCGCTCATGGAGGCTACGTTCTCAACCTCAATGATCTTCGCCGAACCGAACAGGGAGGGCGAAGCATGCAGAATCAGCTCTCCCGCCGTGTAAGTGGCGGCGTTAATCTGAACGCGGTCCACCTCCGGGTGGATGCTGCGGAACAGCTCACGCAGGCGTGCCGCAGCGCGGGAGGCGAAGTATTCCTCCGGGCCGTAGAGCATGACGGCGGGTGCCGGGGTGACGGTACGCCACGCGGTGTCGAGGGCGGGGCCACCTCGGCGGGCGTAGCCTCGGGAACCACCGCGCTGGGTTGAACGCTTACGCTCGGACACGCTTATCACTCGCCTTTATCTGCAGGGTACGGGCTGAACTCGGCCCCGCTGTGCACGGGGGTGCGGCGCGGGTAGAGTCTCGAGTATCCATCATAGCGTTTTCTTCTCGGATGCCTCCTAGCGTTGGGCAGGGTGAGTCAGGGTTAGTCGGTTAGGAACGGGCGGGCTGATGGGGGGCTGCTAGGAGGGCGCGGTGTGCGGTACCACCCGCAAATACTGCCGGTGCGTGACCGTACGGTAGCGGCGCGCATCCACCCACCAGAGGGCAACGCTCAACACCAGCACGCTAAGGGCGCTACACACCACCGCCGGCACGCTCGAACCGGGCTCCCACGGGTTACCCGGCGCGTGCGCGGCAGTGTGTGCCGCCCACTCGATACCCTGCGCGGCAAGACCACCGGCACGAAGGCACAGATCCGCCAGAGTGGGCAGACCCAGGAGGATAAATCCGAGCGCCACCAGCCCGGCGAGCATACTCAGCGGCGCCAAAGGAGCGGCAATCAGGTTCGCCGGAACAGAGTAGAGCGGCACCTTACCGCTCATCGCCAAAATCAGCGGAGTGCACCACAGGGACGCCACAATCGGCGCGGCGAGCATTTCTGCGCAGAACACCGGCATGACGCGCATGAGCAGGCGAATCAGCGGCGGGCCCAGCAGAATCAGCGCGGAGGTTGCAGTCACCGACAGGGCGAACCCCATATCCATGGCAAGGTGCGGGGCGGCAAGCAAACACATCAGCACCGTTGTTTGAAGCGCCGCCAAGGACTGACGACCCGAACCGCACAGCATCGCGTAAGCACCGAGCAGACCCATGGCGAGGGAACGAATCACGGACCCCTCAGTCTCCAGCAGCATGGCGTAGGCGAGCACCGCCGCAACCCCGCACAGCACCATGACGCGGTGCGGAATGGCGAGGGTGCTCAGCCGATGCACGAGCGGCGGCAGGACGTGGGCGTTTGGCGGGGCGGGTTGCTGTGGTCGGGAATGACCCACCCTTCTCCCCCACAACCGCCGCATCCAGGAACGAATCAGCAGATATGCGCTAGCGAAACGGTACGGGCGAATCGCCAACACCAGCCGGTACGCACCCAAAAACACAATGGCAATATTCGCCCCGGACACCGCCGTAATATGGCTGAGCCCGCTGAGCTTATACTCCTCCCGCGCGGTGGAACTCATCAGCGAATCGTCCCCGTAGGCGGTGCCCAAAACCAGCGCCGCCGACTCCGTGTCGAGGGTGTCCAGGGCGCGGGTGCGCAGCTGCTCCTTGAGTGTGGACAGGTACGGCTCCTCCGCAGTGCGGGTGGTAGTGTTCGACCCGGCACCGGAGGCGGGCGCGGGAAAAATAGTCGCGCCGCTCAGCTTCGCCGTGGAGCCGTTAAACTCCACCGTGCCGAGGGCGGTCACCTTCATGCCCGGATAGATTACCTGCGAGCGCGCGGTGCCGCTCCCCCGCTGCTTAGCCTCCGAGCTTACTTCCGCGCTCGCCTCCAAACTGCGCGCAGCGCTCTTTGCCGAACCGTCACGACGGTACACGCGCACCCGCTCATTCACCAGCGCACGCACGCTCCGCCCCTGAATTTCCTCCAGCTTAATAACCACCAGAGTAGTGCGCGGATCCACGCGGCGAACCTGCTCCACCGTGCCATTCAGACGAAGCGAGGCGCCCTGCGCCTGCTGCAGGGTGGCGCGGGATGCATCCACCCCCGTAGCGCACAAAAGCACCGCCTGAACCGTGACAATACACGCCAGAAAAACCAGCTGACCGGTCGTGCGAAAGAGCAGGCTGTAGGGCATCACCGCGCGGGGCGGGAAGAAGAGCAGAATCGCCAGGCAACCCAGCAGGGCAATGAGCACGCACGCCAGCGGATGCACCACCCGCCACGTGCCCACGGTCAGCGCCACCGCGGTAAAAGCCCACAGCGCCAGCACCGTAAAACTCAGGCGAAAGTCCAGGTGAATGAGGCTTCCCTGGGCGCGCAGCTCCTGCTCGTCGCGGCGGGTACGCCACCGTTCAGCACCGATGCTCCAGCGGTAGCGGGCACGGCGATACGCCGCAGCCGCGGACCCGGTGAGACGCAAGCTACCGGGAAATAGTTCCCGAACCCCCGCCTGCTGGCGGTTCTGGCGGCGGTCCTGCTGGCGGTTTTGCCGGGGCATTAGACCGTCACCATCGGGCGCAGGTTCTCCAGCATCGACGGACCAATGCCGGGCACCGCATCCAGCTCATCCACGCTACGGAAGCCGCCGTGCGCCTCACGCCAGGCAATAATGCGCTGAGCCATCGCCGGACCAATACGCGGCAGGCTCTGCAGCTCCTCCGCGGTGGCGGTGTTAATGTTCACCGGGGTTGAGCCCTTCTGCGCGCTGCCTGCAGGAGTTAGCGTGCGTGCAGGCTGAGGCTGCGTGCCACCCTGCGAAGCGCCGTTCTGCGATGCACCATTCGCCGCGTTACCCTGACCCGCATTCGCCGTGCCACCATTGGGCTGAATCTGCGCCGGAGCAGCCGTCTCACCACGATGCGGCACATAAATCTGCACCCCATCGCTCAACGCACCGGCAAGGTTCACGCGGTCCAGGTCAGCATCCGCGGCGGCACCGGAGGCAGCGGCAATCGCATCCACGGCACGACCCTGCGCGGGCAGCGTGTACACGCCGGGGTTGTTCACGGCACCCGCCACGTGCACCCGCACGGTAGCCTCACCGGAGGCGCCACCCTGCGCAGATTCACTCGGGTTAGCACCCGGCTGGGCAGTAGACTGGGTGCCAGGCTGAGCACCGGGGCTCTGCTGGGCGCCCACCGCCTGCACCGACTCGGCGGTAGCACTCGGGGAGGCAATCTGCTCGGCACGCGGCGCCGCCGAAAACTGGGTCACACCCCACACCACGGCAACCAACGCCAACACCGCCACCAGAAGCAGCACGCGCGGCGACAAGCCCCAACGGGTACTGCGGGTGGTGCCGGGCTGATCAGCTTGCTCCCACTCCGCCCAGTCGTCCACCTCGTTCCAGTCGGGCTGCTGATCCCAGTCAGCCCAGCCATTCGACTCCGGGCGGGATGCCGCTGGCTGAGTGGTAGATACATGCTGGCTGGTAGGTACGGACTGGGCGGCAGGCGCGGGCTCGGCGGGTGTTTCTTCGGCGGGCACCTCCGCAGGCGTTACCTCAGCGGCAATAGCCAGCGGCACGGTATCCTCGGCATCCGGCGTACCGTTCTTGCGGGCGCGGGGGCTGCGGTAGAGGCTGTTCATCAGGGAGCGGGCGCTACGCTGCGCGCCGCCCTGCTGGGCTGCGCTGTCCTGCACAGGGCTCTGTACAGCATTCTGGTCGGGTTTGGGGGTCATGCTCGTCATACCCCTACCCTAGGCTCACGCGCGCGAACGCATGAGCGCCCGCAAAGAACCTGTGGATAACTCCCCTCGCACAACGCGAAAGGAGCCATCCACAGGCTCATTTTTGAAAAATATGCAGTTTTTGTTCAAAAACAGCGGGCTGCGGTTTGTCACAAAACCGTCACAAACACCTCAGCCACACGAGCTTCCCGCACCGTTTGAGAGCAGAATCTAGCCTTCGCTTAGTCCTCGCGCGGAAGCTCAGTACCCGGAACACCCAGCTCCGAAGCACGCTTATCAGCCATCACCAGCAGGCGACGAATACGGCCCGCAATCGCATCCTTCGTCATCGGCGGATCAGCCAGACGACCCAGCTCATCCAACGACGCATGCTTATGCAGCACACGCAACTCACCGGCATAACGCAGATGATCCGGCGCCTCATGCCCCAGAATCTGCAGGGCACGCTCCACGCGGGCGCTCGCCGCAACAGCCGCCTGAGCGCTACGGCGCAGGTTCGCATCATCAAAATTCGCCAGACGGTTCGCGGTCGCACGAACCTCCTTGCGGGTGCGCGCCTCACGCCACGTGGTCAGGGTGCTAGTCGCACCCATACGCTCCAGCAGCTGCGAAATGGTCTCGCCGTCACGCACCACCACACGGTCGGTGCCGCGCACCTCGCGTGCCTTCGCAATAATCTCCAGGCGACGAGCCGCACCCACCAGCGCGAGCGCAGCCTCCGGGCCGGGGCAGGTAATCTCCAGGGAGGAGGAACGACCCGGCTCAGTCAGCGAACCGTGCGCCAAGAACGCACCGCGCATGACCGCCTCGGCATCCTGCAGGGAGCCGTTCACCACAGCCGGCGGCAGGCCACGCACCGGGCGGCCACGCAAATCCAGCAGACCGGTCTGGCGAGCCAGCGCCTCACCGCCATGATCCACACGCACAATGTAGCGGCCGCCTCGACGCAGACCACCACCGCTGACGCTGGTCAGCTCAGAGTCGTGACCGTAAATCTCCGCAATGGTGCGGCGCATGCGGTGGGCGGTTGCCTCGTGGTCGACCTCAGACTCCACCACGATTCGCCCCGAGACAATGTGCAGGCCTCCGGTAAAACGCAGAATCGTAGAGATTTCTGCCTTACGAGCAGAGACTTTCGTTGCCTCGTAGTTGGCGAGTTCGTCCTTGACGAGCGTGGTTAATGCCATGAAAGGTCCTTCTGGGCGTAGTGTTTAAGTCTAAAAATCAGGAAAAGAGCGCACAAGACAGCCAGCTCAAGCAGCACACCTGAGCCGCAAATCCAAGCCAGTCAATCTAAGAGCTCAGCTCAAACGCTTCGTTATACGCAGCCGCAAGCTTCAGCGGGTCGTGCACATTCGGCTGGGAGCTCGAACGCAGATGCGCCCACACAACCTTCGCACCCATCGCAGAAGCCTCACGCTCCAGTTCGGAACGGTGATCAGCCTGCATGTCAGCGTCAGCAATCACCGCGTCCAGGTGAAGCTTCGGGGCGTACTGGCGCAACAAATCCAGGTGCGTTGCCGGGGTGAAGCCGACCGTCTCCTTATCGTCGGAGAGGTTCATGACCACGCAGCGGCGCGCCTCCGTGCGGATAATCGCCTCACGCTGAGCGTCCAGCAGCAGATGCGGCAGAACCGACGTACGCCACGAACCCGGACCCAAAACAATCCAGTCGGATTCTTCAATAGCGGAGAGCGCCTCCGGGCAGGGGCGAGCATTTGCGGGAGACAGACCAATATCGTGAACGCGTTCCTCCTTGGAGAGGTTCACCTGGCCGACTACCTTCACACGCTCAATACCGCCGCCGTTATGCTCACGCAGCACGGTGCCGTAAATGACCATCGGATCCAGCGCCATGGGCAGCACGCGGCCGCGCGCGTTCAGTAGGGCACCCGCCCAGTCCAGACCGGCAACCGGGTCATCCAGCAGCTGCCAGAGAGTAGCAATCAGCAGGTTACCGAGAGCATGGTAATCCAGCGGGAACTCACCCTCATAACCTTCGGGCGCGCTAAAACGATGCTGCATCACATCACGCCACGTGCGACCCCAATCGGTGTCATCACACAGCGCAGAAAGCGCCATACGCAAGTCCCCCGGAGGAAGAATACCCATCTCCTCACGCAAACGACCCGACGAACCGCCATCGTCAGCAACCGTCACAACAGCCGTCAAATCAGGCGTGACGTGGCGCAACGCAGACAGGGAACCGTACAGCCCGTGGCCACCGCCCATCGCCGTGACCTTCGGCGAACGGTGCGTGGTCTTCAACAGGCGCAACGCCTGAGTCGGCAGAGCCGGCAGGCGCGGAATACCCTGAGTGTCATAACTGGTCGAATGGGTGGACATAGTAATACCTCACATACCCGGAAGGAATGGTATGCCAGCCCCACGGGTGCGGGGCCGGACGGCGGCTAATGAAACACGGCGCGGTGGTTGGGACGCGCCGGGAAAAACTTACTCACGGCCCTTGTCACGGTGCTGAACATTCACGTTCAGCTCACCGAAAGCAGAGAGACGACGAGCCAGTTCCTCCGTCACAGCCACGGAACGGTGCTTACCACCGGTGCAGCCAATAGCGATGGTGGCGTAGTACTTGCCCTCACGGCGGTAGCCCTCAAGCACGGGGCGAAGAGCCGCAAGGTAGTTGCTGATGAACTCCTCGGTACCCGCGTGCTCCAGCACGTAGTCGCGCACCGGGGCGTCCTGACCGGTTAGGGGGCGCAGCTCCGGAACCCAGTGCGGGTTCGGGATGAAACGCATATCAGCCATGTAGTTAGCGTCCGAAGGCGCACCGTACTTGAAGCCGAAGCTCATCACGGTCAGGTTCAGCTTCTTATCCGCACCCTCAGCAAACATTTCACGCACGGTACGAGCCAGCTCGTGAACGTTCATGCCGGTGGTGTCAATGGTGCGGTCAGAAGCGAGGCGCAGACCTTCAAAGAGAGTGCGTTCAGCGCGGATACCGTCGAGGACGCGACCCTCACCCTGCAGCGGGTGCGGGCGGCGCTGAGCCTCGTAGCGGGCAATAATGGTCTCATCCTTGGCGTCAAGGAAGAGCATGGAGAAGTCAATATCGGACTTGCGCAGAGTCTCAATCGCAGCGGGAAGATCGGAGAACAGGGCGCGGGCGCGAACGTCAATACCGAGCGCCACCTTCGGAACTCGCGCACCGTCACGGGTCACCAGTTCAGCCAGGGAACCGAGCATCTGCGGCGGGATGTTATCGATAACGTACCAGCCCTCATCCTCCAGTACATTTGCGACAGTACTGCGGCCTGCACCGGAAATACCGGTAATCACCAGAATCTGAGGGCGCTCCTCACTCTGGGCGGACTGTACCGTGGCGGGCTTGCTCTGATTCTCGGGCATGGTGCTTCTTCCCCTTCAACGCGAAATACTCTCTATGCCATGATACAAGACCTTTATCTGACGGTTCAGGGGTACGGTCAGAAATTTCACCACTATGACAGAAATATGAGACGCTCCCCCAGCCGAAGCCGAAAGGAAAGAAATCCCGGTCACAAATCCCTGCGCATAATGCTCTCCAAGGGGGCCGCAGAAGGAGGCGGGCGGCGGAGCTACGGAGGGTACAGCAAAGCCCGCACGATACCTCCCACAGGAGGCACCGCACGGGCTCCACGCTACGAACGTTTCGAACTATGAACGCTCCGCAACTATACGCGGATGCGCCAGGTTGCCATAGACCAAAAGCTCAGGCAGAAAGCTTAGGCAGAAAGCTCCGGCAGGAAAGCCGCCACATGCTCCAACAGACGCACCGACAGCTCCTTCTTCGAACCGGAGAACACCGGCGCCTCATCATTCAGAGTCGACAGCAGCGTAATCGTGTTATCGTCCGTGCCGAAACCACGATTCACACCCACGGTATTGACCGCCAAGAAGTCCGTGCCCTTACGCTGCAGCTTCTCACGACCCAGCTCCAGCGGAGTCTTCTCCGCCGAACCGGTCTCCGCCGCAAAACCAACAATGAGCTTCGGGCCGAGGGTGCTCTCCCCCGCCTCACGAGCCTGCTGGCGGCGCACAACGACCTCACGCAGAATATCCGGGTTGCGCACCAGCTGAATCACCGGCGCATCCTCAGAGTCGGCGCTCTTTTTAATCTTGAACTCGGCAAACTCGGCGGGCCTAAAATCAGCCACCGCCGCGGACATGATCAGCACATCCGCCCCCGCGCTCGCCTCAAGGGTCGCCTCACGCAGCTCCAGGGCGCTGACCACACGGGTCATCTGCACACCCTCCGGCGCGGGAACCTCAAGGTTCGCACCAATCAGGTGCACGGTCGCGCCCAGGTCGCGTGCCGCCTCCGCGAGCGCCACGCCCTGCTTGCCGGTCGAACGGTTGCCGAGGAAGCGTACCGGGTCCAGCGCCTCACGGGTGCCGCCAGCGGTAATGACCACGAGGCGACCAGCAAGAGGACCACGCAGCGATTCGGATGCGCCAGCTACCTGACCAGGTTCTACCTGACCAGGCTCAACCTGCCCCAGCAGCGCCGAGGTCAGCGTCGCCGCACGCGCCGCCGCCAGACGCTCCTGCTCCGTACCCGTGTACAGGGGCTCGGTCGGTGCGTAACCGGGCGTGTACACCGGGTGCACCTGACCCTTCGGGAAGCGCGCAATCACATCCAGAGCCACCGCGAAAATATCCTCCGGCTCAGGCATGCGACCGGGACCAGAATCCGGGCCCGTCAAACGCCCAATCGCAGGCTCAATCACGTGATAACCCCACGAACGCAGAGTTTGCACATTCGCCTGAGTCGCCGGATGCTCCCACATCTGGGTATGCATCGCCGGCGCCAAAATCACCGGGGCGTGCGTGGTCAACACCGTGGAGGACAGCAGATCATCCGCACGACCAGCCGCCAAACGAGCCAGCAAATCAGCGGTCGCCGGGGCAATCACCACAGCGTCAGCCTGTTCAGCCTGACGCACGTGGTTCACCTCCGGCACGCGGTCAAACACGTCCGTTGAGACGGGGTTGCCGCTCAGCGCCTCCAGGGTGGGAACACCCACGAACTTCGTCGCGTTCGGGGTGGGCATGGCGATCACCTCGTCGCCATTCTTCGCAAAAAGACGAAGGAGCATCGCCGCCTTGTACGCAGCAATGCCCCCTCCAATACCAACGATAATGCGCATGGTACGTCAAAGAATCCTTGTAGAAGCAGATTACTCAGCGGACTCGTCGAGGATAACCTCTTCGATAGCGATAACCTCTTCGCTACCTGCGGGGATGTACTCCTCCTCGATAGCGCCGGGGAACTCAGCCGCGCTGAAATCAATCACAGCGGACAGATCCTCGGGAATCGGGTAGCCGTCCTCGTCGAACTTTGCGCCCGGGCGGTGCTCCGCCACAACACGGTCAGCAATGATTTCACGCATTGCCACCGACAGGGACTTCTCGTTCGACTCAGCGTCAACCAGCGGGCCAACGTGCGCAGCAGTATTGTCCTGCAGGTTAGCGTAGTACGCGTTAATCTGGCGTGCACGGCGGGCACCGAAAATCACCAGGCCGTACTTGGACTCCGCCTTCTCAATCAGCGCGTCAGCGCTGGGGCTCACGATGCCCTCGGGAGCGACACCGTCAACGAAGTTGTAGTCCTCGTGTTCCTTGTTTTCGTTTGCCACTAAAAACTCCAAATAGCTTGATGGAATGTACGTACCGAACGCCCCCGCACACCGTTCGCGCTATGGCGCAAACCGGGCACACTGAGGGCACGGTCAAAACTAAAGAACTATTCTACCCTCTCAACGGCTAAAACGCACGTACCAGCCCGGACAAAAGATGTCAGCCCAGCCAAAAAGGTATCAGGCCAGTCAAAAAGGTGGGGGCTCCGAAGAAAACTCTTCGAAACCCCCACCCTTCACAACGCCTCACGGCAAAACTACAGGTCGGAAGAAACTCCAGCCCCACCGCAAACGCAAAGCATGCAGATTAGGCGGCGCCAATCAGCTCAGCAATCTCCTTCGCCGCACGCTCAACAGAGTCGTTGACGACCGTGACGTCAAATTCCTTCTCAGCAGCCAGCTCAACCTTCGCGGTTTCAAGGCGACGAGCCTGCTCCTGCTCACTCTCGGTGCCTCGACCCACCAGACGCGACACCAGCTCATCCCAGCTCGGAGGAGCCAAGAAAATCAGGCGGGCATCAGGCATGGTCTCGCGAATCTGGCGAGCGCCCTGCAGGTCAATCTCAAGGATCACCGGGCGGCCAGCATCCAGAGCCTCCTGGACCTTAGCGCGCGGAGTACCGTACTTGTTCTTACCGTGCACCACAGCGTACTCAAGCATCTGACCGTCAGCAATCATCTGGTCAAACTCTTCCATCGAAACGAAATAGTAGTGAGTACCGTCAACCTCATCGGGGCGAGGATCACGAGTAGTAGCGGAAACAGAGAACCACACGTTCGGGTAGTTCTCACGAATGTACTGGCACACCGTACCCTTGCCAACAGCAGTGGGGCCAGCCAGTACGGTGAGAGTCGGCTGAGACATAGCTTCCTTACTGCGCCTTCATCGGCTGAAGGCACGAGGTATTAGGACTGAGAAGACTCGGAAGACTGACCAGCAGTCTTACGACGTGCACGGTTCAAATACCGCGAATTACGGTTGAAGTACTCCACCATCTTGCGACGCTGGTGTACACCCAGGCCGCCAAGGCGGCGAGTCGGTGCAATATGAAGTTCTTCAATGATGCGTTCAGCTCGAACGGCACCAATGCCCGGAAGTGCGCGCAACATCTGCCCCACCGGCATTTTAGCCAGTGCAGGGTCGGAATCGACCATGTCGAGCACCTGACGTACGGAAAGTTCACGGTCACTCAGTGCACGCTTAATTTCCTGGCGGTGTGCTCGGGCAAGTACTGCCTTCTCGCGGGCGGAGGCGCGCGCATCCTCAGTTAGCGGAGTCAGCGGCATGGTTGGGTCCCCCATTTCTGCGAGTTATAGAATTTTACTTATCAACTAATGTAACACGGATAGCACGAGAACCCCCGTTCTACCCGCGGCACTCACCCTCACACCAACAATGCGTCTACGCACGTCAGCACGTAAATATCAGGGAGTACCCCTATAGCATAGCGGAGTATTCGCCCTATCAAAAGTGGAGCCATGCACGCATCTCATAGAGCAGGCGCACTCCCCGACTATAGAGGTGAGCAAACTCGCATCACGCTGAGCTCCTCAGCCCCCGCAATACACGCAAAAGGGGCGCGCGCCCCGAGCAGACTCTCAACAGAATCCACCCGGAGCACACGCCCCTCACGCAACACGCGAACTATGCGCCGCGAGCCGCCAACAGGTCATCACGAGCCGCCTGCGCAGCCTTCGCCAAACCCTCAACCGACGGGCCAGCAGCCAGCACGCCACGGCTGGAATTCACCAGCACCTGCGACTCAACGCCAGCAAACACGCGGTACAGATCAGCCGCCGAAGCGCCCTGCGCACCATAACCCGGCGACAGGATCGGGCCGTTGAACACGCTCAGGTCAATACCCAAATCGACCAGCGCCTGACCAACGGTCGCGCCAACCACCAGGCCGCACGGGCCCATCTGCTCCCACTGGCGGGAAGCATTCTCAGCGGTAGCCGCAGCGATAATACGCTTGGCCACCGCGCCCTCGGACTCTGATGCGCCCACGTGCTGAACGCTCTTACCCTCAGGGTTTGAGGTCAGCGCCAGCACGAAAGTGCCGCGGTCATTCTCATCCGCCAAATCCAGCGCCGGACGCAACGACTCAAAACCCAGGTACGGGCTCAACGTCACCGAATCGGTACCCAGCGGCGAGGAGGAGCCGAGCCACGCATCCGCGTACGCCTTCATGGTCGAACCAATATCTCCGCGCTTAGCGTCAGCAACAATCAGCACACCATCAGCAGCAGCGCGGGCGAACAGCGCCTCCAGCACAGCAAGACCAGCCGAACCGTGACGCTCAAACAGCGCCACCTGAGGCTTCAACGCCGCCGCAAACGGGGCGCAACCCTCATAGACTGCCTCAGTAAAAGCAGCCAGGCCGGCAGCGGAATCCTCAAGACCCCACTGCTCCAGCAGGTTCGGATGCGGGTCAATACCCACACACAGCGGGCCGCGCTCCGCCATCGCCTTCGCCAGACGATCACCAAAAGCAGCGGACATTACGCCTCGCCACCCTCGGAACGAGCATCCACAGCGGCAGCCAGCTGAACGCCGTGCTCCTGCAGGCTCATGATGTCCCAGCTGTGCTCACGCAGAGCATTAATCGCCTGAACAGCCGCAGCGAACTCAGAAATGGTGGTCATGACCGGGCAGCCCACCGAAACCGCAGCGGCACGAATCTCGTAACCATCGCTACGAGCAGCACCACCGGCAGGGGTGTTCAGAATCAGGTCAATATCACCGTTGCGGACCATGTCCACAATCGAGTGCTCGCCATTCGCCTCAGCGAACTTCGAAGTCACCAGCACCGAGTTCAGGCCGTTACGGCGCAGAACCTCAGCGGTACCACCGGTCGAAACGATCTCAAAGCCCAGCGACTCCAGCATCTTCGCGTAAATAATGACGTTACGCTTATCGTGGTTAGCCACCGAAATGAACACCTTACCGGAGGTCGGCAGCGGCGAACCAGCACCAGCCTGGGCCTTCGCGAACGCGGTGTCATAGTGCTTATCCAGACCCATGACCTCACCGGTCGAACGCATCTCCGGGCTCAGCAGCGAATCCACCACAACACCCTCGGGGGTGCGGAAACGAGCGAACGGCAGAACCGCAGCCTTCACAGCAATCGCGGTCTCCTCAGGCAGGGACGCGCCATCCATGTTCGACGGCAGGTAGCCCTCAGCCTTCAGCTCAGCAATGCTCTTGCCCAGACCAATCAGCACAGCAGCCTTAGCCATCTGCACGCCGGTAGCCTTCGACACGAACGGAACAGTACGAGACGCACGCGGGTTCGCCTCAATCACGTACAGGTTCTCAGACACGTACGCGAACTGAATGTTAATCAGACCGCGCACACCGGTGCCGCGAGCAATCTTCTCGGTAGCGTCCTTCACCTTCGCGATGATGTCCGGGCCGAGAGTAATCGGAGGCAGAGTACAGGAGGAGTCACCCGAGTGAATACCGGCTTCCTCAATGTGCTCCATGACGCCGCCCAGGTACAGCTCCTCGCCGTCGAACAGGGCGTCAACGTCAATCTCGATAGCGTCCTCAAGGAACTTATCAATCAGAGCAGGCTGCGAGGGCGAAACCTCGGTAGCGTTCTCCAGGTAGCGTGCCAGGTTCGCCTCATCGTAGACGATCTCCATGCCACGGCCGCCCAGCACGTACGAAGGACGAACCAGAACCGGGTAACCGATCTCGTCAGCGATGCGCTTAGCACCCTCGAAAGTAAACGCGGTACCGTTCTTGGGCGAAATCAGGCCGCCCTCCTCCAGCACGCGGGCGAACTCTCCACGGTCCTCGGCCAAGTCGATAGCCTCGGGGGTGGTACCCAGAATCGGTACGCCCGCATCCTTCAGAGCGCGAGCCAGCTTCAGCGGAGTCTGACCGCCGAGCTGAACGAACACGCCCATCAGACCGCCGGTACGACGCTCCGACTCAACAATCTCAAGCACATCCTCAAGAGTGAGCGGCTCGAAGTACAGGCGAGTCGAAATATCGTAGTCAGTCGAAACAGTCTCAGGGTTGCAGTTGACCATGACGGTCTCGTAACCGAGCGAACGCAACACCAGCGAAGCGTGCACACAGGAGTAGTCGAACTCGATACCCTGACCGATACGGTTCGGGCCCGAACCCAGAATCATAATCGAGGGCTTCTCGTGGTGCGCAACCTCATCCTCCAGGTCGTAGGAGGAGTAGTGGTACGGAGTGAACGCCTCAAACTCGGCTGCACAGGTGTCAACAGTCTTGAAGACCGGGCGGATACCCAGAGCGTGGCGAACACCGCGCACAACATCCTCAGAAGAGCCGATAATCTCAGCAATCTGAGCGTCCGAGAAACCGTGACGCTTAGCCAGCTTCAAGGTCTCCGGATCCAGGTGGTCGCGCTTAGCGTGAACCACGCCGGCAACCTCATTCAGCAGCACCAGCTGATCCAGGAACCACGGGTCAATCTTGGTCGCCTCGTGCAACTGTTCCACGGTAGCACCAGCCAGCAGAGCCTGCTGAACCTGGTAAATACGCTGAGTGGTCGGAACCTTAGTCTTCTCAATCAGCTCAGCCAGCTCAGCCTCAGACAGCGACAGCGGCTTGAACGAGAAGGACGCGCCCTTCTGCTCCAGCGAACGCATCGCCTTCTGCAGAGCCTCAGTGAAGTTACGGCCCAGAGCCATAGCCTCACCAACACTCTTCATGGTGGTGGTCAGAGTCGGGTCAGCAGCCGGGAACTTCTCAAACGCGAAGCGCGGAACCTTCACGACCACGTAGTCGAGGGTCGGCTCGAAGGACGCCGGGGTCTTCTGAGTAATATCGTTCGGAATCTCATCCAGGGTGTAACCCAGGGACAGCTTGGTCGCAATCTTCGCAATCGGGAAGCCGGTAGCCTTCGACGCGAGCGCCGAAGAACGAGACACGCGCGGGTTCATCTCAATGACGATGATGCGGCCGGTCTTCGGGTCAATCGCGAACTGGATGTTACAACCACCGGTGTCCACGCCAACCTCACGAATCACGTTGATCGCGATGTCGCGCAGCTTCTGGAACTCACGGTCGGTCAGGGTCAGCGCGGGTGCCACGGTGATGGAGTCACCGGTGTGCACGCCCACGGGGTCGAAGTTCTCGATGGAGCAGACGACCACGACGTTGTCGTTGGTGTCACGCATCATCTCCAGCTCGTATTCCTTCCAGCCGAGGATGGACTCCTCCAGCAGGACCTCACTGGTCGGCGAGTACTGAATACCGGCACCCGCAATACGGTAGAGGTCTTCCTCGTTGTACGCCATACCCGAGCCGAGACCACCCATGGTGAAGGAGGGGCGGACCACCATCGGGTAGCCCAGCTCCTTAGCGGCTTCCAGCGCCTCCGGCATGGAGTGAACAATCACCGAGCGTGCAGACTCGCCGCCGGCGCGCTCCACCACGCCCTTGAATGCTTCACGGTCCTCACCGAGGTTAATCGCCTCAATGTTCGCGCCGATGAGCTCAACATTGTACTTGGCGAGCACGCCGCGCTCATCCAGGGAGATTGCCGCGTTCAGTGCGGTCTGACCACCCAGGGTCGGCAGGATTGCGTCCGGCTTTTCCTTCTCGATGATCTTCTCAATCACCTCGGGGGTGATGGGTTCAATGTAGGTGGCGTCCGCGAACTCGGGGTCGGTCATGATGGTTGCCGGGTTCGAGTTCACGAGGATGACGCGCACGCCCTCCTCCTTCAGCACGCGCAGCGCCTGAGTGCCGGAGTAGTCAAATTCCGCTGCCTGACCGATGACGATGGGGCCGGAACCGATGACGAGGACGCTATTAAGGTCAGTACGACGAGGCATTTATGCTTCCTTTGCAGTCTTGGTTGCGACCATAAGGTCGATGAAACGGTCAAAGAGGTAGGCGGAATCGTGCGGGCCCGCAGCAGCCTCGGGGTGGTACTGCACGGAGAACGCGGGGATGTCCTTACAGGTCAGGCCCTCAACCACGTTGTCGTTCAGACCCACGTGGGAGACCATGACCTGACCAAACTCGGCGTTCGGTGCGGTCACGTAGTCGCCAATCGGCGCGTCCACAGCGAAGCCGTGGTTCTGCGCGGTGATTTCAACCTTGCCGGTGGTCTTGTCCATGACCGGCTGGTTGATGCCGCGGTGACCGAAGAGCAGCTTGTAGGTGCCGAAGCCCAGGGCGCGGCCGAGCAGCTGGTTACCGAAGCAGATGCCGAAGAACGGGGTGCCCTTGCGCAGCACGCCCTGCAGCAGCTCAACCTGCTCATCGGCGGTTGCGGGGTCACCGGGGCCGTTGGAGAAGAACACGCCGTCGGGGTTGTAGGAGTAGATGTCCTCGAGGGTTGCGTTTGCGGGCAGCACGTGCACGCGCACGCCACGCTCAGCGAAACGCTGCGGGGTCATCGACTTAATGCCCAGGTCCAGGGCGACGATGGTTGCAACCGGGGGTGCGAACCAGTTGAACTGGTGCGGCTCAACGGTGTAGGCGGTGTCAACCGAAACGGAGTCAGCGAGCTTACGGCCGGCCATCGGCTCGGAGGCGCGCACCTCCTCCAGCAGTTCAGCTTCGGGGCGTTCTGCGTGCTCACCGGAGAACACGCCCGCACGCATCGAACCGCTCGAACGCAGGCGGCGGGTCAGGGCGCGAGTGTCAATGCCCTGAATACCGACAATGCCCTGCTCGATGAGCTCTTCGTCGAGAGTGCGCTCAGAACGCCAGTTGGATGCCACACGTGCGGCGTCGCGAACCACGTAGCCTGCAACCCAAATCTTGCGGGACTCAGCGTCGGTGGTGTTCACGCCGGTGTTGCCAATATGGGGAGCGGTCTGAACCACAATCTGACCCGCGTAGGAGGGGTCGGTCAGGGTTTCCTGGTAGCCGGTCATACCGGTCGAGAAAACCGCCTCGCCCAGGGACGCGCCGGTTGCGCCGTAGCCATAGCCGCGGTAGACGGTGCCGTCCTCCAGGACGAGCAGCGCGCGGTCCGTACGCAGGGCGCCGGATCGTGTCATGTCAGTCATGCTCTTCTTCCTTTTCTCTGGTGTTCTCCCCCGCTTCCTGTACGGCCTCTACCGTGCAGGTTCCGGGGTAGTCTATGGTTGCCTTCGGCGGGGTGTTCGCCTGCCGTCGGGCAAAATCTATGGGTGTGCGGGTGCGCCGGAATATTAGTCCGGGGTGCCGGTCCGGGGGTACTTTGCGGGAGTGCTCCGTAAGGTCCCCGCTGCCGGTTAGGCTTCCGGTTCTGCCGCCCACTTCTCGGGCGCATCCACCGCATTCGGGGCGATGCGGCGCAGCTCCTGCAGTACCGCCTGCTTGTCCTCGGCGTAGCGGGTGCGGAAGCCGGTCTGCACGCGGTGACCGTCCAGCGTCCAACCGATCACAACCAGGCCGTTCTTCTCCACAACCTTGCCCGCCATACCGCGGTCGGTGGTGATGACGGCGAGCTTCTTCGCCGGAATCCACAGGTCCTTCGCGCCGTCACGGGTGAAGATGATGCTGTCCGGGTAAATCAGCAGGGTGGACTTGCTCTTGAAACCGAGCGAGTCGAAACCCACGCGGTCCAGCCAGTTACCGAAGATCGTGGTGCTGACGTACTCGCCCTCGAAAGCGGCGTCAGCGGTCATGCCCTCGTAGCGTTCGGGAACTTCCTTGAGGGAGCCGAACATGTTCGCCTGGCGTGCCAGGCGCGAGCGCCATCCGTGCCACATGCCGTAGATGCACAAGGCAACCAGGGCGATGCAGATGACGGCGGTCAGGAACTTTCCCACGAAGGTTCTCTCTTTCGGTTGGGGCCTCAGGTCGGGGCCTCGGATTTGGGCTGGTGGGTCTAGGTTGGTGGGGTTGGAGGCGGTGCTCCCCGCAAGGCGGTGGCAGGCGCGAACCTACCACCGCCAAGCACGGTCACCACGTACATTCGCCTCGCGGGTTAGCGGCGCGGGGTTGCCAGCTCGCCGTTCAGCACGGTCGGGTGGCCAGCGTAGAAGGTTGCACGGATCGAGCCGGGCACCTCCATGCCGCGGTAGGGGTTGTTCTTACCCTTGGTTGCCTGCTCCTCCGGCTTGATCACGCGGGTTGCCTTCGGGTCGACCAGCACAATGTTTGCCGGTTCGCCTTCGGCAAGCGGGCGGCCCTGCTCGTGGTCCAGGCGACCAATCTTCGCGGGCTCCTCAGAGAGGATGCGTGCCACATCGCGCCAGGTAATCATGCCGGTGTCAACCAGGGTCATCTGGATGATGGACAGTGCCTGCTCCAGGCCGGTCATGCCGTTCGCGGCGCAGGCCCACTCACATTCCTTGGTCTCTGCCGGGTGCGGTGCGTGGTCGGTACCGATTACGTCGATGATGCCGTCAGCGACTGCCTGACGCAGCGCCATGACGTCCTCTTCGGTGCGCAGCGGCGGGTTCACCTTGAAGACCGGGTCGTAGGTGCGTGCGGTCTCGTCGGTGAGCAGCAGGTGGTGCGGGGTTGCCTCCGCGGTCACCTTCACGCCGCGAGACTTAGCCCAGCGCACAACCTCAATGGAGCCCTTGGTGGACAGGTGGCAGATATGCAACTTGGAGTTCAGGTGCTCAGCCAGCAGCACGTCGCGGGCGATAATTGCCTCTTCCGCGACGGCGGGCCAGCCGGCCAGACCCAGGTCAGCGGAGACCTTGCCCTCGTTCATCTGGGCACCCTCGGTCAGGCGCGGCTCCTGCGCGTGCTGCGCAATCACGCCGTCGAAGGTCTTGACGTACTCGAGGGCGCGGCGCATCACGGCGGGGTCGTACACGCACATGCCGTCGTCAGAGAACACGCGCACGTTCGCGGTGGAGTTCGCCATGCCGCCAATGTCGGAGAGGCGCTCGCCCTTCAGGCCCACGGTCACTGCGCCGATGGGCTGCACGCGGCACCATGCGGATTCCTTGCCGAGGCGGTCTACCTGCTCAACCACGGCGGCGGTGTCTGCCACGGGCAGGGAGTTCGCCATGGCGAACACTGCGGTGTAGCCGCCCAGGGCTGCTGCGCGGGTGCCGGTCT
>ERZ773234.190-NODE-190-length-19333-cov-31.628852_pt1 | contig 19333 bp, 16 predicted proteins | sample MGYA00580523_ERZ773234 | MGnify/ENA primary metagenome ERZ773234 (study PRJEB29015, sample SAMEA2738167) | human oral metagenome | biome: human oral; feature: human-associated habitat; material: saliva | place: China | collected 2262 ...
CCCGCACAGTTCAAGCAGATGGCAGCCCTACGCGAACGCGTCTCCGACTTCGCCCGCGAACTGGATGAGGCAAAGGCCGCCAACACCGAAGTCCCCCAGGCGTTCGAGCTCAAGGAAGACGGATCCTACTTCTCCAACGAAGAGGACTTCCAGCGCTGGATGGAAGAGTACTCCCCCGCCCTGGCACGTGTAATCGCTTTGGAGCCGTCCTGGGCTGAGCCGAACTTCATCCCGATGCTCTCGCGTGCACTGGTGCCGGTGTACAAGGAAACTCGTGTGGAACCGTTCATGCGTGAGGATATTCTCTCGCGTGCTCTGGCGTCTGTGTTGGCGTCGGTTGAGGATGCGGGTGTGCGTGAGGCGGTTCGTCGTGAGCTGGCAAAGCGCACCTACTAAGAGAACATTTTTAGTGAGATAGCTCGTGTTGCTGATGCACCTGTTGCTGCACGGCGCGGGCAGGCTTGACTTGCTGCTGAGGTCCTCGAGCCTTCGCGGCGGCTACAGCCTGGTGCGGGTGCGTACCGAGGGACTGGTCGTTGAGCTTGGCCGCGTGTGCGGTTTCTGAATCGTAGTGGGCCTCGTAGTAGGCGGCACGCTCACCGCGGGCTTCAGCCTGATCCCACGCATGACCAGCCTGGGCATGAGCCTGCTCTGACTGGTTCTCGTGCTCTTGAGCTTCAGCCGGGTCGTTAGAGTCGAGTTCCTTCTGACGCTCAGAATCGGAGAGATTCTCCCGTTCTTCAGCTCGTTCCTCGGCCTGGTGTTGTTCGTAGCGTTCTTCCCAGCCGTGTTCCTTCAGGTATGCCAGGTAGTCGGCGAGGGTGAGCCCGTATTCGTTCCGTAGCTTATCGTCGAGGTGGTGGTAGGCTGCGGCGGCGTCAGCGCGGTAGGGTGCTTCCTGATCTGCCGCGGTGACCCATTCGGCTAGGTCGCGGCTGGTTGCGGTAGCCCACCATGATTCTTCCCAGAGCCGCGCATACGGAGATGCAGGAATCTGTGTTTCTGCATTTACAGATTCCTGGGTTTCTGCACGAGCAGCCTGCTGCTTATGGTTCTGCAATGCCTGACGAATCTGCTGGGCAATAGCCTGCAGTTCACGGGCAAGTTCCTGCTCAATGTCAGTGCTGTGGTTGTCGAAGGGGTGAATGTTCATCATTGACCTCACATGGTATCGGTGCTTTCTTTCAGATTAACAGAGCAGCGTCTCGTGTGCTGCTGAGAACGGTGAAGGGGTATGGGGTGAGAAATCCACTACTGGATTTCTCACCCCATACCTCTTCCTTAGAGCTCGATGCCTCGCTCTGGGGGTTCAGGACCTCGACGCGGAGCCTCATCCTGAGACCTGCCTGTCTGCGCCATACCGCTTTTCTGCATCATGGGCTGGAGAAAACTGAGCGAACGTTGCGATTCCACATCAAGCTCTGACGGCCGATTACCTAGCTCTGTGATAGCTTCTTGCTGCTGTGAACTTAAATTATTACGAGCAACAGTTAGGTCTAGAGCATGTTGCTTTTCTATAGGGAGTTGAACGCCTTGAGACTTGGCGCGGCGGAGACCTGTACCATCTTTGCTTCCTTCTGGTGGTAAGGTGCGTTTGGAGGTTCCATATTGATGCGCAGTTTCTTCACGTACATATTTTCCAAGTGCTATATTTATCAAATCTTCAGTCTTTAGTTTCTCAATTGGTGCGCTAGAAATTCCTTGGATAAGTTTATTTGTTGGAGATAGTTTTGCGTCTAGTCTGATATACCCTTGTGTATGAGCATCATAAATATTTATAGCATCAGAAATTTCATTATATAGCCTGTAATCTGAGTAGCGAAGTGCCCTACCGACTGCATAAGCGACTGCGTCAGGTATCCAAAGAAGGTGCTCGGCTTTAGGGGAACGCTGAGTTAGCTTGATGTTGCCAATGATGCCTTGATCTTTCAGGTGGGAAATAAGTTCACGATCCAACCTATTGTCATCCAATGCACGGTTCTCAGAATTAGCTTTTACACGCTCGATAACAAAATGACTGAGGGGCTTGTCGGCATCCTGGGAGAATTTTAAAAGAGTTAAGATGCACTCATTGCGTGCTTGGCGAATAAATCTAGCCTGCTCCTTTTTATTTTCTGAAAGGTTCTTATTTTCTGAAAAGGGGATAAAAGTGTTAACGGTAATAATCGAGGAATCTAAATCAAGATACGGCTTAATTTTTCGGAGCATCTTGATATTTTCTTCTTGATCTTCATCTGTTGCATGGTAATGATGCCCAAAATCATCTATAAGAGCGTCTCGTATTTCTTTTAGTTTATTGGATTCTAGGATGATTGCTGTAACAGAATAAAAACCTTGATGTACTCCGTCTTTGGTGTATTTGGGGCTCCAGTATGTCTCATCGATGAAACCGAATCGTGGGGCTTTGTAGTTGTTGCGGTAGAAATTGTTGATTTTTGAGTGAGGGGACTCTAGGTCGAACATGTAGTCGCTAAGAAGGGAATGGTATTTTTGGGTCTGCATTTCTACCTTGTTGTATCGTGCTTGTATATGTGCTAGAATTATACCGCTAGGATAAAACGACGGACCACCGCCCGAGGGTACAGGGGTGAAGGTGTTGAGGGGTCTGCTGGGGGATACCGGCCGAACTTAACGCTCCTAGTTTAAGGCACCTGATGAGGGTGCCTTTTTTGTTGCTTTCTTACCCCTCTAAGATAATCGTGAGAACATTATTTGGGGTCCGTTCAGCCATGCTATCTCTCCCCCTAACCTGTTTCAATCCCTATTGTGCGGGGTTCAACCTTAGCTAGAAGCCTGTACTGTTATCGTCCACAAGGCGAACAAACCGCCTGGGGCAGTCGGCGGCTGCAACCGCTCGCAGACGCTAAAGGAACAAACCCATATTTCAGAAGAGGGGGGACACACATTGTGTGTCCCCCCCTCTTACGTTATTCCTAAAGTTCCATGCCTTTATTAGTCTTTGGACGTACTGTCGAAGGCTTCGGTTGCTGTACATGATGAGTCACCATGCCTTTTCGGGCATACCTTAAAAACACGCAAAGGTGGGGGGCTCAAGATACACATCTTGAGCCCCCCACCTTCTTTAGTCTCCGAGTCCATAGCCGGATTCGCGGTTTAAGCCGTGAATGATATTGCGGTTAGGTGTCTGGGGTGTCTGCTGCTGATTCGCTCCAGTAGGCCCAGTGAAGCCATTCATAATCTGCTGGTAAATCTGCTGCGACTTCTCATCCTCAGCATCGAGTTGGGTCTCACGTGGGGTTTCGCGTGGTGTTGCAATCGCCTCGAACACTTGATACAGCTCTTCAGGATGCAGCTCTGTGGACCCCCTATCTGGCCCACTAAACATTGACCGCTGGTTCCAGACTTCTTTACTAACACGACCGTAGTCGAGCTGGAAGTTGCTCATTTCTGCCACGTGTTGCATGAAAATCTTATTAGTTCTGCCGTTACCCTCACGGAAGCAATGGGCGTAGTTTAGGTTTGCGAATACCTCAGAGGCGGCTTCAGCAAATTCTCTCCGATTGAGATTCCCCCACTCCGTTGCCTGAATTTTACGGGTTGCCTGATTCAGGTAGTGGTCAATACCCCCATTCTTCGCATCTGCAAAGATGGTCATATTCTTACTCATATTGACGGTACGGTACTCCCCCGCCCAGTCATAAACTTCCTGAAAGAGGTACCCATGAATTGCTTTGAGGTGCTCGGCATCATAGGTGTGAGCGATAAGCCCTGGATCTCTCTTCAGCTTCTTCGCAAAAAATGCTGTCGAGTTGTACTCGAACAGGCTGAGGGCGATAGCATTATCTATCCCTGGGATATTGCGCATCACGTCATTATGCGGTGGCGGGAAGAAGTATGAATCCCATTCCGATTGATTGCTCATTACTTTTCTTCCTGCCGCGCAAGAGCCTCCTGGAGAGCGAGGGCCTCCTCCAGAATCTGCTTCCGGAACTCATCATCGCTGATACGCCCTAATTCATGGTCAATGAAGCGGGCTACTTCCTTGCGACTGAAGTCATATCCTTCAAGCCAGGAAGAGATGAGAGGTTCAACAACGTTTTGGTACTGCTCTTCGTTGAGCTGTGCGAATAGTTCAGGGTAACGGTCAGGAAGGTCAAAGTACTCAGCCATGAGTAGTTCTCCTTAGATATCGGTGGTGTATCGCGGGGTCATTCTAAATCTATCAGAATGACCTTACGGGTATTTTTAGGATACGTTGGTTACGCTTTCGCGCATGATGTACTGCAGCTTCAAGCAACTTGGCATGGCCCCATAGGTTACGCCTGCCACCTGCGCCTCTTCTTTTGAGGCGGAAATATGGATATGAAGATTTCAATATTTCTTTATTTCTATACAGAATTATCCCTTGTCAAGACATAACTAAAGGGGGGCGAGTGAACCGTTACGATTCACTCACCCCCACTCAGCTATATGCTAGGCATTAGAGGCCTTTCGGCGTACAGACCACACACCGGCGGCACCGGTGAGAATCAGCATAAAACCGCCGACTGCGATTCCGCCAGTCTCGGCACTGATACCGGTGTAAGCCAACTCGTCACGTGCGGGTGCCGTGGATTGAGCAGACGGCACCGAAGTGGGGGATTTCGCATCTGCAGCAGGCTGAGCTGATGATCCCTTCTTACTCTTGGGGGTCTTGGCGCCCGGTGCTTGCGGAGCGATGCCCACCTCGTCGCTACCGGTTACTGCGTGGTCTCCAGTATCTGAGGTTGCACGGGAGTGTGCCTGGGCATCCTCGGGTGCGATGGGCACCTCGGTACTGACTACCTCTGAGTTATCGGGTGTCTCATTATCCGCAGTGTCCGCAGGTGCTTTCTGGCTCGGCTCGGGGGTAGGTGCGATGACGACTTCAACCTCGCCGGGGGTTTCAGTAGCCTCGGGTGCCGGAGTTGAAGGCTCGGGCTCCGGTTCGATAACAGGTGCGGTGTCGTCAGCCGGCTGGTGGTCGGCGGGGGTTTCATCGTGCTCGCTACGGGCCGGTTCAGGCTCAGGTGCAATGGGCACATCGGTGTTCCCCGGGGTTTCAGGTGCCGGGGTAGTAGGTTCAGGGGAAGGGTTGATGGGCACGTCGGTATTGCCCGGGGTTTCAGGTGCCTCATGGGTGGGTTCGGTGCTGGGCGCGATAACAACTTCCACTTCACCCGAAGCTGCTTCGCTCGGAGCGGGGGTCTCTTCACGAGGTTCGGAGTGGTCCGTTTCCGTAGCAGGTGCCTCTGCCTCGGCGGGCGCTTCCGCTTCGGGGGTTGTCCCTTCCTGCTGTGCAGTATCAGCTGGTGCTTCTGCAAAATCTTCCTGGGCAGGTTCTTCGGCGGGTGCTTCCGCTTCGGCAGGGGATGCGGTAACGAGCTCGGGTGTGGTGGCTGCGTTACCGGCGCCGTTTTTGGTGATGAGGGCAACGGTCAGGGAGCGGGTCTGGTCGCGGTTGGGCTGGCCGTTATCACTGATGGTGATGGAGCCGCTCTGGGTGGGTGTTTCTGCTGCGGTCGCTGCGGTGCAGCTAATGGCGCCGGCTGCGGCGGCGAGGGTGAGGGAGGTGATGAGAGCCTTGCGGTACACTTTTTACTCCTCTTGATTAAGGGTTAATGACGATGCTGTGGTGGTCGGGGCTGACGGTTACGCGGTGTCCGTCTGCGGTTGTGCCAAGAACTGGGGTATCGGTGGAGGTAATGTAGCCGCTGGGGGTTGCATCACCAGTGGTGCCGTCACCGAATTCGAGGCTGAATCCTCCCGCGGGCCGGCTTGTGACCTTGGTCGGCACAGCCGGTAGAGCATAGGACCCCTCGGTGCTGAGGTAATGGACTTGGTCTCCTGCGATGGCGATGGTACCGGTGCCGTCAATCTTCACGCTATCGGCTGCTCCGGTGATGGCGATGGTGCGGCTGACGCTGTCAGATTCCGGGGCTTGGAGGGCGAGGATGTCTTGCCCGGTGGGGGCATGCCAGAGGGTGACGATCTCACCGTTGGCGGTGGCTCCTACCCAGCGGGTGAAGGTGGCCCCTTCGGTGGGTGTTGCCAGGGAGTGGGCTCCGGTTTCGGCACCGTTGGCGGTTGCGGTGATGATGGTGCCGTTACCGCGGGTGGACGCCCAGATTCCGTTGCCTTTAGAGGTGGCAATGAAGGCTGCGCCTTCAGCTGGGGAGCGGTACCGTTCGGTTCCGTTAACGCTGATCTTTTGGACGCTTCCGGGGGTGGGGTCATTGCGGGAGATGATGACAGATTCCCCAGCGCGGGTGATGATGGTTTGCGCTTTGGTGGTAATGGTGTTGATATTGGAGAATTTTCCGCTGGACCACATGAAGTAGCTACCGGGTGCGGTGTAGAGGAAACCGTCACCGGTGGGATGGATAGTCAGCCCTGCAGCTTCAATCTTGTTTTTGGTTAGGTCTGTCTGGCTGACGAGGGTGCCTTTGGTGGCATCGACGACGTAGAGGGTAGATCCGTCAATGTAGGAGATACGCTGGCCATTGCCGCTGAGGGCGCCGGTGGTGTAGGTTCCATTGTCGAGGGTGATGGTGACTCCGGTCGGGGTGGCGGCTACTGAGGTGGTTGCGGGGTGGTTGAGGGCGTTGACGACTGCGAAGGCTCCGCCGCCGAGTCCAAGCGCTAGGAGGGCTGCGGCGGGGATGAGGATTACTTTACGTCGCCAGATGGACGGCTTTTCAACTTCCTCGGTCACAGTTTGGAGAGTAGGCTCGCCTTCTGGAGTGAGGGTGTAGTAGCTAGTCTTGGTACCTTCTTGGACATAGATTTTGACGTCGCGGCCGAGGGTTTGGGCGAGGTGGGCGCAGTGGTTCCACACCTGTCCCAGGGCCGCTTCAGTGGTTACGTCCTGAAAGGTGCGGGGGGCGTGGTCTTGGATTTCAAGTTGGATGAGGCCGTCAGCTGAGACGGTCGCATCGATGCGGGGGTAGTCGAGAGCGTCCATATTCTAGTTCTTGTTCTTGGTCTTGCTGTTGACGAAGGTGTTGTAGGCCTGGGGCTCGAGGATGTGGGAGGCCTTCCACTTGTTGGGTCGCTCAGCGGTGCGGTGAAGGCGTACGTAGTAGGCGGGGCTAATTCCTCCGTCGACCTTCACATGGACGGTGAGCCAGTAGGGGTTATCTCCTCCGGGAATCTTAAGGGTGGGGTCATCAACAAGTTCTGCACTGGTGACGTTCCCTTTTAGAAGGTCAACGCGCAAGTTTTGGTTGTACTGATTCTGGAGTTCGGCATCGATGAGGGGGAAGAGATCTGCAGACCACTCTTTGTAGGGTTTGCCACTGGTGTATGCGGTGACGATTGCTTTCGCTGCGTCCACCGCGCGGGCGCGGTCTTCGTCGGTGATAGTCCTCAGAATTGCTTCACTGGAGGGCTGCTGAGGTCCACCACCGGTTCCTGCCAGGGGTGAGGGGTCGAGGCTCACAGTCGGGGTTGCAGTGGTGGGGTTTACCTCGGTGACGGTGGGGGTCTGCGTTGCGGTGCTGGGCGTAGGCGCGGACGCAGTGGTAGTGCTGGGGGTGGAGGTTGCGACGGGTGAGCCGGTGGGGGCGGTATTGTCGGTAGATGCGGAGCAGCCGGTAGCGAGCAGGGCGAGGGTTGCGGTAAGCGCGGTGAGTTTGCGGGTCATGGTGCTTCCTTTCTTAGTGGCTGGGGATGTAGAGGTATGCACTCGGGCGATCAACTGGTACGACTCGGGTGTAGTACTGGTGGTCATTGGGAGCGTAGTCTCCGTTGTAGCCTTCTTCAACGATTGTGCCGTCATCACGGATTTCTTTCACTATGGCAACGTGTCCATGTGAGCTGGCTCCGCCAACGCCAGAGTTGTAATAGACGACGGCGCCGATGACGGGTTTATCTCCGATTTCCCAGCCCTGGGCAATCCAGTACCCTCGCCACTCGGCGGCATCGCCGGGGGAGTGGAAGGTGATGTTGTCGGCATTGCCACCGGTTTGTTGGACCACACGCCATGCTGCGAAGGCTACACATTCACCGGGGAACGCGTAGGTGGGATCGGTTACTTCAGGGCAATAAGTGTAGTCGTCGGAGCAGTGGGGGAGATGTTTCCAGGGGTAGTCGTCGCCTGATTTATCTGTATTTCCAGATTTCTGGTTTTCTGCATTTGAAGATTTCTGGTTTTTGTTATCCTTGCATTTTCCTTTACTGGATGCCGTTTTATCGTTCTTCCCTGCCGATGCTGAGGTGGAAGCACTGCCAGTGGATTCAGGAGTTGCGTTATTGGCAGCAGCATTGCTCAGTGAGGGTTGCTCGGCGCCTGTAGGGTAGTCGTCGATACCAAGGTCCTTGATGAGGGTCTGGTACTGAGGCCAGTAGTCGCGGATAGCCGGGGCGTAGTGGATATTTTCTGGGTCGTTGTACCCGCCAGTTTGGGAGATGACAGCACCAGGGCCGGCGTTGTACGCACGGAGGACGTTATCGACTTCATTTCCTTCGACACCTGCGTTGCGGAGGGTGGTTTTGAGGTACGCCATGTATCGACCCATGGCCTTGATTGCGGCGCGGGGGTCGGTGGGCTCTTCCCCGTTTCCGAAGGAGGCCCAGGTGTCAGGGATAAATTGAGAAAGTCCGATGGCTCCGGCTTCGGAAACAGCGTTGGGGTTCCAGCCGGATTCTTGCTGAATAGTGGCTGCCAGAAGGGAGATGGGGAAGCCGCTGACACGGGAGGCTTCTTGGAGTTCTGGAAGGTAAGTCTTGATGGTGTCACCTCGGTCACCGATATTGGTGACGGGGGCGGGGTCTGGTGCAGAAACGGCGTTTTGGCCGGTTTTTGCTTTGCCGGTGGTGCAAGCATCCGCACTTGACCCACCGATAACGAGAACTAACGAGAGAATGAGTCCGAAGATGAAGATGATAGGTAGGGAGACCACTAGGGCACTTTTTTGCATGGCTTTTTGGCTCCTGGTGTGTGGAAGGGTATGTGTGGTTGGTGTGAGTGATGTTGTGTGCCCTGGGGCCGCCCCTGGGGGTGGCCTCGAATCTCATTTTAACAGGGGGTGTGGGGGTTTTACAGCTGGCTGGTCATATCTGTATATGCGTTATTTAAAACTTTATCCCCGCTCATTCGGGGAACATACCCGCACTATATCCAACAGCGCCGTCAGCGCAGGCTCATCCCCGCTCGCGCGGGGACCAGATTCGATATCGTAGCGGCGAACGCCGAGACCGGGGCTCATCCCCGCTCGCGCGGGGACCAGGCGTGACAATAGGGTGTTGTATCGAATGGCAATCTAAAGTCAGGTTAACCACCGCCCCTAACACATTAAGGGCTATTTTTGCGCGCGCGGGAAATATTTTTACATGATGTGCGTCATGTGGATAACTTGGTTTTGGGGTGGGTCAATTACCCGCGATACTGGGATGAAAGGTGCACACAAGTGGCGAATGGGTCCGCTATTCATCACTAGCTACGGCACACGGTGTCGAGGCATGAGGCTCTATACGGTGGACTAGTGACAACGCGTGGCACGTGCATCAGGTGCATGTGCTATGGTAATCGCTGATACCGGTAATATTTTTTACTCCCAGCGCTGGGGGTTACACACACCTACAACCACGAGGAGGCGCGAGATGCTCGCTGCTGCAAATTCCTTTTTCCTGAACGCTGCTGTGCTGGCTGGCCCGGTTGATCCGGGTGCTGGCGAGGCACCTCCCGGCTCTGACGGCGTTACCACCATCGTTAAGTGGATCGCCTGGATCGTCTTCGCCTTGGCTGTTATCGGTGTGCTGGTGACTGCTGGTGCGATGATGATTAACAACCGCCGCGGTCAGGGCGGCGAGCACGCTGCCAGCCTCGGTTGGGTGTTCGGTGGCTGTATCCTGGCCTCCGCAGCCAGCGGTCTGGTCGGCATGTTCATGGGCTAAAAGCCCTGCACGGGGTGCGCTCACGCACCCCGTGACCCTTTTAATCTCAAGCGAGACCCGTCACTGGGTCTCCTATCCCCCCATTACCCACTATCACTCACTCAAGCTCTTCCCCACACTGGGTAGGGCTATCTGGTGTACCCCGAAATCCGGGGTGATGAGACATGGAGAGACATCATGGAGAAAAAGTCTGGCGTGACCATTCCCCGCTGGGGTATCGGCATTATCGCCGGTGTTGGCGTGCTGCTGGTCCTGTTGTTGATTGTGCTGATTCCGCGTGGCGGCTCGAGCTCGTCAGCATCGAGTGGCTCCAGTGCATCAGCGGGTTCCGGGCAGCAGTTGACTCATGCCACGTCATCTCTTGCGGCTGGCTCTTGTGGTGCTGGTGCCTCGGATGATGAGTCTGTGATGGATGCTGCCCCGAAGGGCACTAAGTGGGTAACCACCGATTCAGGTTGGACCGGTCCCTCATCTAAGACTGCTGGGCCTATGGTGGATTCCCCAATTCGTAGCTGCTTTGAGCACTCTGCTGAGGGTGCACTCTATGCGGCAACCTGGACTATGTTGCAACTTAATGATCCTGCTGTCTCTCAGCAGACCTACGAACGCTACGTAATTAATGGAACGGGATGGGGTACTCCGTCAGCTTCAGCTCCGCAGCAGGTGGCTGGATACCAGTTCCTCTCCTATACCCCTGAGCGTGCTGTAGTAAGGCTTGCTGTTGTTATTCCTGAGAGGGGCACCGGATGGATCAGCGCTGATGTGACTATGGTTTGGCAGGATGGCGACTGGCGTCTGCGTGTTCCGGATGGAAACGCGAAAAACCCTTTGGGTATTGGTCCTGTCTCTGACACTACCAAGTTCATTCGTTGGGGTACTGTCTAATGTGCTGGATCTGGGATACTAGCTGTATGGCTAAGGAAGCCGCTCAAACGGTAGGCGATAGCCTCATGGATCAGCTAGCGCACAACGCCAGTGTTGCGATGGCATCTACGATTGAAACATTAGGAAGCTTTTGGGTTACTGTTCCGACTATTCCTCTCGGAGATACTCAGGGAAATCCTTCTGATCCTGTAGGATTCTTGCAGGGACACACCTGGTGGATTTGGTCCACACTCATGGTCTTTAGCGTGCTCTATGCTGCAGGACAGATGATATGGAGCCGAAAAGGCCAGCCACTCATGGAGCTTGTGGCGGCGCTGATACGGTCACTCCTTGCCTCCTCGGCAGGGCTTGGAGCTGTGGTTATTCTTCTACAGGTTGGCGACAGCTACTCCACATGGATTCTTGACAAATCTGTTGAAGGCGGATTTACTCAAGGCCTGAAAAATATCATGTCGTCTGAAAGCGCTTCAGATTTGCAGATTTTCATGATTGTCGCAGGCATCATTGCGATGCTGGTCTCTCTCGTCCAGATTTGCCTACTGATTGTCCGCTCGGCGCTCTCTGTGCTGCTGGCAGGTACTCTACCGCTGGCCTACTCCGCGACCAATACCCAGTGGGGTAAGCAATGGTCCCAGAAACACGCCTCGTGGCTTATCGCTTTTGTGCTTTATAAGCCGGTGGCAGCAACAATTTATGCTGCGGCCTTCAAAGTTACCGGCTCAGCACTGACTGGCGAGCTGAAGGGCGCGGCTGAATCAATCGTCGGCCTTATGAGTGGCCTCGTTCTCATGGTCGCTGCTCTCTTTGCTCTGCCCGCCATGATGCGCCTCATTGTGCCCGCAGTCGGTGCCGCCTCGGCAGGCGGCGCAATGTTCGCAGGTGCTGCCGTTGGTAGTGCGGCATCTGGCGCGGTCAATATGGGATCGCGTATGGCCGCTAAGGGTGGTAGCTCAGGTGGTGGCGCTGCTGGTGCAAGTGGCGCTGGTGGTGCTGGTGGTGGTGCATCCGGTGCCGCAGCTGCTAAGGGCGCTGGTACGGCTGCCGCTGGTGCGGCCACTGGTGGAGCTGCTCTGGCTCTGATGGCTGTTGGAGCAGCCGCGAAGAAGGGTACTCAAGCTGTGCAGGCTGCTGTCCATGATGCTGCTGGTGAGCAGCCTCCGCAGGGTGGTTCAAGCTCTCATAGGCCTGCTCCCTCTCAGGGCAGTGGTGCTCGTGGCGGTGGATCCGGCGGCTCAGCAAAGCCGAATCCGCAGCCTAAGCCGCCGCAGCCCGAGCAGAAGAAGCCGGAAGGAGGATCGAGTGGCGCACGTTGATACTGAGTATGTTGAACCCACATACGGTAACTGGAGGCTCCCCCAACGTGCCGGTATTGGCAGACTCTCCGGCCTTGCCACTGCTCTGCTGTTTGTCACCATTATCATCACCATCTTCGTCATGCGTCTGGCCGGTATTATCCCCGGCCTCATCATTGGCGTTATCCTCGCGCTTTTCCTGGGCTCCTTCGCTCTGAAAGACAAGCACGGGTACACGCTCATGGAGCGCCTCTCCGAAAGGCTTATTTTCATGTTCGCTCGCTTCCGGAAGCTCAATATCTTCCGCTCGGGTCCGCTCGGCGCTACCCCCACGAATGAGTTCCGCCTGCCCGGTGTGGCTTCCTCTGCGGTGACCTATGAGGGTACCGACAGCGTGGGGCGCCCCTTTGCGCTGATTCACATGCCTGCCGTTAGTATCTTCTCCGTCTCTCTGGCGGTTGAGCCTGACGGTGCAGCCATGGTCGACCAGGCCGATATTGACCAGTGGGTCGCCAACTGGGGCGGCTTTTTGGCTGAGTTGGGCCGTGAGGTCGGCCTGGTAGGTGCCTCGGTGACCGTGGAGACCTCCCCCGGTTCTGGTATTCGTCTGCGTCGTGAGATTGAGTCGTCCATGTCCAATACGGCGTCGCCGATTGCTTCGCAGATGCTGGCGGAGGCTGCTCAGACCTACCCGTCGGGTGTCTCTGAGACACGTGCGTGGGTGACTTTGAGCTTCTCCGCTGCAGCTCGTGCGGGTATGCGCCGCCGTACCCCGGATGAGATGCTCCGTGACCTCTCCTCCAAGGTTGTCTTCTGGTGCTCGCATTTGGAAGCTACCGGTGCGGGTGTGGCCACCCCGATGGTGGCTGGTGATATTGGTCAGATTGTGCGTACCGCGTATGATCCAGCCGTATCTCGCTTGCTGGATGAGGCCGCCTATGTGGGCGAGAGTCCGGAGATTGACCTGTCCTCTGCTGGCCCGAGTACCGCGGTGGTTGAGTGGAGTCATTATCGGCATGATTCAGGCCTGTCTGTGTGCTGGACGATGAGTGAGGCTCCGCGAGGTGCCGTGTTCTCGAACGTGTTTGCGCGTCTTTTGGAGCCGCACGCGATGATTGGTCGTAAGCGTGTGACGATGCTGTATCGTCCGGTGGATTCGGCGTTGACTGCGGCGATGGTTGAGCAGGATCAGAACACTGCCCGTACCCGTTTGACCTCGACTCGTAATGGGTCGGCTCGTCTGTCGGCTGAGCTGGAGGCGGCTAATGCGACGGCAGCTGATGAGGCGCGTGGTGCTGGTTTGACCTATGTGGGTCTGGTAGTGTGCGCGACGGTTGAGACTCCTGCAGAGATGGCTGATGCGGTAGCCGTGGTGGAGCAGGAGCTTGCTCCGTCGAGTCGTATCATGCTCCGCCGTGCGTGGGGTGCTCATGATGCGGTGTTCGCTGCGACGTTGCCGTTGGGTGTGGTGTTGGGTCGCCATACGGTTCTGCCGGAATCGGTGAAGTCGGCGTTGTAGCCCTTGTGATGTTGCGTAGACCTGGGGATTTGTGGATGCAGATTCCCAGGTCTCTGCAAATCAGCATTTCTGTATATATGCTTTTCTGTTTTTCTGTATGGAGGTTCTGATGAGTCGTCGTCGAGTCGTCACCTATAACGCCGCCGAGGCTGACCAGCCGGAAGCTCCGCGCCGAGCTGGCCTGTTCTCGTCCCTCAAGTCTCTCTTCGTCTCGTCTACTGAAGCTCACTCGGGTGCCTATGGCCGCTCCCGCGGGTACATGATTCCCGGTGGCGGCGCCTCGCACCTGTTTGAGTCTCCTCGCGAGTGGCGTGGTTCTACCCGTCAGGTGTGCGGCATGTGGCCGTTTGCGGCGGGCTCGTCCACCCCGTTCTCTGGTGCCCCTATGGGTATCGATATTGATACGAATGCGCCGGTTGGTTGTGACCCGATTGCGTGGTTTGTGGACGGTATTATTAATAACCCGTCGGTGTTTATCTTGGGTCTTCCCGGTTACGGTAAGTCGACGTTCGTCCGTCATATGCTGTTGGGTATGAACGGCCGAGGTATTGTTCCGTTGATTCCCGGTGACCTCAAGCCTGACTATGTGGACGAAATCACCGCGATGGGCGGCCAGGTCATTCAGCTGGCCCCTGGCCGTGGACACCTGAACATTCTGGACCCGGGCGAGCTTAGTACCATCGCTGATTCTCTTCCCCCGAAGACTCGTGAGCGTCTGATGGTGGACGCTCACTCACGCAAGCTTCAGATGCTTTCTGCGCTGATTTCGATTCTGCGTAAGGGCCACATCACCCCGCATGAGGAGACGATTCTGGATGCTGCCCTGACGTATCTGGAAGAGCATCATGAGGGTGTTCCCGTGGTGCAGGATCTGCTGGATGTGATTGTGGCTCGCCCGCAGGCGCTGCAGGATGTGGCGCTGGATCGTGGCGATGAGGGCCGCTATAGGGATGCGACGGATGCGCTGGTGTCCTCGCTGATGTCTCTGAATGGTCAGGGCCGCTTTGGTGATATGTTCTCCAAGCCGACTACGGCACGTTTGGCGATGGACCGCCCGGCTGTGTTCGATATTAGCCAGATTTCTGATATTCACCGTGACGTGCAGGCTGCTGCTCTGCTGGCGTGCTGGTCTACGACGTTCGCGTCGGTGGAAATTGCGCATACGCTGGCTGATGAGGGTTTGGCGCCGCGCCGTAACTATTTCGTGGTCCTCGATGAGCTCTGGCGTGCACTGCGTGCGGGTGCGGACATGGTGGACCGTATTGACTCGCTGACTCGTCTGAATCGTCGTGACGGTGTGGGTCAGGCGATGATCACGCACACGATGAGTGACCTGGACGCGTTGGCGACTGAGTCTGAGCGTGAGAAGGCGCGTGGTTTTGTTGAGCGCTCTGGTCTGGTGATTACTGGCGCCTTGCCGCAGTCTGAGATGGCGAAGCTACGTCGTGTGATGCCTCTGAGTCAGGCGGAGGCTGCGCGTCTGGTGTCGTGGGCTGATCCTGGTTCGTGGTCGCGTCTCGCTCAGAATCGGTCGGCGCATGGTGCGCCCCGTCAGGCACCTGGCGTTGGTAAGTTCATGGTGAAGGTGGGTGGACGCCCTGGTATTAGTGTGATGGTGCGTCTGACTCAGGTCGAAATTGATATGAACAACACCAACAAGCGTTGGGGTAATAGTGACGGGTCTGTGCATGTGGCTAGTGGTAATGAGGTGACGAACGCACTGGTGGGTATGCCTACGGGTAGCGCTGGCACATACGGAAATGTAGAAATACAGGAATCTGTATATGAGGATTTCAATATTTCTGCACAGTCTTCTGGCTTGTCAGAGACCTATGCGCAGCAGGAGCCTGAGCAGCCGCCGGTACGTTTCTCCTCAACAAACACGGCACCGGCCCCCACCCCGCAGCACAATCAGACCCCTGCTGAGTCTGCACACCTGATTCCGAGCCCGGAAGGATACGGCTATTATGAGCACTCCGCATAAGCGCGGCTTCAACACTGAAGCGTTCGTTATCTGGGGCATTATCGCCCTCATCCTGGTCGCCGGCATTATCTTCTACTCCGGCTACGCGGTCGGTGCCGCTCTGACCGGTCAGAGCATTACCGTATGGAACCCGGTTGCTGCCATGATCGGCGTGATTCGTGGAACCGCGCCCTGGTCGGTGGCATCCACGGTGGTCTCTATCGTGGTGGCGGTTCTGCTGCTGGGCGGTGCGGTCGGTCTGTGGTGGCGCAAGCTGGCGAACAGCACCCCCTCGACGCGCGTGGATAAGGCGGGGTCCATGATGGGCTCTGGCGCTGACATTGCGTTCATGCGTGAGAAGGCGGCGTTGAATGATGCCCGCCGTCTGGGTGTGGATTCGCCGGGTCTTCCGATTGCGAAGACTCTGTCGGGTCAGATGCTGTATTCCGGTTGGGAGAACGTGTGCGTGGACATTTGGGGTCCGCGTACCGGTAAGACCACCTCGCGTGCTATCCCCGGTATCCTGGCTGCCCCCGGCGCGGTACTGGTCACCTCAAATAAGAGGGATGTGGTGGATGCTACCCGTGGGGTGCGTGAGCAGGTCGGTGACGTGTGGATCTTTGACCCGCAGGCTGTGGCTGCTCACCCGGCAACTTGGTGGTGGAACCCGCTCAGCTATGTGACTGATGAGGTGAAGGCGCAGAATTTGGCGGAGCATTTCGCTTCTGGCTCGCGTGAGGAAGGCGCCCGCACGGACGCGTTCTTCGACTCTGCCGCGAAGGATCTGCTGGCGGCATTCTTGCTGGCGGCCGCTAAGGACGGTCAGCCCATCACCCGTGTTTACCGTTGGCTGACCCGTGAGACTGATGATGAGGCGGTCGGAATCCTCAAGGATGCCGGTTACCCGCAGATTGCACAGAACGTTGACGGTATTATCTCTGCTCCTGATAAGCAGCGTGGTGGCGTGTTCGGTGTGGCTCGTCAGATGGCGAACTGCTTGACGTCGGCGGCTGTGCTTAAGTGGGTGACCCCTCCGGAAGAGGGCGAGAAGCGCGAAGAGTTTAACGCCCGCGATTTCGTGCGCGGTCGCAATACCCTGTTCCTTTTGTCGAAGGAGGGCGCTGGTACTGCTGGCCCGCTGGTGACTGCTTTGACGGTTGCGGTGGTTGAGGCTGCTGAAGAGCTGGCGGTCGCGCTGGGAGGGCGTTTGCGTCTGCCGATGGTGGCGATGCTGGATGAGGCTGCGAACGTGTGCCGTTGGAAGGAACTTCCGAATCTTTACTCGCACTATGGCTCGCGTGGAATCGTGATCTGCACGATTCTGCAGTCCTGGTCTCAGGGCGTTGTCGTCTGGGGCCGTGAGGGCATGCGTAAGCTCTGGAGTGCTGCAAACATCAAGGTGTATGGTGGCGGTGTCTCTGAGACTGAGTTCCTGGGCGAGTTGAGCCAGCTGATTGGTGATTACGTCTACAGCAATGTTTCGGTCTCAAGTAGCCGACAGTCGGGTTCATCTCGTAGCGTCGATAATGACCGTAAGGACAAGATCCTGGATGTGTCTGACTTGGCGGCGTTGCCTCGTGGTCGTGCGGTGGTTTTTGCTTCTGGTGCGCCTGCGACGATGGTTCAGACGATTCCGTGGTACACCGGCCCGGATGCTGCGGCGGTGAAGGCGTCGTTGGCGAAGTATGACCCGGCACAGCAGCTGGCGAATGGAGGTGCATAACCCATGGGCGAGAACGAAGTTCAGCAGGATCAGGGTCCTGCAACGATTTTCCCGAATGCGGGCGAGTTCGTGCATTCCTGGTTGCTGCAGGTGATGAACCGTAAGGTCAATAGCAGGGACACGTTCTGGTGTGCCCAGTGGTGGAAGCACCCGGAGGCGGTGTGCCGTTTGACGGCGTTGTGGCTGTCGTGGGAGGCTGCCCGTGAGGACCCGACGGGTCTTTCGGTGTGGTGGCGTGACCACATGGATTACCACATGTCGGTGTTGATGTCTTCGACTGGCCCGTTCCGCTATTGCGAGGATGGGGAGCATAATGCATCGCGGTATTCTCGTGAGGCGTTCCCGATTCAGGACCCGCCGCGTGGAGTCTTTGATTTGCTGAGTTAACTGATAGAGGGGGTTCACGACAGTTTTGTCGTGAGCCCCCTCTTTATTGTGCATATTCTCTTTGGGTTAGAGTTCGACTCCGCCGTGGGACTGGTTTATCTGTGGGCGGTGTATTTGCTGTTGTGTAGCTGCCTGTTGAATTTGTTCCGGCTTAACAGGAGTTTTGGTTCCTGTTCCCTTCCTGAGAGCAGCGAAGAATTCAAGGAACTTCTGAGTTTTAGAATCCATCTGCTCAGAAGAGGTAGCTACCTCGGCGTCAAATTTTTCGGCTTGTCCTTCGGTCAGGTAGCCTCGGCCGACGGCAAGTTCAAATTCCTTTTCGGCGGGCATGGGGGTTCCCATAGCCTCGTCTTTTGCGTTGCGGTAGGCAATGTTTTTGCGATCGGACTTTTTGTCGGGGCCTGCCCAGACGGGGGTGCCGTTGGCTTCGGCGGCACGGTAGGTGGCTTCAACTTCGGTGCGGGTGCCCGGTGTTCCTGCTTCTCGGTAGGTGCCTTCGGCATATAGTTTTATGCGGGGTGAAGGCTGGTTGAGGGGCCGAACGTTAAGGGCGTTGAGTTCAGTCTGTACATGTGAATCAAGGAATCGCGCCTTGATTTTAGCGTTATCGAGCCATGAAAGATTAGTTTCATTGACAAGATGGCGGGAAGCCCACGCGAGAAGATCGGCAGCCCAGAGGAGCGGCTCATCGGTGGGGTGAGCGAAGATTTTAGTAATGGGCGGGATAATGCCCGCTTTTTCGAGCCGGTTAAGCGTATCTATATCTTTTTGGTTATCATCTTTACCTTTTTGGTTATCATCTTTACCTTTTTGGTTATCATCTTTACCGTCTTGTTTCTCGTCTCTAACTTTTTCGAAGACAAAGGTTGTAGTGGGCGGGTCGGCATGGGTGAGGTGCGTAGTGATAGCGGTGATAGCTTCAGCTCGAGCAGCATCACGGAGTCTTTGCCTCTCAGCTGGGTCCTTAGCATAAGGGATATTAAAATTAAGCGTGACAATGTTCTGCCCATCCTTGGTATTGCGGCCAAGAGTGTTAAGCATTGGGCGAATATTTCTGCGGAGATGCCAGGGGGAATATTTACGGGAAGGATTCTCGGGGTCGGCATTTGGATTGGGGTCTTTTTCTAGACCTCGATCGTTGAAAGCGTCAGTGGTGTGCCAGTAATTGATACCTCCGAGGGTGGCGGGGAGGTCTTCGCGGAACTTGGCGATGTCGTCGGCTTCGACGACGACGGCTGCGATGGAGTAGTATCCGGGGCGTAGGATACCAGTTTTTTTATCGTAGGATGGGTCAACAAAGGTTTCGTCAATGAAAGCAATGCGTTCTGCATCAGAATGTTCTTGTAATTGTTGAAAGTATTCGTTCTTACGTCCAAGAGCTTCGATGAACTTGCTCATTAGTGGGTTTTTAGCCATTAGATAAGACCTTCCGGAAGTTCAGTGTCTATGTTATAATAGTATTGCATCAAAAACTTGAAACTGGCTCCATAGCGTACGCTTTGGACCTGGCCGGATGGGCCCTACTGGGATAGCAGCGCGGTGAAATATACAGAAGCCCCTTAGCGCTCAGATGGGATTTTGCACTAAGGCACCCCCACGGGGTGCCTTTTTCTTTTCCGCAGTCATGACCAGCCCACGGGCTGCCGGGTTTTAGGAATGTTAGACTGGTAGTGCATCAAAAACTTGAA
>ERZ773234.192-NODE-192-length-19295-cov-7.132692_pt1 | contig 19295 bp, 13 predicted proteins | sample MGYA00580523_ERZ773234 | MGnify/ENA primary metagenome ERZ773234 (study PRJEB29015, sample SAMEA2738167) | human oral metagenome | biome: human oral; feature: human-associated habitat; material: saliva | place: China | collected 2262 ...
GCTCCCGCTAGCGGGGGCGGCCCGCGTTATTTTGGTTGGGGGATTGTAGCGCCATTTGTAGTCTTGCACACACAAAAAGCTTTAACATATTTACAAATATTGGCCTGTTTGGGGCATAAAAATTTGAATTTAGGCCATAAGTCACATTAGGATTTTGTCGGTGCGTGACTTCCCGTCACGCCCCACATGGTAAGGCAAGCATCGACAAGAAGAAGGCGAAGATGCCCAAGTACGTATACATGTTCAGTGAGGGTGACAAGGACCAGAAGGATCTGCTCGGCGGTAAGGGTGCAAACCTGGCTGAGATGACTCGCCTGGGACTGCCGGTGCCTCCTGGCTTCACTATCACTACTGACGCTTGTCGCGCATACTTGCACGACGGCGCTGTTCCCCCGGAGCTAGCTGTACAGGTAACCACCGCGCTACGTCGCGTAGAAGAAGACCTAGGCCGCCAGCTAGGCGACGCCGAGGACCCGCTGCTGGTGTCGGTGCGTTCGGGCGCCAAGTTCTCGATGCCGGGCATGATGGAAACCGTGCTCAACATTGGTCTAAACGACCAGTCCGTTGAGGGCCTGGCCAAGGCAAGCGGCGACGAGCGTTTCGCCTGGGACTCCTACCGCCGCCTAATCCAGATGTTCGGTAAGACCGTGCTGGACATTGAAGGCGAATTCTTCTCCTCCGCCCTAGACGCAAAGAAGCTAGAAAAGGGCGTCAAGCTGGACTACGAACTGAGCGTAGACGCTCTCAAGGAACTGGTAGACCAGTACAAGCAGATTGTTAAGGAACACGCGGGCATCGACTTCCCCCAGGACCCGCGCACCCAGCTAGACATGGCCTCCGAAGCCGTGTTCCGCTCCTGGAACACCGAGCGTGCTCACATCTACCGTCGTCGTGAGAAGATCCCGCACGACCTGGGCACCGCCGTCAACGTTTGCACCATGGTCTTCGGCAACATGGGCGAGACCTCCGGTACCGGTGTGTGCTTCACCCGCGACCCCTCCACCGGCCACTCCGGTGTCTACGGTGACTACCTGGTCAACGCCCAGGGTGAGGACGTTGTGGCCGGTATCCGCAACACCCTGTCGCTAGCCGACCTTAAGAACATCGACCCCGAGTCCTACCGTGAGCTGCGCGCCGCCATGCGCAAGCTGGAGACCCACTACCGCGACCTATGCGACATCGAGTTCACCATTGAGCGCGGCAAGCTGTGGCTGCTACAGACCCGTGTCGGTAAGCGCACCGCTGCCGCCGCCTTCCGCGTGGCCAGCCAGCTGGTTGACGAAAAGCTCATCACCCTGGACGAGGCCCTCACCCGCGTCACCGGTGAGCAGCTAACCAAGCTGATGTTCCCGCAGTTCGCCACCGATGTAGAGCGTCAGCTGCTGACCAAGGCCATGCCCGCCTCCCCGGGTGCGGCTGTAGGCGGCATCGTCTTCGACAACGAAGAGGCCGTCTCACGCGCCGCTGAAGGCCAGAAGGTCATCCTGGTTCGCCGCGAAACCAACCCCGACGACCTGCCCGGCATGGTTGCCGCTGACGGTGTGCTCACCGCCCGCGGTGGTAAGACCTCCCACGCCGCCGTCGTCGCCCGTGGCATGGGTAAGACCTGTGTCTGTGGCGCTGAAGAGCTAGAGGTCGACGCCGAAGCCCGCACCCTGACCGTTAACCGTGACGGCAAGCAGGTTGTGCTGCACTCCGGCGACGTAATCGCCGTAGACGGCACCACCGGTGAAGTATTCCTAGGCGAGGTCCCGGTAGTTGACTCCCCGGTTATGACCTACCTGCGTCGCGGCCTAGACGAGGCTCTCTACCGCGCCGAGGACGCCGACACCCGCGAGCTGGTTGCCAGCGTGCACCGCCTGATGCGTCACGCCGACGAGCGCCGTCACCTGCGTGTACGCGCCAACGCTGACACCCCCGACGACGCCCGTCACGCAATCCACCGTGGCGCCGAGGGCATCGGCCTGTGCCGCACCGAGCACATGTTCCTCGGTGAGCGCAAGCAGTTCGTACAGGACCTGATCCTGGCCCAGACTGACGAAGAGCGTGAGCAGGCCCTGGCCGCGCTGCTGCCGCTGCAGAAGGACGACTTTGTCAAGATGCTCGAAACCATGGACGGCAAGTCCATGACCGTGCGTCTGATCGACCCGCCGCTGCACGAGTTCCTGCCTGACCTAACCGAGCTGTCCGTCAAGGTGGCCCTGGACCGCGAACGCGGCACCCTGGACCCGGCTGACGAGAAGCTGCTGGCCGTGGTGCGCAAGAACCACGAAGCCAACCCCATGCTGGGTCTGCGCGGTGTGCGTCTGCTGCTGACCATGCCCGGCCTGATCGAGCTGCAGGTCCGCGCCATTGCTGAGGCCGCTGTAGAGCGCCTGCGCGCCGGTGGCAGCCCCCAGCCTGAGATCATGATCCCGCTGGTGGGCTCGGTGCGTGAGCTACAGATCGCCCGTGAGCGCGCAGAGAAGGTGCTGGATGAGGTTAGCGAGCAGTCCGGCTACGAGCTCGACTTCCCCATCGGCTGCATGATCGAGCTGCCGCGTGCCGCCATCAGCGCCGACACCATCGCTGAGGAAGCTGACTTCTTCTCCTTCGGCACCAACGACCTGACCCAGACCACCTGGGGCTTCTCGCGCGACGACGTCGAGGGCGTGTTCTTCGGCCACTACATGGACGCCGGTATCTTCGGTACCTCCCCGTTCGAGACCATCGATGAGCGCGGCGTGGGCCGCCTAATGGAGACCGGTGCTAAGCGCGCCCGCAAGACCAAGGCTGACATGAAGCTGGGTGTATGTGGTGAGCACGGTGGTGACCCCGACTCGATCGACTTCTTCCACCGTCTGGGCATCAGCTACGTGTCCTGCTCTCCGTTCCGCGTGCCGGTGGCCCGCCTGGAGGCTGGCCGCGCCGCTGTGATCAACGGCTGAGTTTTTAACTTCAGTTAGGTGACCGTCGTCCCACGGGACGGCGGTCACCTGTCTTTTGGTGCTAATGGCACATATTTCGCTTTAGCGCTGGCTGAACACAGGCTGCCCCAGTGTTTAGGAGTGTGAGATGATAAGGGCGGTCAGGAACCTAGAGATGAGGCAAACGTGGCGATTTTTGAAATCCGACAGGGAGCGCTAGTTCCGGCTCAGCTGGGCGGGGTTGCCGATGAGTCCGCACACCGTCAGGCCCTTGATCTGGTGCGTGAACAGGTGGCGCAGGTGCTGCGTAGGCCGCTGTTTACGGTTGCCTGGAAACAGCTGGACGCTGGCCACTCGCTAGTGGCTATTGACGGCTCTGGCCAGGTGGTGGCGGTGGAGCTACTACCTAAGTTGGATTCAACCACGGTTGTGGCCGCTATGGGCCGCCTAAACGCCACTTCTCACCTAGGCTGGGCGGAAATCGCCAGCCTATATCCGGCAGGCCCCACCGCTTTCCAGAAGGATTGGGCGGCTTTCCGCGAAACCATGCCGGCGCGTATTAACCCCGGCCCGCGTTTGAGCATTGTGTCTCCCTCGATTTCCCCTGACGTGCTTTCTTCCTTGTCGGTGCTCAGCGACTCTGGCCTAGAAGTGTTCTCGCTTTCGGTGCGTGCACTTTCTAGCGGCCGTAATTTTGTGGAAATTGACCGTATTGACTCTCACCACCTGCCTGTGACCGCTAAGCTTTTGCCCGCTGGCGACCCCATGGATGAGGGTATTGAAGTGGTTAAGTCTGAGGCCGCCGCCGCCTCTGCGCCTTCTGCCGCTACCTCCACATCTGCCGCTGCCTCAGCCCCCTCAGTGGCCACCCCGGCAGCCCCTGTGCCTACTGCTGGCGCCCCGTCGGCTCCCACTCCCGCCGTTTCTCAGGCCCCGGCCGCCTCTGCGGGCGCTTCTCAGGGTGCAGCTGCCTCCCAGAGTGCTGGCACCCCTGCAGGCTCGACGACGCCGTCGTCGCCGGTTTCTCGACGTAGCCGCCGCGCTCAGCGGGCAACTAACCAGTACAGCCCCCACGCTCCTACGGCAGTTTCCCCGGCCGCTGTGTCTCCGTCAGCTGTTTCTGCCCCCACCCCGGCCCCTAGCCCGGCCGTAACCCCCGGCTACCGCCAGTCTGCCCCCTCGCGTAACGGGCAGCCGGTACGCGCCACCCGCGTACGGGCTCGGGTAACTGGCCAGGGGCGCCTCTCGCGCCGCGACGCCGGGCAATCCACGGTTTCGCGTTCGCACCCCAGCGGTGATGACTCGCGTCTAGCTTTGAACGCATTGGCCTCTATTTTGAGCGAACCGGTGCAGATCACCTGGCAGTCAGTAACTGAAGGAATCTTCCACACCGCCCAGCTGCGCCCGGACGGCATGATTAGGGTCTCTGATGGAACCAGCTTTGACGAGCCCGGCCAGGCAGCCCGCCACTGTGAACCGGCAAAGTCGGTTGATGGCTGGGATGTGTGGCGTTTTGGCGCCGACGGCCCCAGCCTGTATGAGTCGCTAGAAGAGCTGATTGCTGCCGCTGAGCGCAGTCCGCGCCGGCCGGGACGCCCCGTGCGTTCACGCCGCCAGGGCCGCTGAGCTATTTGGCCGGATTGATTAGAGCCTGCCAAATAGCTAGCAGCTGCGCGGTAAAGTGCGGTGGGCGGCTGGGCTCACTAACCGGGGCACTAGCCGGGGTGAAATCTATAGCCGTGTAACTGGCTAGCCAGTGATCCACCTGGGCCACTACCTGGTTGCGCACGCTGGGGCGGGAGATATAAATGTCGTGAACTGCGTCAGCAATACGCAGTTGTGTGATGCATTGACCCAGCTCATTGGCCCGCGCGCGAGTGCGACGTACATCAATAACCGTGTCCTTATCGCGTTCAGGCAGGTCCCCATAGGTAAACGTAAGGTGGGAATGCTTAGAAGTAAGCACTAGTAGCGGGCAGTCAATGTTTAAGCCACGACGCACATACTGGTGACCAGTCAGGATCGCGCTAGCCCAGCCAGCTTGAATATTGGGTAGTTTGCGCCATTTCCAATCCCAGTTAGTTTGCCAGCCGCTGTAGTAGGGATCAGCCGGATTAGCCCCTTCAGGCAGTGGGCCCTCTTTAGATTGGTCCCAGCCGTCATAAAGTTTGAAAAATGAGTCACCTTCAACCGGACCCAAATCATTAGCCACCTGGGTGGGAATGATTACAGCGTGCGGTGTGGCCTGGGCTAGACGGTGAATAACCGGTGTAGAAACTGAGCGGAACTGGGGCGTGGTTTGCAGTTCTAACCAGGGAGAGTTCAAAATCAGGCCAGCTAACTGCCCCGGGTGGTGCTGTGCCCACAGGCAGGCAATCAGGCCACCGGTTGAGTGACCCAGCATTAACACCGGCAGCTGGGGGTGAGCTCGCCTAATAATTTCTAAACTAGCGTCTATTTCCTCGTCATAAGTTTCTAGCCGAGTACACCAAAATGGGATCTGGTTTGGGCGTAGTGAACGCCCATAGCGGCGCATATCAAGCGCGTAAAAAGCGCCCCCCAGACGTGCATATGAGCGGGCCATACCGGGGTTTAAAAAATAGTCATTCCAGCCATGCAAGCTAAGCACCACAAAGCGGGTTTTATCCGGTTGGTGATGCATATGTGGATCAGAAAACGGCTCATGGCGCACCAGGGTGGCTACGGGGCTGTCACCTTCGCCGTCGTCAGCTAAAGGCAGAGTATAAGCGCTAAAACCGGGGCCAAACATATCCGGGCCCCACTGGTTGGCCGGTGGGGGAGCGTAAGGGGTTACCTGTAGCTGCCAGTCGATAGCAGCGGAGGAGGCGAAGGTTTCCACAGCACTATTTTCCACGGCACTATTTTGCAATATCTGCCTCGTGCGGTGGTAAAGCTTTTAACCTAAAAATGCTGGTAACAAGCAGCAAACAGGCTAGCGATGGATAATAGTAGCGACAATTGTTGCTTCTAAAAGAATAAAGGAGGCTTCATGCGATCGCTGGTTTCCCTAGCGCTAGCAGGGGCCCTCGTCTTAAGCGCTTTAGTTCCATCCGCTTTAACCCCCAAGGTGCAGGCGGTGGAACAAACCCCTGAGCAGATCCTGGCCAAAATGAACCTGGACCAAAAAGTGGGTCAGCTACTGTGGACCCACGTTTACGGTGACAGCGCAGATGACACTACTTACGCTAGTGACAACCAAGCCATTTTTGGCCCTGGCGTATCCACCCCGGCCCAGGCGGTTAAGAAATACCACTTAGGTGGCGTGCTTTACTTCAACTGGGCCCACAACTTCAGCTCTGAAAACACTGATGTAACCAAGGTGGCGGCCCTATCCAACGGTTTGCAGGCTGCTGCTAAAGCTGACGGCAACGTGCCGCTAGGCATCACTATCGATCAAGAAGGTGGCATGGTTTCGCGTGTAGGCGCCCCGGCCACAATCTTCCCTGGCAATATGGCGCTCGGTGCCACTGGTAACCAGGCGCTGGCCTACAGCCAGGGCCAGGTGCTGGGCTGTGAAATGCGTTCGCTGGGGATTAACGCTGATTTCGCCCCGGTTTTGGACGTTAACACCAACCCCAACAACCCGGTTATTGGTTTGCGTGCTATCAGCGATGACCCCAACCTGGTAGCCCAGCTAGGTGGTGCCCAAATCCAAGGTATTCAAAGCCAGGGCGTCTCGGCCACCGCCAAGCATTTCCCTGGACACGGCGATGCCGACACTGACTCCCACCTGGGCCTGCCGCGCGTAACCTACTCGCGTCAGGTGCTAAATCAGCATTTAGTGCCCTTCAAAACGGCTATTAATGGCGGCGTCGACATGATCATGACGGCCCACATCGTCGTCGACGCTATTGACCCAAACCTGCCGGCCACCCTATCTAAGCCGGTACTTACCGGGCTGCTGCGCCAAGAGCTGGGCTTTACCGGGGTGATCACCACTGACGCCCTAGACATGGAAGGGGCCCAGCTGGCTGTAATGACCCCCGCTGAGCAGGCTAAATACAAGGAGCTCAAGAACAAGGAAGACAGCGCCAAACAAAAAGCCGATAAAGACCCAACTCAGGCGGACTCGGCGCGTGAGGCCTCAACGGAGTTTAAAAAATTCTTGGCCCCTATTCGCGCACGGGTAGCAGTCAAAGCCCTGCAAGCTGGCAGTGACATTTTGCTAAATACTAAGGACGCTGCTGCAGTAGTTGACGGGATTAAAGCTGCAGTTAAAGACGGATCGCTCACTAGCGCGCAAATTGATCAGTCAGTTCTGCGCATTTTGAAGTGGAAACAAAAGCGCGGAGTGCTCAAAACTGAGCCGATCGACGCCGCTAGCGTGCAAGCCAAGCTGGGCACTGCGGCTAGTAGGGACGTGGCCAGCCAGATTGCGCGTAACTCGGTTACTTTGCTGCGCAATGACGCTAACAAGGCGCCCTTGAATGCGGCCAAGGGTACGCGCGTGCTGGTGGCCGGCAGCTCCTGGGCTAACCCGGAGCTATTGCCTGAGCCTCTTAAAGCTGCTGGTTTCAGTGTGGTTTTCACCCAGGATCCCGACGCTAAAGAAAATCCTTCCGACAGCGAGATTTCCGCTTGGGTGCGCCAAGCAGCCAATGTGGATACGGTGATTTTTGCTAGCTACGCCCCTGGCGCTCAGCAGTTCAAAGCCATTGACGCGCTGGTGGCCACCGGCAAGCAGGTGATCGTCATTAACACCAGCTTGCCCTACCCCCTGGCCCGTTACAGCGGCGGGGGAGCAGGTCCGCAGGTGGTGGCGGAGATTTACGCCAATAACTCGGTGGCCTTGGCGGCTGCGGTAGATGTGCTTAGTGGCAAGGTTAATGCGGTCGGTAAGTTGCCAGTTAGCGTGCCCGGGGCTAGCGGGGTGGCTTATGCGCGTGGTTTCGGCCTGGGTTATGGTTCTGCCTCTGCTACCGCAACGGCGACGACGCCTGTGGCCACAGCCCTGGCTACGCCGGCTTTGGCTGCTACTTGCGGGGCAATTCCCACCGCAAAGTCCACTACTAAACCCAGTGCCAGCCTTAAAGCGGCGCCTAGTTCCTCCCAAAGTCCCAAACGTGGCTTAGCTCATAGTGGGGTGGAAACGGGGCTGTTTGTAGCCTTTGCGCTGGCCCTGTTGGGTGGTGGTCTGGCGCTGCGTAGCCGCACCAGGCAGTGCTAGCAGCCATTTTGGGCTGTAACTAGAAAAAATTGAGGGGTGATCCGATTTTTGGGTCACCCCTCAAATTGTGCGAAACACCACTAAATAATAATTGAATCTTGAAGGAATGTTAAAACTGATAACAATGGTGATTATGTGAATTGTGATGAAACTGTTTCCTTTGGGGCTCCAGGGCATTAATCTAGGGCTAAATAAACCGGGGCTGTACCCCGCAGCCATCAGTCAATATCCCTAGTCATTGGAGTCCTCGTGAGTCAGAACAAACGATCACGCGCCTTCCGCAGCACGGTTGCTGTGGTGCTGGCGTCGATGGTGTTGTCCGCAAACCCCGTGGCCTTCGCAGATGGTCCCAGCCAAGACGACATCAACAAGTCAAAGCAGAAGGAAGCTAGCACTTCTGCTTCTATCGCTTCCCTGGAGGCGCGTTTGGCCACCCTTAAGGCCAACACTGAAAACGCCACCATGAAGGCACAGATCGCCACTGAGGACTATCTGCAATCCCTTGATGCACTAAACAAAGCCAAGGCAGCCACCGCCGCTGCGCGAGCTAAGGCCACGGCTGCCACCAAGCAGACGCACCAAGCTCGCAAAAGCCTCTCCGACGTCGTCGTACAGACTTACCAGGACGGCGGCAACCCCTTCGACATAGTCTCCCCCTACCTGACCGGGCGCTCACTGGGAGACATTGCCAGCCAGAAGGCCGCGCTGGACCGTGCGGGTGAAAACACTGACGCAAAACTGCAAAAAGTGCAGGCTCTGCAATCGGTAGCCACCACCATGGAAGGCATTGCCGCGCAGAAAGAATCAGCTCAGCGCACCGCCACGCAAAAAACTGAAGCAACCAAGAACGCTGCCCAAGCTGCCGCTAACGCCGCCCAGGCCGCCCAAAGCCAGGCCACCAGCCAGCGTGCCAACCTGATCAGCCAACTGGCAGCTCAGCGTAACACCACAGTGGCCCTGGAAACCCAGCGTCAAGAACAGCTTGAGCAGGCTGAGCAAAACCGTAAGAACGAGGAAGCTCGCAAGCAGGCTCAGCAGGCTGCCGCCCAGGCCAAGGCTAAGGAAGAGCAGGAAAAGCAGAACGAAGCTAAGGCCAAGGAAACCGCTTCGCCTACCCCCAGCCAGCCTGACCCTCAGCCCAGCCAAACTGCCGCGCCTGAGCCGGCCCCAAGCCAGACCACTACCCCTGAGCCGGCCCCCAGCCCCAGCGAAACCAGCCAGCCAGCTCCCGCTCCGGCCCCTGAGCCCGAACCTGCCCCCGCGCCCACTCCTGAGCCGGATCCGGAACCTGAACCCGACCCGACTCCTGCCCCTTCTGGTGGCGCGGATGTGGCTATCGCCAAGGCTTACACCTTCATCGGTGTGGACTATGTGTGGGGCGGCGAGTCCTACTCTGGTGTGGACTGCTCTGGTCTGGCCATGCTCTCCTGGGCAGCTGCCGGGGTGAGCCTGACTCACTCCTCACGCGCCCAGTACTGGGAAGGTACCCACGTTTCACTGGACTCCGTCCAGCCTGGTGACCTGATCTTCTGGTCTTCTGACGGCTCTGCTGGGTCTATCTATCACGTGGCCATCTACCTGGGTAATGACCAGATGATTGAGGCACCCACCTTTGGTGTGCCGGTGCGCGTAACCGGCGTGCGCTACTCGGGCATCATGCCTTACGCTGTGCGCCTGTGATCCTAACGGCGCGCTCGCGCTATGCGGATGGCGCGGGCCGCTGCGGCTGTAATGCCCCACGGTGACTGGCGCTGACCGCGCCGCGCGCGTAACCATAAACTTGTAGGCGGCGCCTGAGACCTGCAACCTTAAACGTGCGTCTACAAAGTTAAAGCACTATCCCCCTGGCCACGGCCAGGGGGACAGTTTTATTTACAAGCTCAAGGACAATGGGATTGGGATGGGGTTAGTGGCCTTCGTGCTCACGCAGGCGGGCGAAGGAGCGGCGAATTTCCGCCTCAGCTTCTTCACGGCCTACCCAGTGGGCGCCTTCTACGCTCTTGCCCGGCTCTAGATCCTTGTAAACCTCAAAGAAGTGCTGGATTTCTAGGCGGTGGAACTCACTGACGTCCTCAATGTCGGTACGCCAAGAAGCACGCTGGTCAGCTGCGGGCACGCATAGAACCTTGTCGTCGCCGCCCTTTTCATCACGCATACGGAACATGCCCAGTGCGCGGCAGCGAATCACGCAGCCAGGGAAAGTGGGTTCTTCTAGTAGTACTAGGGCGTCTAGCGGGTCGCCGTCCTCGCCTAGAGTGTCGTCAATAAAGCCGTAGTCGTCGGGGTAACGGGTGGACGTGAACAACATGCGGTCCAGGCGAATACGGCCGGTCTCATGGTCAATCTCGTATTTGTTACGGTTACCCTTGGGGATCTCAATGGTTACATCGAATTCCATTTTGAGCTCCTTCCTCGCCCCGCAAAGCCAGGACATGTTTTAGGCTTGCAGTGGGTGTGTTTACTCAAGCCAGCCTGCCGATGGTAGGGCCGTTTGGTCCTAGAACTGTGTATAGCACTAGTTTGACTCATTAGCGCAGGGTTTGGGCAAATCTTTGCGATTCTCTTAGGTTCAAGTAAGGCTAAGGCCGCGAATGAGCAGCTGGAGTAAGAAAGAATAAGCCGCATCGTCGTCGTCGACAGGGGAGTCATGCTCAGAGCGGGTCTCGAACTGGACGAAGCCATGCACAGCAGACCAGATGGACCAAGCGATTAAGCCAGGCTCATCTTTACGGATCTTACCGGCAACCTGGCCGTAGCGTACTAGCTCTGTCATAGAGTCCAGGCAGGCCTGGGCACTAGCACCGGCATGCCAACGCCATAGCAGGGCATAGACTCCAGGCGATGCTTTAGCGTGCTGACGGTAGACCATTCCCGCGTCATATAGGCGTTGTAGGGGATCTGTGGTGGTGACGCGTAAAAGCTTTTCCCGCAGCTGAAGAAAGCTCTCATCTATGAGGGTGTTAATGACAGCTTGCTTGTCACCTATATGGCGGTAGATGCTAGCGGGGGACACCCCGGCTTTTTCTGATAGTAGCCGGATAGTGAAAGCCTCATATCCGTCCTCTTCGATAATACGTTTTGAGGCATCAAGTATGAGCCCCCTGATTTCAGCGGTGGGAGTGCGCTGGTTTTTTGTAGTTTTCTGGTTGGTCATCAGGTGCTTCTCCGGTGGGCTGTGCCAGCTAACAGCGATTCGTCATGTCGGTACTCATGATAGATATTTCTTTCTACTGTGGAAGAATGCTTTAGCTGTGTTTGGGCAGAGTGACCCAGCACAGCAGCGCGAATGCTAAAGACAGGCCGGAAGCAATCCAGCAGGCAGCGTGTGTGGCGCTCATGAAACTAGTTTCGATAGCTTGCTGTGCGCTGTGGCGGATGGCTATTGGTAAATGCGGCAGTATTGAATGCGCTGCCATCACAGAATCTTGAGCAGCTTTTGTTACAGCAGCTGGGATATGCAGGCCAGACAAAGCATCTGCGAGCTTGTCGGGATAGACCGAGACAATTGCGGATCCCATAACGGCCACGCCCAAAGTGCCGCCAATCTCGCGGATTGTGTCATTTACTGCTGAAGCCGCGCCGGTTGAGCTTTCTGGAACCGTGCTCATTAAAGCATCCGTTGCGGGCCCTTGAACCAGGGCGATGCCGGCCGCCATAAGCGCCATGGTTGGCACAACCGCCAACCAATAGTTGCAGTGGGCGCCAACTTGCGTAACCACAAACATGCTTGCTGAGAGGAAAACTAATCCCACTGTTACTACCACGCGGTGTCCAAAACGTTTAGCTAGCTGTGTAGCAAGTGGGGCCACAGCAGCCATAACTACTGCGAAAGGCAAGGTTGACAAGGCGGTTTTTAGTGCGCTGTAGCCTCGCAGAGCCTGGAACCATTGGGTGGTGATAAAGATGAATCCAAACAAGCAGAAGAAAGTGATGCAAATTGCGCAGGTACTGCTGGTGAATATGGCGCGGCGGAAGAGTGAAACGTCAATGAGGGGAGCTGGCGTGCGCCACTCAACTGCCGCAAACATTGCCAATACGAGTAGGGATACGCAAATGCCGCCAATAACCTGCCAAGACAGCCAGCCATAAGTTGGGCGCTCAATAATTGCCCACACTAGTAGCCCTACACCGGTAACTGACAGTACTGTGCCGGGGAAATCGAATTTTTCGCTGTGGAATGTCCGTGACTCTGGCACTGCTGTAGCGATGCAAGCCAAGGCCACTACGCCAATAACTGCACACACCCAGAAAATGGAATTCCAGGCGTAGTGCTCTAGCAAGATACCGCCGATGATAGGCCCTAAAGCGATACCTACACCGGATGTGGCCGCCCATAGGCCAACAGCTAAGCTGCGGTATTTGGAATTCTCAAAGATAACGATGATCAGCGACAAGGTTGCCGGATAGAGCATGGCGGCGCTGACTCCCAGGGCCACACGCAGCGCCACTAACTGCCATAAAGCCCAGGAAAAGGCGGCGCCGGCGGAGAATAGGGTGAATCCCACCAAGCCAATGAGTAGCATCCGCCTGCGTCCCCAGCGGTCACTTAGTTTTCCGGCCGGCAGTAGCAGAGCAGCAAAAGACAAGGTGTAGGCATCTACCACCCATTGCAAATCTGTGGACGAGGCGTTTAGGGCCTCACTTAGCGTAGGGATCGCCACATTGACGATGGTGTTATCCATTACAACTAGCAACACCACCAGGCATAGCGCAGTGAGCGCTACCCATTTATTTGCGCGCTGCGGTCTGCTCTGCGTGCTGGAGCTAGCTGGCAGTGACTGCATAGATTGCATATTGATGTTCCTCTAATGTGAAACAACGTTATCTTTAGGTGAAACAATACTCCTCTTTGTCTGGGGTGGTAGCTGGTTGGGCAAATAAGTGTGTAAGGCGACAGTTTTATGCGGCGCGTTGGCACATATATAGGGTGAAGACGATATCCTTACCTTGAGGGCGGCTATCGCTGGGGTTGAGGTTAGCCTCGATCTGCCGTAATCGCTCTTAAACCCAGTAGTCGCTCGACTCCCCACGGCGTCCACAAACTTATTTCGGCCTGCCTGCAAGAATGGAAATAACAGCATGCGTAAATTGGTTGCAGCCTCGCTCAGCGTGGCTACCTTACTGGTAGCCGGCGGGTACTACACGCTGTTTGACGCTCTGGACGTGGTACCTGGGTTTGTCACCGCCGCTAGCGTGGATATCTCTCCCCGCGCGTTCCCGACGGCGTCTGGCATCGCTCCCGCCGCCTCTAGCGTCACGGCGTTAAACACTAATGCGCCTATCCCTGAAACTTCGCAGGTACAGTCACTGATCACTTCCCTTACCTCCAACCCAGCCATGTCTGGGGGCACCGTTGGGGTAGTGGTTAAAGACTCCTTAACCGGCAAAGACATTGCTTCCACCAACGCTAACTCCGCCATGGTGCCGGCCTCCAGCCACAAAGTTTTGACTGCCGCAGCTGCACTTAGCGCCCTGGGAGCCAGCCACCGCGTACAAACCAGCACCTATCTAGAAGGCTCCACCCTAACCCTGGTGGGTGGGGGAGATGTGCTCTTAGCTGCAGATAAGGGAGACGCTAACTCCGTCGTCGGACACGCCGGACTAGGCGACCTAGCCCGCTCAACCGCAGCTGCCCTCAAAGCCAAGGGCGTAACCAGCGTAAACGTGACCCTAGATGACACCCTATTTACCGGCGCCACCTGGCACCCCAGCTGGGACAGTGAATACAGCTCCTGGGCCACCCAGGTGCAGCCGCTAATGATTGACGTAACCAGCCACTACGGCGGCCCCTACCCGGCAGACCCAGCCATGGAAGCCACCACGGTGTTCATCACCCACCTCAAAAACGCTGGTATCGGCGTGCTAGGCCAGCCCACCCGTGCCAAGCGTGGCGCCAACTCCGCCAAGGTGTCCGCAGTAGACAGCGCCACCCTGGCAGAAATCCTGGGCGTATCACTAACCACCTCAGACAACACCATGACTGAGGTGGAAGGCCGGCTTGTGGCCGTGGCCGGGGGACAAACCGCAGACTTTACCGGCGCCACCAAGGCAGTGTTGGCCCAGCTCGAAAAAGACGGTTACGACATCTCCGGGGTAACCATGGATGACTGCTCGGGCCTGAGCGTCAAAAACCAGGTCAGCCCCAACCTGCTGGCCACCATCATGACTCGCGCCGCCGGTAAAGACGGGGTGGGTAACGGCCGCACACTGCTCAGTGACCTGCCGGTTTCGGCCTACAGCGGCACTTTGAAAAACCGCTTTAACAACACCTCCGCTGCCGGCTGGGTGCGCGCCAAGACCGGCTCGCTGTCAGGCGTGCGCTCCCTAACCGGCACTATTGTTACCGCCTCGGGGCGTGAGCTTAGCTTCTCAGTGATGCTTAACAACATCCCAGACGGCCAAGAAGCAACCGCCCTGGCCGCCGTCGACGACGCCCTAATCACCCCGCTACGTAACCTCTAAACCGGCTAACTTTTACAGTTCGCCAGTTGATAAAGAGATAAACGTGACGGCCATTGTGGTGGCACAATTAGTAACGAAAGTGGCAATCTAGTATTTCAGTGCCATATCGCGGTGGAACCCTAACTGCCGCACGCGCCAGGCGCGCAATGGCAACGTCTTCTCCTTGAACGGATAAATATGAACGTTTCTGACATGGGCACCGACCTGGACCGCGTGCTAATCACTGAGGACCAGCTAAACGAGCGCCTAGACCAGATTGCCGCCGAAATCAACGTCGACTATGCCGGCCGCAACCCGCTGCTGCTGGGCGTACTCAAGGGGGCCGTGTACGTAGTCAGTGACCTTTCGCGCCGTCTGAACTTCTCTGCCCAGATGGAATGGATGGCTGTGTCCTCCTACGGCTCAGGCACCAAGTCCTCCGGCGTCGTACGTATCCTCAAAGATCTAGACTGCGACGTAACCGGACGCGACATCCTCATCATTGAAGACATCATTGACTCTGGCCTAACCCTATCCTGGCTGGTCAGCAACCTATCTAGCCGTGGCGCCAAGTCCGTTGAGATCGCCACCCTGCTACGTAAGCCCGAGGCCGCCAAGGTGGAAATTAACCCCCGCTACGTCGGCTTCGACATCCCTAATGAATTCGTGGTTGGTTACGGCCTGGACTACGCCGAACGCTACCGCAACCTACCTTTCGTGGCCACCTTGGCCGAACACGTCTACGGAGGCTGATTAATGCCGAGCCAAAGCGAGAAAGACCCCTATAAGCGCCGTACTAAGCCCACCAAGGACTTAAAAGCAGCAGACAAGCACGAACGCGACAAGCGCGACGGCGAGAAAAAAGACGAAGGCCGCCGCAAGCTGCGGCCCATGCACTTGTTCTTGCTGTTCCTGATCTTGGCGGTGCCCGGCTATTGGGTGGTCAACTCGCTGCTCGGCTACTCCACCATTGACACTTCCTCTGGCCTGGCCCTGCTCAAGAGTGGCAAGGGGGTTGAGCGCGTCACCATTATTGACGGCAACCAGGTAGTGCAGGTGCGGCTAAACCGCGACTATGTGCGCGCCCCGCGTATCGCTGGGGAAAGCGAATATAACGCCGGTAAACGAGTACAGTTCACCTACGTCACCGCCCAGGCCAAGGAAGTTAACGAGCTAGTTCAAAAAGCCAACCCTAAGGGCGGCTACGACTCGGTTGTGCCCACCACCTCCTGGTGGTCCTCATTCCTGCAAATCCTGCTGCTGTCGGCAGTGTTCCTGGGGGCAATGTGGTTTGTGATGGGACGAATGCAAGGTGGCTCCCGGGGCGGCCTGTTCTCCATTGGCCGCTCTAAATCCCAAATTGGCTCCAAAGAAATGCCTGACGTCACCTTTGACGACGTCGCCGGGGTGGATGAGGCCGTAGAAGAACTACAAGAAATCCGCGAATTCCTCTCTGAACCGGCAAAGTTTAAGGCCGTAGGTGCAAAAATTCCGCGCGGCGTGCTGCTTTACGGCCCGCCTGGAACCGGTAAAACCCTGCTGGCTAAGGCTGTGGCCGGTGAGGCCGGGGTGCCTTTCTTCTCCATGAGCGGTTCAGAGTTCATTGAGATGTTTGTGGGTGTGGGTGCTTCGCGTATGCGTGACCTGTTTGAGCAGGCCAAGGCCGCCGCCCCGGCAATTATCTTCGTTGATGAGATCGACGCTGTGGGGCGCTCGCGTGCCTCTGGCGCCACTACCGGTGGTCACGACGAAGCCGGCCAGACCCTCAACCAGATGCTGGTGGAGATGGATGGTTTTGGCACCGGCTCTAACGTAATCGTCATTGCCGCTACTAACCGCCCTGACGTGCTTGACCCGGCCCTGCTGCGCCCGGGACGTTTCGACCGACAGGTGGCCGTGGAGGCTCCTGACATGGCTGGGCGCTTAGCCATCTTGAAGGTGCACGCTAAAGGCAAGCCCATGACCGACGACGTCGACTTGGCCCTGGTAGCTAAGCGAACCCCGGGCTTTACCGGCGCCGAACTAGCCAATGTGCTTAACGAAGCCGCACTGCTAACTGCACGCGCCAACGCTCATATGATCGATAACCGTGCCCTAGACGAGGCCATTGACCGCGTCATTGCCGGCCCGCAAAAGCGCACTCGGGTTATGAATGATCACGAAAAATCTATAACCGCATATCACGAGGCTGGTCACGCCCTGTGTGCAGCGGCCGGGGCCTACTCTGACCCGGTCACCAAGGTGACGATTTTGCCGCGTGGACGCGCCCTGGGTTACACCCAGGTGATGCCCTCTGACGACAAGTACTCGGTGACCCGCAACGAGCTGCTAGACCAGCTGGTTTACGCCATGGGTGGGCGCGCCGCTGAGGAAATCATTTTTGATGACCCCACCTCGGGGGCCTCTAACGACATTGAGAAGGCCACCGCTATCGCCCGCCGCATGGTCACCGAGTACGGCATGAGTGATCTGCTGGGTACCGTGCGTTTGGGTAAGAACGACGACGGCGACGCTATGGCCTCCCTGGGCGGCCCGGGCTACTCTGAGGCGGTTTCTGCACAAATTGATGAGCAGGTGCGCGCCCTGGTGGAGAGCGCTTACCAGGATGCTTTACAGATTTTGGTGCGTAACCGTCCGGTGCTTGACCGCCTAGCCCAGCAGCTGCTGGAGAAGGAAACCATTCTTGAGGGCGAGTTGGCCCAGATCTTCACCCCGGTAGCTAAGCAGCCCAAGCGCCCGCGCTGGCATGGCGGTGAGCTGGAGGCCCTAAACGCCCAGGTGGATGCGATTGCTGACCCCGACTGGGAGCAGCTGGAGGCGCACGCCAAGGAACAAAAGCAGCTTGAGAGCGGCAGTGAGCTTGGAAGCGGAGCCGAGTCGAAGGACGCTGGCGAGCTTGAGGGCGGCGCTGAGATTGAGGCGGGCGCAGAGCTGGATGGCACCAGCGAGCTTGAAACCGAGGCTAATAGCGAGCCAGTAGCTGAGGCATATAAGAGCGAGGAGACCGGCCGTGACTAGCGAGGCAACCGGCGCTGAAACTGGGCAGACGCAAGCGGCGCCGAAAGGTCAAGCTGTGCCGGAAGCCCAAGCAACGCCGTCGGCCCTGGCCCAGACGCGCCCTTATGACGCTGAGGGCGTGCGCAAAGCCGTATATGACCTGCTGGTAGCCATCGGGGAAGACCCTGAACGTGACGGGCTACGCGAAACCCCCCAGCGCATGGCTCGCGCCTATGCTGAGCTATTCGCGGGCTTAAGCGAAGACCCCGCTCACCATCTGGACAAAGTCTTTGACGTGGGCCATGAGGAAATGGTGCTGGTGCGTGACATCCCCATGTATTCGGTGTGCGAACACCACCTGCTGCCCTTCCACGGCGTGGCACATGTGGGCTACATTCCCGGCACTGACGGACATGTAACCGGCCTAAGCAAGCTAGCGCGCCTGGTGGAGGGCTACGCCCGGCGCCCCCAGGTGCAAGAACGCCTCACCGCCCAGGTGGCCGACGCTATGGTCGAGCGCCTGCACTGTAGGGGAGTGCTGGTGGTAGTCGAGGCTGAGCACCTGTGCATGTCTATGCGTGGAGTGCGTAAGCCCGGCTCTAACACGGTCACCTCAGCGGTGCGCGGCATTATGCGCAATCCAGCTACCCGCGCGGAGGCAATGAGCCTGATTTTAGGCCGCCGAGGCTAGGGACTAGTTGGGCTATAAATGCGACTGCGTGAACTATCTAGATGCCTAGTACTGTGCAGTTCTTGGTGATTAGCGGTCACAGCCCATGCATATTGCAGATACACTTAAGCACGTGAGCGCGCGTCATTATCCTCAGTTACCCGGGTGTAGTCTGCCCAGCGACCGCACCTTAGTGATGGGGGTTTTGAACGTAACTCCCGATTCTTTTTCCGACGGCGGCCGCTGGTACCAGCGTGATGCGGCGCTAAAGCACGCTTTGGCTTTGCTAGATGAAGGCGCCGACATAATCGATATTGGGGGCGAATCCACCCGCCCGGGCGCAGCTAAGGTGGATATTGAAGAAGAAACCGCACGTGTCGTGCCGGTAATTGAGGCGATACTTCAGGCGCGCCCGCAGGCAGTTATCAGTGTAGACACTATCCACGCGGCTACCGCCCTGGCAGCAGTTGCGGCCGGGGCCGCCATCGTGAACGACGTTTCCGGCGGGCTAGGTGACCGGGCCATGCATCGCGCCGTGGCCAGCACCCAGGCCGCCTACATTTGCCAGCATTGGCGTGGCAACCCCCAGACCATGGACCGCCTAACTGACTACCCCGACGGCGTCGTCGCAGGCGTAATCAGCGAGCTAAACCAGCGCCTAGAGCAAGCCCAAGCAGCCGGGCTAGCCAAAGAACGCATCATTGTGGACCCGGGTTTAGGCTTCGCTAAAACCCATGAACAGTCTTGGCAGTTGCTTGCGGCAACGCAGCGCCTGCAAGAAGAGTTAGCAGCCCCGGTACTAATTGGGGCTTCACGCAAACGCTTTTTAACCCTGGCGGTAGCTGGCGGCACTGACACTGCCCGCGCCGCCGATCCGGCCCAACGCGACAACATCACCGCCACCACCAGCGCACTCGCGGCGCTTGGAGGTGCCTGGGCGGTACGCGTACATCAAGTTATCCCCTCGCGTGAGGCAATCGCCGCCGCGTCCCTGTGGAAGGAATCTCGATGAGCACTCCCAATACCGTAACCCTGCGCGGACTATCTGCGCGTGGCTATCACGGTGTCCTGCCCTCAGAGCGTGCCGAGGGTC
>ERZ773234.195-NODE-195-length-19219-cov-6.250939_pt1 | contig 19219 bp, 18 predicted proteins | sample MGYA00580523_ERZ773234 | MGnify/ENA primary metagenome ERZ773234 (study PRJEB29015, sample SAMEA2738167) | human oral metagenome | biome: human oral; feature: human-associated habitat; material: saliva | place: China | collected 2262 ...
TAATACTTAATATATATAATATAATATAATACTTAATATATTTGTACTAAGAGTAATACTCAGCTTCGGAGAGATAACATCTCTGTACTAAGTGTTATATTTAGCTTAAATAATAACAGTATTATTACTACACTGAATAAATATACAGGCCTTCGGCCTTTTTTTGTTGCAGGTGAATTCAAAAATGTAAAGTCCTTAAAAGCTCTGTTTTATTCTGGTTTGTTACCTCTTCGAGGTCGAGGTTGGCGTCGCTTCGCTTCGCCTTGGGTCGCTTCGCTCCTGTTTGGACTCTTAACCTTCGGAGATGGGATGTTAGCTTTCTTAACATCGATTTCTCGTTGGCTAATAACTCTGGTGGCAGATCTCCTAACATCGGAGTCAAGTGGATTTGCGAGACTTAAAATCTCCGTAAGCTGTGGTTTTGTATAAATATACAAAAATAACCCAAATCTTATCAGAATGTCCTAAACGGGAGGGCGTTAGCCCGACACACCTCAACCTTGGCTCCCACAAAAAACTTAAGCAGAAAACTAAAACTAAAAGCTTTCACCACACTCGGTGCCCAGGGCAACCGGGCGAGGAGCTTGCTCCGAGACCCAGTGGTCTGGCTGCGAAGCAGGTAGACCACTGACACCCTCTATCTGTAATTAATAATATTAAGACTAATAATTACTTAACCTACTAACTGAGCCTACTAACCAAGAAAGACATTCTTAGAGTTTGACGTTAGAGAACATCTAGATCAGGTGCGTCGTTGTATCGTGTGTAGGTATTTAATTTTCAAGGTTCTTACTTGGTACTACTTTCCCTGAAAGATTGCGTTGCCAAGTACTAAATACGAGTTCTCTTACGTAACACTTATTGCCTAAAAATATTTTACAGTAACAACCAACGAGGGTTGCTTTTTTTATCACGAGACCATCGTACCACACGTTTTTAGACTTGTCAAGTACTTTTTTTATTTTTTTAAACTTTTTTAAGAAAAATGCTTGACAAGTCAACGAGTGGATGGTAGAATTAAGACAAAAATAATTTCGAAAGGTTTTTGTAATGGTTAGTAATACAGAAAAAATGAATGATAGCAAACAGATTAGCAGGGCTGAATCTGCTATGTTGATGGATGATGTGAGAAATATCCAGGAACTACAATCTGGTATCAAACTTGGTAATATTTTGGAACATAGTTATCACAGCAATGTTTGGGGAGAATCTGATGTCCCAGAAGTGAAGTGGTTTACCGATGCCAAAAAACGTGTACTTGGTGGAGGCGTGAACTCAAAATATAAAAAACAGGTAAACGAAGCAATTGAGGATATTTTACTTGGCTGGTCGAATTCAATTGACGAGTTGAACGGCTCAATTGACACAATTTTGTACGTATTACGAAAAGTTAAAGAGCACCCCGAAGAACGTCTGTCACTAGAAGACTATGTATTTTTCTTGGCTCACCGAGTCGTTGCAGTTGCAATTCTTAGCAGATTGGCACTAACAGATCCGGAAAAACTTCCAGATCTGAACAGCAATAATATTCCTCTAGATTGATTTAGAAAGGTTTTTCTTGAATGAATACAACGATTAATAACGAAAATTTTGTATCGATTTTTAAAAACTTATTTAAGTCATTAGGTAAAGTTCTTGTTCGAAGTGGTAGTGTTGAAATTTATCTGCAAAAACCTCAGCGAATAATTATTCATTTGAACAATGGAATTATTAATTTCTCATCTGTAAATATTTCAGTTCCAGAAGAGATTTCTGATGTAATTGAAGTTAAGTTTCATATTGCTGAATTTGCATCAGTGATTGACCTTTTCGCAAAAAAAGAAAATTTTAGTTTATCAAGAAGTCGAAATTTTGATCGAGTCGTGGAGATCAATGGCGTTCCGGTTGTGACTGATACAGTTTTAGAAGACCGAACTCTATTTGTCCCTAACAAAACAGTAGTTTTACCAGAGGATAGCGTTAAAAGTTTAATTGATGGTTTGGATTCTTGTAAGAAGAAATTAAAAAAAGGTTTCGCCAAGGAAATGGAGTTCGCTGATCTTGAATTTGGGACTGGGGAAATCCGAGTCATCTCAAATACCGATTTTGAAAAGAGCTCATTTGAGATTAATTCAGGCGTAGATATTTCTGTACAAGTTGATAAAACGGAAATTAAAGTTATCAATTCATTGTTTAAGGATGATGTTTCAGAGCTTAAGATTTTTGATACTAAAGATGATAGTGTCGTTTTTGAAGATGAATTCAAATCATTAATCATCAGTTCAAAGAACTTAAATAAAAAAATGTATCACCCAACAAGGAATTCAGTTCCGGTTTAGTTAGTAACTAGATTATAATTTTAGAAAATAAGGAGGTTGTTTATTTTTGAGTTCAGAAAACAACAATTTGCCACAAAATGGTGGCTACGATATTGATGCAGAAATGAAGAAACTCGGGATTTCCGTTGATTCTGATAATGGCGACTATAACCCTGACCAAACATCGCCAGTCAAACAAGGAGGTGGTGGCTTTACTGACAAAATCAAATCTCTTGACCGTAAAAAGCTGTTCACGTATTCTGGTATTGTCGGTGCGATTTTAATCATTTTATTCATCTCCATTGGAATGATGATGTCTAATGGTCATCGTTCAAAAACAAGATTATCTGATGCACAGGTTGAAAACTTAAATAATGATTCTAGATCACTATTTAAGGCAAGTATTCAATCTGCTGTTGATGCTCAAGAGGCGAAGGGAAGCATTTCTAAGAGCTGGAGACAAGCAACTGTAGATTATAGCAAGGATCAAGATATTAATAAATTCAAAGACTCTTTGCTAAAAATTAATGATCGTAGAACATCTTATTTGGAAAAAATTAAAGCTGACGATAACGAGTTGAACAACACAGTTATTAATGCTCTTAATAATCAAAAGGAATTTTTAAATAAAGCGTACAATGTGGACAACTCTGCGGATGCCATCTCAATTTACAATGAATGGAACTCTGGAGATAAAGCTTACGATGAGGATTACAACACTGTTTTGAAAAAACTTTTGAAAGATGTTGGAATTAAATATAAAGAAAAGAAAAATTCTGAAGGTGGACCGACCATCGAGTATTAATCTTTTTGGCAGTGTGTGAAATTTTTACTCACTGTTTTTTTGTTGACTTTTATTTATATTTTTGATACAATATTTTTGTTAAAGGTGAATTTAAAAATCAGAAAGGAGCGTTATTCTTTGCTTGAATTATCTAAGGAATTACCAAAAAATTATTTAGAGTCTGGGTTGAACCTATTGTATTTTGGTGATAAACATTATCAGTTTAAAAAACCGTCTAATCGTATAGATGATTTTTCTGAAACTGAAAAAAATAAAGTGACTCAGGTACTTAACATTGCTAAAAAGAATAATGTCCGAGCAATTATTCAGCCAGGAGACTTCTTAGATAAGCCAAGATTGCCGGATAGTTTTGTCGAAGCGATCTTGGATGAGTGGGGCTTTTCAGAAATGAATAATGCTCGAGAGCGTTACGAGGGTGGCGAAATTACCAAGGAAGAAATGGCAGAAGCTATTCTTGGCTACATCCCGATTATTGGTACTGTCGGAAACCACGAGTTATACGGTGGTTCCTTGAAAACTCTACCTAGAACAACTCTCGGTTTTATGTCCTCTATCGGTTTTGTTAATTTAGTGGATAAAAACAATCCTTATATTTTAACAACAAAAGGCGGTCGCTCTGTTGCTATTTCAGGGCTGCCTTACGATCTGAATTTGTTGAAGGATAAAAATAATTTCGTTTTAGACAAAAAGTTTGGTGATACGGATATTTTTTTGGTTCACGAAGCTTTGTACAACACAACCCTTGGACCGGAAGTCAATTGGTTACCAATTGATACAATCTATAAAGATACCAAAGCTGATGTTACTATTGCCGGTCATATTCATCACGGTTTTGGATGGCTAGAAAAGGATGGTAAAATTTTCGGTAATCCCGGGGCTCTTGCACAACAATCGTCAGCCAAAACTGAACTAGATCGAGACTTGTTTGTTAGCCTGATTCACATTTCAGAAGATGGTGATATTTTTGTTAAGGACATCAAGCTTGACTCCCCAAGGAGTAGAGAACTTTTTGATCTGTCACAAAAAGATGAAAAAGTTCGTTTAGAAAAACAAGCTACAGAAGTTAAGCATATCATTGACAAGATCAAGCCGATTGCAAATAACGGACTTGCAACATCAATTATTTCTGAAGTTGCAAAGATTGAAGATGTTCCTAAAGATATCACAGAAATAGCAATCGAAAAAACAAGAGAAGCCGAGGAAAACATTCGACAGACCGAACCACTAAAAGATGATGTGGATTATCGTGTAACAAAAATTGAACTTAAAAATTTCGAGGCACACGCAAATACTACAATCGATATCAAAGATGATAACGTACCTTACGTCTTTATCGGAGAATCATCTAATGGTAAGACATCTATTGCTAGGGCGTTATATTTCTTCTTCGAAAACGAAGGAAATGCCTTGTCGTTTGTTCGTAAGCATCCATCTGTTACCGAGTGCGAGGTAACGTTGCACCGAGCTGATGGATTAGTTGCCACTCGTTTTGTCACAGTTAAAAAGACTCGTAAAACATCAAATCGAAAGATCTCTGAACAGGGTTGGAGAATTGTTTATCCTAACGGGGAAGAAACTGTCACGAATACTCAGGGGTTAGAGTTGATTCAGAGTTTATTTGGATTTACCTATCTTTATTTAGACGATAAAGATAAAATAAATATAAACTTTCGAAAACAAAAAGATGGTGACTTCTTCTTGAACTTAAAACCTCAACAACGTGCTAAGGTTATCGGTGCTTTGTTTGGGATGCAATACATTTTAGCTGCGATTAAATCTCTAGATTCTTTGCAACGTTCTAAGAAGTCAGAAAGTCGAGTGATCACGTCTGATATTGCTACCATCGATAACAATCTATTGCCACTGTCACTAGTAGAACAAGAGGAATTTGTTGTTGATACATTATCAGGTAGATTTGATAATTTATCTAATAAAATCGAAAAAGTAACTTTACTAGATGGTATCAACGCAAAGTTAGTTGACCTTGTGAGAGAAAGTTCTAAATTAGATGAATTACTTGATAAAAAGGATAATTTTGATTTTATAGAAGAATCTTTATCTAATTTGGACAAAATGTATCTAGAGTTATCACAACTAAGAAATCTTGGAAATCAATTATTCTTAGACGACAGAGAACTTTCTTTAATTAATCCAGTCGTTGAAAAATCTGAAATGATTTCAGTGACTGATAGTTTACTTAGTGAACTAGAAAAGAAAATTTCAATTTCTAATAAATCGGTTGAACTTAATAGTTTATTAAAAAATAGTATTTTAGAATTAAATACTATTAACTCTTTATTAGATTCTAAAGATGACATTAGGGAAATTCAATCAGATTTCGATGGGTTGAGCGATCTTGCTAATAGATTAAGTAGACTTGACTTGTTAAATAAAAAGTTAAGTAATTTAGAGTTAGAGCTTGGAAGTATCGATGAATTGCTTGACCAATTCTCTAATTCTTCGGATTCTTTGGATGAAGATATTTTTAAACTAGATGTTAAGATTGACACTGTTAAAAAATTGAAAGAACTGGTGGAAGTTCTTTCGAACAACACATCTGAGATTAAAAAGATCAACGATGTCCTGGAATCTAAAAATAAAGAAAAAGATGACCTTACCGAGAAAATATCAGAGTTGGAAGCTAGCTCTGCAACAATTAATATTGGTGGACTAGTATTACACGGAGTTAAGAGAATAGGAGCTGAGATGAACGAAACGGAATTTAAAGATTTGAAAAAACGTTTAGATGTAGTAAAGGAAGTTATTATTCGATCTGAAACTAGACGAGAATCTTTGGTCTCATCTAAAGAACAAACAGTTAAACAGATCGAAGAGTTGGGGTTCAATCCTGAAAATCTTCCAGAAGAGATTCAAAATCTAAATAATGAGATTGAAAATTTGTACAATAACATTGACAACAATCTGAAGGATGTAGAATCAGTTGCTAAAAAACTAAAAGGCGATAACTAATCTATAATTCTACAAAATAATAAAACTCTCAATTTTTTCCGATTGAGAGGGAAAGAAGGTTAAAATGGAAAAAGAAAAATATGTTGTTGATTACAACAATATCAACAAAACATCTGATGATGATGTAGTGGATATGAAACTTCACCAGCCAAAAAAAGTTAGCGTCTCTTTTGATGCTAAAATCGTGGTGTCTTTAGTTAAAAATATTGGACACTGTATTGCATCGTTCGTTGCTTTAGGGCTGATGTGTCTCATTGCTGGTTCGATGGGGATTCCACTATTTTACAACGGAAACATTTGGGACGTGGCATTATATGCTTTGCCAATTACGTACCTGCTCATTTGGATCGGAACAGGTGTTCGTGTTTCCCCAATGTTTAAGAACAACAGATTGATGTTCGACCTTGCTCTGTTGTTCCAGTTGGCATCCCCGGGGATTGCTTTGACTTTTTTGGCTAATGACAAAGGTGTTCTGTTATCGAATGTTGGAGTTTGTATCTTTTTTGCATCAATCTTTATCATTCGTTCCAATGTTATCGGAAAACAGTTGAAGGGAATGATCAAATAAAAGAGAGATTATGACGTCATAATCTCTTTTTTTATTTTAAATTGTTGTAATGTTATTGTCAGAAATCTTAGTTCTAAGGAGATTTACAAACTCGTCTCTACTAATTACAGAATTAGTTTTGAACGTTTTATCTCTCCAGATTTTCACTTCTCGTTGTGAAACAAAAGATTCCGGGCGAATTTTTTTGTCAAGCAATTCTTCGATCAGTAGGGTTTGCCAATTTCCTCCCAATTTAAGACCTGCCCTGTAACCGGGATATTGTCTATAGTTTGGAACTTTTTCTGAAAGTAGGGCTTGTGGAGCCATCACGTCGTAAAGACCAGCGTAATTAGCTGCCAAGCTATAATTTTTTTCATAACTTAACACTTTGATCTTCATTGTCTGACTACGTGCTGTTCGTTTTAGGAAGATATCAGACCCCTTGTTTGTTGCATTAAGAATTTCAAAAATAACTTTTGATACTGATGCAACAAGTGACTTTGTGGTGATCACGCCACGTCGAACTCCTGTATCAACTAAATAAATTCCTTGAGAACTGTTCAAGGATGTATTTTTACACAACCAATTTAAGATATCCTCTTTTTTAGGTGAAATATTATTCATTTGATATAGCAGATCAAAGATTGTGAAGTTCTGATCATCAATGATGATGTTTGGTCCATCATTAAACTTTGTAGTTCCCTTTTTCCCAGCAATACCTTTTTGCTTTACCGCAAAGTCGATGATGAAATACTCACCAGGCTTTGCTTTTCGATTATTAAACAACTCTCCTCGAAAGTCGTACTTTGTTTTTTCTGTCAATTTTTAATCCTTCTTTCTAATCACATTTATCGTGATAATATTTGATGTTTTTTTAGAATTATAATAAAAAAGAAGGAATCGTACTATAATTCCTAAAATAAAAATAAGTGGAGGATGAAAAGTCTTGACTTTAAAAAATAAAATTGTAACTGCCGGGGTTACTATTGCAACTTTACTTCCAGCACTAGGTGCTTTTCCTGCATTTGCTGAAGATGCCACAACATCTTCAACTCCTGTAAATGAACCAGCTGTAGAGTTAACGGCTGGAAAAGCATCAGACAAAGATGCTACTGTTTCAAAAGGAGAACAAGCTCTTGTTGATTCTTCTAAGAAATCTGACAAGGAATCAGATAAGAACACTACCGTTCTAAAAAAAGAAGAACCTAAGAAAGAAGCTCCAAAGGAAGAACCTAAGAAAGAGGAACCTAAAAAAGAAGAAAAAGTTCCAGAGAAACTTCCTGAAGCTGGGTTCGAAAATGTGGGTGCAATGTTCCTCGGAGGATCAGCTGCTGGTCTTGCTTCACTAGGAGCTGCTAAGTTAATCAGTAAACGTAAGGCAAAATAACCAATAAAAACTTTCCGATTAATTAGCTTAGAATTAGGTTAGTAATATCGGAGGTTTTTTATTTTTGATAAAAAAAATAATTTTTGTTTTTTTAGAACATTTATTTTATTTAGGAATTTTATTCGGTTCTGTTTTAATAATATTTGGCAATCAAATAACAGCAGGTATTGCTAGGACAACAACAAAAAATACTGTTGTTAAAAAAATCACTAAAGACGAAGCCAAAAAAGTAGTTTCAGATGCTAACTACGACTGGTCAGAGGTTTCTAATTCTAATGTGATTGATTCAATTTCTGCAAAAATGAAATCACAATCAAATCCAATCGCTATTGTCACACAACCAAAGGCTAAAGTCGCAAGTACTGTGGTTGCAGGTCTGGATAAATATCAGTTAAACCTATCGGCTGGTACAATTTCAGCAGAACAAAAACCTGGTCAAGGAAACTACGTTCTAGTTGGACATCACGTACCAAAATCAGAATGGGCTCTATTTTCTGGTATATATTATTTTGCTGAACCGGGTCAAAAAATATATTTAACTGACCTAGAAAAAGTTTACGAATATACAGTAACCAACGTGAAATTTGTTGACGAGTCTGATGTAGATATTGTTAAACAATCAAAGGTAGATTCTTCTGAAAACGGGCACAAACTAGGAGTCCCGATGATGACGTTGATTTCTTGTGATATCACCGGGAATAAACGGATTACTGAGTACGCAGATTTAACGAATACGTTTGACTTTAGTAAAGACAAGTTACCAAAAGAAGCTGTCGATGGGTTCAATCGTGCGGGGGATTTCGAATGGAAATAATTAAAGGTTTTTTTAAGGGACTTAAAATTTTTTATTTAATTCTAATTTTTGGTTTTGCCTCCCTCGCTCTTTATGTAAAAATAACTAATAAAAATCCAGTAGATGATTTTTTGTCTGGAAATAAATTCGAGACTATTAGGAAATTAAATATACCAAAGAATGTTTTTAATAATTCTGACCAAACAATTGAAACAGATCTTGGAAGATTACAGATAGTATCTGTAAACATTCTAAAAGGGGCTGCTGTAACAGAAGACGGTGGGCGAAAAGACACAATTGTTATTAGTTATAAATTCACTCCTAAAAAAGATAACATTAAAACAAACTTATTGTTTGATGAACAGGTAAAAGTTTTACAAAATTCACAACAAGCCCAACCGGCGGTTTTCTTCCAAGGGGGCGTGGATGATGCTGTAATAAATTCAGTTAATAAATCAGTTGAATTGGTACAAAAGGATCAAATCGGTAAAGAGATTGTAGCGTCAAGTGCTTTTGTGGTGGATCCAGGTAGAGTTGATGTTACGTTTGCGAACAAAACCACTCCTTATTTTGTAACAGGGGAATCCTCCGCAATTTAATTTTCTATAATTAACTTGAAAAAATTATTTTATAAGAAAGAAGGAAATGTAATGAAAAAGCTTTCATTTGTAACAATCGCTGATCGACACGAAACACCAGCAAAAACTGCCATTATTGATGAAGTCGAGGATGTACTAGACTTCAATGGTATTCAAGGGAAAGTGAAACGATGGGTTGACACTCTTCCCAAAACAAAGGTTACTCGTTCAATCGAAAACGGACCTTGCACTCTTAAGAGCGTTGCGACGTTTTTAGAAGCTGATGTAGAGATTTACGTTACAGGATTGACTGCTGTAACAGTTGCAGTCGTCTCTGAGCTAATAAATCAGTTTGTCAGCACTGAATTCGGAGGAAAGGTATCTTTGATGCACTACGATGTGGTGAATCAAACTTATAAGGCACAAGAAATTCCATTGCCTAAATTCGAATAACAAAAAAGCACCAAATTTAGGTGCTTTTTGTTTTATCAAAAAGTAAAAGGTTCTTAAGCAGTTTCTTGCTTTTTGTAGTCTTTCCAGGAACCGTTATTGTGGGTGCTAACACCATCAAATCCGTTTTGTTCCCAGATTTCTTTTTCCAATTTTTTATTAAAATCACGTTCTTCACGTTTTTTGCAGGCTCTAGCTTGGGTACACCAGCTACAGTCACACGCAAGGGTGAATTTACTTAAACGGTGATCAACGGGGATTGGACTACTAAAAATACGATTAACTACTCTTCCACGCTTAACAATAGCTTTCTTTGTGTTGGCACGACGTCGTGCTCGTTTTGTACGAAATGCCATCTGCATTTCCTCCCTTATCTTTTGATATATCTATTGTAACTTAAATTTTATTCTCAGTCAAGAAAATGCTTTCTTTTTGTTTAGTTATTTATTCGATCACAAGGCTTTGCAACAACTTTCTATTTGTGGTAAAATAGTAGAAAAAAGAAAGCGAGAATTCTTTTAATGGAATTTAAAATTTTTTCAACAATGCACCCAGATTACAATTTTTTAGTTGTAAAACGAGGGGATGATATTTTAATTGATACTTCTGTGTTAAAAAAGACTCTTACAGATAAAGAAAAAAACTATTTTGATAATCACGAGTTGCTTGATAATCTAATTTTTTCTTTGTGTAGCAAGGATTTAAAAAAGCATCCTTACCATCAGTGGTTGTTGATGTACCTACCTTACTCTAGAAGAGTTTCAAAGGATTTTCAGGTGTTTGACCTTCCGTTTTGGGAGAACAATCTTTCTGGAGAAAACTATAAATCCATTCAAAAAGCATCTAAGGTGAAACTCTCACAAAAATCTTATAGTAAAATCACCAAATGGTCTGAAATGCCACTTAACTTTGTTAGCTTGGACGTTGAAACTACTGGATTAAATCATTCTCTAGATTCAATCACTCAGTTGTCTGCTGTTAAATATCAAAATGGCGTAGAGATTGATCGATTTGACACGTTTTTAAAACCATCAAATAACGGAATCATTTCTCAATTTATTACAGACCTTACTGGTATCACACAAGAGGACGTGGATGATGCACCAAGATTCTCTGAAGTTTGGGACGCCTTCAAGGGGTTCATTGGAGATGACATTTTAATTGGTCACAACTTACAATTTGACCTGGAAATGTTAGAATCTGAATGTAATCGAGCTAAACTAGATTTTGGAAACTATAAATACGTTGATACCTTGACAAGTACTAAGAAGAAATTTCCTTATCTAGGGCGAGGTGAGTATAAGCTGGAATTGTTAAAGAAAAGATTCCTTCCTGAAGAAATTTCAGATTTGGGATCACACAATTCTCTTAATGACTGCTTAATTGCTGGAGAATTGTACAAATTTTTATTGCAGGGGGATTAAACTTTGTTAGCTACAAGAACAAAAAAGATGATTATAGCTAGCAGCTTGGGGGCACTACTGGTGGTAGGTGGTGGAACTTGGGCACTAAATTCATCTGGATTTTTTGATAATCACAAAATTGATACTATCGAAAATCGTGTTGATTCTTTTATAGAGAATAAATATACAAATTCAATCAAAGATAATGTTAAGCCATCGGATGTGTATTCTGTTCAAAAAGATATTGATAGTATTAAAGATAAATCAAAAAGAACGAAACTAAAGGAAAAAGTTCAACGAATTGTTGAACAAGCAAAACTTCAGAGCGAATTGAAGGACAAAATTGAAAAATACAATAAGGCAACAAAGCTTGATGACGTAAACATCGAAGATCTACAAAATGCTATCTCGAAATCACAGGAAATTCTTAACGTTAAGGTTCGAAATAATCTTGTGAAAACTGGAACCGAAGTTCTAGACAGAGCTACTTACGGCAAATATGTTAAGTCAGAAAGTGAAAAGATTACTGGAGATAATCCAGGACTGTATTATTCAGTACAAGGTCTTAACGAGGCTGTAGCTTATCCAGAAACCAAGGAGGAGATAAACAAAACCTTATCTGAGGCTAAAAAGAAAATCGATCAGGTCGAAAAGTCTGCCGATGCTCAGAAAAACGCCAAGAAAAATGCCGCAGTGCAGGAAGCTCAAAAGGGATCTAGTTATTCTTTCACCAAAGGAAGTTCAACATCAACAAAAATGGATTCTAACGAATATCAAATTTTTAGTAAGGTTTCTAATAATAGCAACAGCATCGGTCAAAAATTTCTTGGATTAGATAACGGTAAAGTTGTTGTTTATACAACAGAAAATACTTCGACTGGTATTTCTGTTAGACAGATAATCACTGTTGAATATACATCGTCAAGAATTTCATCCCCACAAGTGTTCAACTCATTCTCAGTTAACTCTAATACTATTAGTGCTGGTAGTTATATTATTGGTGATTCATCATCAAGTGATGTCGTACTAAGTACTAATTCTTTAGAAACATTGAGAAATTCACTAAAATAGGGGGTATTGCTTTTGGAAAATAATTTAACAGAAAATGCAAAAAACGAACTAGAAACAAAATCTAGAAGAAGTCGTTCTAAAACTAAAAAATTAAAAGTTATTAAGGAACGACGATTTTATCAGAAGTTTTGGTTTTGGTTTCTTATTTCCTTGATTCTAGCCGTTTCGGGTGGCGGACTTTTTATCTGGAACAAATACGGCAAGATGGTTAACGAAGCAGTTAACTCTGGCTATCAAATATCAGAGTCATTAGATAAAAATGTTCTAAGAAGTGATGCACCAACAATTATTTACGATTATCAAGGACAAGAGATCAAACGACTCAATACACAAGCAAATTATCAGGTAAAAACGGAAGATTTTAATAAGTATTTGAGAAATGGTTTTGTTGCGACAGAAGATGAACGTTTTAGACAGCACCACGGAGTTGATTTGTGGGCGATTGTGCGTGCCGGTAAATCTATGCTGAAAGGTGGCGGTCTACAAGGTGGATCAACGATTACCCAACAATTAGTTAAGAACAAAATTCTTCAAAATTCTCAACAAACTCAAAGTCGAAAAATAACTGAACAAGTTATTGCCCAAGAACTCGAGAAGAAATATTCAAAGGATGATATTTTAACAGCTTACTTGAATTACGTGTACTTTGGTCACGGAGCTAACGGTATCGGGATGGCTGCAAAATATTATTTCGATAAAGATCAGAAAGATTTGACTATTCGTGAGTCTGCTGTAATCATTGGTTTGACAAACAACCCAACACTTTACGACCCAACAGTTAACATCGAAAACTCCAACAAAAAAGTGGATGAAATTCTCGGTAAAATGTTGAGAAATAAAGTGATCACAGAAAAAGAGTACAAAGAAGCAAAATCTCAGAAGACTGAATTACACATCAGTCAGTTGGTTAATCAAAAAGATTACACTGACAACTACGCAATCAGTTTTGCTATGAGTCGAGCTGCCGAAGATCTTGCTGTTGCAGATGGTTTTGAGCTTAAGTTCAAATTTTCTAGTGACGAAGAGTACAAACAATATCATCAGTTGTACAACGCAACGATTCAGGATAAGGTTGAACAGATCGTATCTGGTGGGTACAAAATTTACACATCAATAAATCCTGCACTACAATCTGATCTTGAAAATAAAGTTAATTCAGAGCTTGCTAAGTACACTGCGGTAAACGGAAATACTCAAAAGTATGATCTTCAAACATCTGTTACTGTTATAGATAATCAGACACACAACGTTGCTGCAATTATTGGAGGGCGTGGAACAGAAAATGATTATTTGAACAGGGCTTATCAAGGATTCCGTCAGCCAGGTTCTACAGCTAAGCCAATCATTGCTTACACTCCAGCTTTTGAAAACGGAAGTCTTTTACCACAATCGTTAGTTCTTGATTCTCAAGTTCCACAGTTCCCAAGTGTTGGTAACGCTAGTGGTAGCTACTCAAACAGACAGTACACCGTTCGTGAAGGTGTTAACTGGTCTTTGAACACCATTGCCTTGAGAGCCAGTCTTGGGACTGATATTAATTCAGTAACTGATAAACTTGCTGCAATGGAGTTTCATTCTTTGCACCCTTATGACAACAACAACATCATTGCTATTGGTGGATTTACTTACGGTGTTACAACTACCGAAATGGCTGGAGCTTATTCTGCTTTGGTTAATAACGGTGTGTTCTATCAACCGTCCAATGTTGATAAAGTAACATCTGCTTACGATGATTCTGTTCTGTATCAAAATACACATCAAGGTAAAAAGGTTTATACTCAAGAAGCTTCTTACGCAATGCTTGATGTCCTAAAAACATCTGGTTCTGGATACACATTGTTTGATGCTAAGGCTTTGGCTGATAATTATCCACTTTCGATGCAGGGTGGTAAAACAGGTACTACCGATGAGTATAAAGACGTATACTTTGCAAGTGTCAACCACTACTATACAACGACTGTTTGGGTAGGTGCTGACGAGGCAAGAATGCTCGGTGAGAATGAGAGAAAAGAGGCTAAAATTATCAGCAAGATTGTGAACGAAACAACCTTGGCTGGGAAGACTCCTATTGATTTTGTAAAACCTAATACTGTAATCAAGAACGGAGATAATATCTCTTTCACATCTCAAGAGGATATTTCTAAAAATTCTGTTTTAAATCAAACCAACTTTGCTGGAGATGCCCAAAAGAAAGTGGAAGAATCAAAAGCAAAGAACAAAGCTCGTTTGGATAACGACGATTATCGAATCGTTTACGGTCTGAGTGAAAAAGAAGAGGAAGAACGTGAAAATAAAATGCAATCATTGTTGGACAATGTTAGCGTTGATAAGTTTACCTCTATCAAAGACTACGGAGATATTCAGAAAAAACTTGCAGAGGCTCAATCCTACTTAACTAATATCAAGAGATCAAGTGCTAAAAATGATTTTTCTAAGAAGTTACAAGAACTTAGAACTGCTATTTCAAATCAATACACTTACTTGTTGGGAGTTAAGACATCTCAGGAAAATCAAGAGATTAAGGGTGCTGTAGAAGCTGCAAAAAGAACAGCAAATTCAAATAATTCTGCAAAAATTACAGAATTGAAGAATGAACTGGTTTCGTTGAAGGAACAAATTCAGAGTGCTAACAAGAACGGACAAGATACGTCTGAACTTATATCAGCAATGGATTCCACGATCAACCAACTTAATAGCTTAGGTGAGGCAACACCTTACTACCACATCTACACAGATGGTAAGTCTACAACGTTCGTTGAAACAAGCACACCAACTCTAACTCCGATTAGATAGCAAAAAGGGCAACAAATAATGTTGTCTTTTTTGTTTTTTATTTTGTATATAATATATAATTTAGAAAATATTAAAATAGCACTACTAAAATGTAAGTGCGGAAAGAAGGAAATTATGTCTAATTCTAATTCTAAAACAGAAAAAACTTTCGACAACATTGTCGGAATTACCAAAAATCAACGTGCAGACGGCAACCCATCTGCCCATATCGCATTCCGTTATTTGCGAGCGAACACAGATCCTCGCATCGTTCCAACAGGAAACGGGCGTGTGGCGTTCTCGTTCCCAACGCTGATTTCTGTGAGTGAATTTACGGAGAAACGTCTTCGTAATGCTCTGAACGGGATGGAACTTCCCAAGTACGAGGACGCTGTAAGTGTGAATGTTACGATCTTCACACAGCCTAATGGTGGTCAGTACGAATTCGTATCGAATCGACTACTAAAGGGTTCTGTTATTCCACAAGGTCTTGGAACTTTGTCTCGCAATACTTACACAAAGGATGGCGAGACTCGTACAAGTTTGCAGCTCATCATTGAGCCTGCAAATGTATCTACGATTCAGCTCAAGGATGCTGAATCTGGAGCCGGTGGTCAGCATCAACAAAACCAAGGTTATTCATCTCAATCAGCTCCAACACCACAAGGTCTTGGAACAGATGTGAATTCTGGCTTTGTTAGCGATGACGATCTACCATTCTAATGAAAATAAAGGACTGATAAGATTTTATCGGTCCTTTTATTTTTTGAAACAGATTAAAGTTGACTCAATACGGTAAAAATGATAAAATAAGATAAATAACAGAAAAGGAAGGTTTTTGACGTGAGCCTTAAAAATGTAAAAAAATATATTGGAGAACGAAAAGTTGGTGTGCTAGGAACACTCGGCGTTGCTCTAGTTGGTGGGGCAATTTTATTTGCAACAATTCCAACGTCTCAAGATAAGACTAATTATAACAATCCAACTGAGCTAAAAACTGCTCAGAAAAAATTGGACAAGGTTGCAAATCAGGAAGTTGTTGCGATCAACAAACGATTGACCAACGACCAGTTGAGTGAACTATCTGCACAAGATATTTTAGGCAAATACAACAAGAAAGCTCAAGAATCAATTGCTAAACTTTTTTCAGGACAAGACTCTAGTCGAGATTATGCTTTAACCTTAATCGGTAAGGTTATTCCATCAACCTCAATTAAATTGTTATCTGGCGATACTGTGTCAATTAACAAAAAAACTGCAATTGTTATTTTGAACACCGGAGATAAATCTAAATCCTTTGTAGAGCAACTCAACAAAGTTTCTAAAGAAAGTGGGGTCACTTATCTTGCTATTTTCCCAAGTGAAACTAACGAAAAAGTTCAGTCGTTCCTGGATGAAACTAAGCTAGATCAAAATAAATTCAAAGTAGCAACATTGGCTGACAATCCTAAGACCTCAACGCAACCGGATCTTCTTGGAATTGCTGAGTACTACTTTAACGCAAAAGGGGCTCCTAGTTACGTTGCAATTGAATCAAATTCTATCACCTTTGCAGGTAGCGGAAACTCTCCGGAAATGTTCAAAACATTCCTGGAAAACAGTTTCAAAAAACCTTACCTCTATAATGAAATTCAGTGAGGTGATGTGTTTTGACTATAACAAAAACAGAGCTTGATAAATTGGCGTCTGAATTAAATTCAGCCAAAGCTAGGGTGCTGGAACGAAAAACAGAAAAAGGACTTTTGCTGGAGCAAAAACAGTCCAAGGTTGAGCAACTAAAATTAATACAGGATAGTGAGAAAAAATACTTAACAGCCCGAGACCTTTTGGAAAAATCTTCTTTGTCTGCAAGAACCAAAGGTCAAGAAATTTTAGAGGAAGCTGTTACCAAAATTATCCAGATTGTATTCGGAGATACCTACAAGGTGAAGTTGGAGACAAAGGTTCGAGCTGGAACACCAGCAGTTGATGTCTACGTTGAAAAACGTATCGGTTTACAAAATGAACTTGTAGATCTAGATCACGAAGGTGGTGGAATGACAGACGTAATTTCTTTAGCCTTCTTTACCGCCGTTAGTAGACTCACCGGTGGAGAGAACGCAGCCCTGATCGTGATGGACGAACCAACATCTGCCGTGTCCAGAGAGCACGCTGAAGCAGTTGCAGAAGCTATTTCCACACTAACCGAATACTTAGAAAAATCAAGTATCGTAATTACACACGAACGAGAATATCTCCCTAACCTGATAGAACACGTTTACTACGTTGAGCAAGGTGTTGACGGAGTTTCTCGAGTAACAGAACTTTAACTACAAATTAGAGAGGAATTTTTATTTTGAACAATCACAAAGAAATTATCAAGAAAATCGAACATTTGGTTACAGTACATCCAGACTATCCCGGTGTCGATAAGTTAGATGAACTTTATAAAACAATTCAAATTCACGGAGGTGCTGTAATCTTAGATGGACAGGTTGTCAACTACATCAACAACCTCTTTGATGAAGTTGAAAATGGTGGAGTACAAAAAACTGTTGAAGCAGAGCCCTCAGCAACTTTCATAGATGTTGCCTCGATTGCTAAGAGTATCAAGGAGCAACACCCTAACATTTCAGATGAACAGGCATCAGAAATCGCAAGAAATCTCGTGACTGGACTTAAACTTAACAAAACAACAACTAATGCACTTGATGACTTATTGGAGTTTATTGAAGTTGTTGCAGATGAGTACAGTGACAAACTAGATTCTTCTTTTGATGTTGCTGTTTCTTATAAGTCATCTTTGGCTAAAACTAATCAGATTAGTGCCATTGTATTGAAGACAAGGGAAAGTCAAACTGCATCTGTATTTACAGAAGCCTTCTTATCTAACAAAAACTTTGACAACTCAATCGACTTTACCTTGTCTCAAGAGGGTGATGTTCATCTTATCTCAGCAGTATTGAAGGAAGATACATCTTCTGATAAAAATTCAGACGCCAGCTCAAGCTCTGAAGATAATGAAGAGGAAAAAATTTCTGAAACTGGCACAGATGGTGAAGGAGGTGATGAACTGGTAGAAAATCCAATTAGTAATATTGTCGAAAATCTTAAAACATTTACTCACCTGATTGATGAAGAGTCAATCTTCGAAAAAATGAGTGTGGATGCTCTTATTATTCCAGTGAAATCTCTTGAAGGTTCTGCTTTATTGGTTAGAACGAATAAGTTGCCCGGTCGTGAGATGCTAACAGAAGTGATTTCTGATCCAGTTAAAATCGAACTTGATGTCGATTTCGAGCCCTACATCGTATACGATGTTTTGAGTAACTTGGATGAATCAGAGGAAGGAATTCCAGCAGCTTTGTTGTTACAGTTTAAAGACAAAACAGCTCTTTATTTGTTAGAAAATAGTGTTGTCTTGGTTGATATTTGGTACAATAATGATCTAGGATTGGTCTCTCTTGAGATTAACAAATAATAAATTGAATTTAGGAACTGCTTTATTATAAAACAGTTCCTTTTATAATTTTAGAAAGATATTTTGTTGCTGAAATTGCAACAGTAGAAAGAAGGTAATTTTATAGATGGTGAAAACTATTAATAATTCAGTCGGAGTATCTGACTGGTATAGAGTCATTGAGTTGTTAAAACGTGTTGATAATTTACAACGTATTGCCAACGGAGTTTCTTTGGCTCTTAAAGTATCTACTTTAACTGACAATTTTTTTAAAGGTAGTGGTAGTGATACAGCAGCAGCTACGATCAGTGTTGTCTTGGATACCAGAAACGGAAATTGCTACGTAATCGATGTTGAACCTATCGGGTGGAGAGACAGTCTGTTTCGGGGCAAGAAAATGACAGTTCCAGGAGAAAACACATTTATTCCGGCACCGTTCCGGTCAAAATTTTCAGTAACTGTTTCTTTTGAATACATCAAGCTAGCATTTCAATCAACGCTCAACAAGTCTGAAAATTCTCAGGAATTATTTGAACCTCTTGGTGATGCAACTCTTAAAGGAGAACCAAGCTTCCCTCTCGATGAAAAAGATGAATATATTACAGAAGACTTGATAGAACTTCTACTGGAACTAAATCCAGCAGAACGACTAGCCGGTCTTCAATTAATGAAGAAAAATCAGATGAACTGGAATTGTTACAGAGATG
>ERZ773234.205-NODE-205-length-18762-cov-7.743091_pt1 | contig 18762 bp, 16 predicted proteins | sample MGYA00580523_ERZ773234 | MGnify/ENA primary metagenome ERZ773234 (study PRJEB29015, sample SAMEA2738167) | human oral metagenome | biome: human oral; feature: human-associated habitat; material: saliva | place: China | collected 2262 ...
ATACACGCTGACTTCATGCCGATAACAAGAAAAAATGAACCCATTTGATACAAATTATCAAACGGGCTCATTGGTTTAATAAATAAATAAAAATCTCTTACAGTTCTTCTCCATTGGTTTTAATTACTTGTTGATACCAAGAGAAACTATCCTTCTTGATACGACGACCAGTTCCATTTCCAAGGTCATCCTGATCAACATAGATGAAGCCGTATCTCTTACTCATCTCCGAAGAAGAGCAGCTCACAATATCCAATGGCGCCCATGCATAATAGCCGCGCAAATCTACACCATCACTAAGTGCTTCAAGCATCTGTTCAACATGTGCTCTGAAATATTCAACGCGATACGGATCGTGGATTGTTCCATTATCTTCAAGCTTGTCAAAAGCACCAATGCCATTTTCAGTAATGTAGATTGGACACTGATAGCGGTCGTAGAAGACATTAAGGGTGTAACGCAGCCCAAGAGGATCAATAGACCAGCCCCAGGGATTTGCGGGAAGATTAGGGTTAGAAAAATCTTTATTTCCATCCGCAAAGCTCTGAGCACTACAAACGCTTGAATAGTAATACGAGAAACTCATGAAGTCCGCAGTATTTGTTAGATCTTCAAGGTCATTCTCGCCAAATTGAATGTCAAACCCATTTTCTTCAAAGAAGCGCAAAGCATATCCTGGATACTGACCTCTGAGCAATACATCAGAGTAATAGAACTCCATCTGATTATGTCTGTAGCAGGCAAGAACGTCCTCAGGATTACTTGACGATGGATAATCTGGTCCACCGCACAGCATCATGCCTATCTGGAGCTCGGGATAGTTTTCATGAGCATAACGAGTGGCGCGGGCGCAAGCTACCATCTCGTTGTGAACTCCCTGGTACTTAGCTTCTGCAAGGTTATCTACCTTATCAGCACAAATTCCAAGGTGGTTGAAAGACTCAACTGACACAAGGTTAATTTGGTTGATAAGAATCCATAGCTTAACTCGATCGTGATAACGGTCGAATAAAACCTTACAGTAACGCTCAAAAAGATTAATCAGTTCGCGAGAAGCCCAACCCTTGTAGTTAAGCGTTAATGCAACTGGCATTTCATAATGAGAGCAGGTAATCATAGGCTCCATACCGTTAGCAATAACTGCATCAATGAGCCTGTCATAAAAAGCTAACCCTTCTTCAGAAGGCTCAGCGTCATCCCCATGAGGAAAAATACGTGACCAATTAATTGAAGTTCGGAACGTCTTCAAACCAAGCTCTGAAAGAAGCTCTAAATCTTCCTCAAAGTTGTGATAGAAATCAATGCCCCAACGTTTAGGAAAAATCCTATCAGTTGCTTCAAGGGATGAGGTAACTTTCTGAGTAGTCTCTTCTCCATTGTATTTCTCGTCAAGCGGCACATTTGACTTGTACTCATTAAGATCACTTACGCAAGGACCCTTACCGCCTTCTTGCCAAGCACCCTCCATCTGATTAGCTGCAAAAGCACCGCCCCAAAGAAAATCCTTTGGAAAACTGTGCCTCACCTGAGGCTTTGTTCCCATTAGCGCTCCTCCAGCTTTTTAATCCTATCATCAAAAGACTTGAACACTTGAACAAGCTGTTTAGCGGTAATGATCTCAGAATAAATGACCATAAGTGTGTCTTGGGCATGAGAAAACAAAAGGCTGTATTCTTGCTTTTCTCCTTGAAAAACACCTTGGATGTGATCAGTCTGAACATGGTGAGCTTCAAGAATCTTTGCATCTGCAGCAGCAATTTTTTCCTCTGCCAGCGCAATATCGCCAGCAGCAACAGCCTCATAAGCAAGCTTGCATTCATTGCGAGCCTCACCAGCAGCAATAAGGATGGTCATAGCATCCTGGGTAGTCTTATCAATTTCTTCTTCCATAAGAAATTCTCCTCTAGACTCTAAACAGCGTTGAGAGTACCTGAGACTACAAGTTGAAATGTAGTCTCAGGTGCAGGTTATAGATTTAGAACGACCAATCGTCGTCTGAATCGGACTCAGTTTCTGCGGTCTCAACATCAACAAGCTGCTTATCATATGTTTTAAAGAATGGCATCCAAATAAGACCAGACACAACAAAAATAATAAGCATCAGAACAATACTGCCTACCGTTCCGCAGGTAAGGAACGTAGCGATTGGGAATGGGCAATACCACATGTTAAAGAGCATCGAAGGAATAGCACCTAGTGGGATTACCTTAGTAAATACGTATGCAACAAGTGGTACAACAATACCCTGAAGCCACATGGGAATCATCATGATTGGATTCCACGCAACTACACCAAATACACAAGGCTCGTTAATGTTAAAAATTGCAGGTACGAGGCAAGCACGACCAAGTGCTTTGAGCTGATTTGATTTAGCAGAGAATGCCATCAGAAGGACAAGAGATAACGTGCAGCCAATGCCACCAATCCAGAGATATCCAGAGTACACAAATGCATCGGTAAAGACTGCAAGATTTGACGCTGTTGCACTACCAGCAGCTGCAAGAGCACCATTTGCCTCAGCATTTGCAAGAAGAATTGGGGTAAATACTGGTGTTAAAACCCAGGTAGAAATACCCATAGAATACAGGAAACAGAAAAGGAACATTGCAATTACAAGACCAACAGGTGAGTTAACGATACTCTGAAGAGGCATAAAACAGCTAACAACCAGCTGATATAGATTAAGATTCAAAAACTTGGGATCGGTAAGAATCCAACCAAAAACTGTTACGATGCCAATAGGCAGCATTGAGTTGAACCAGTCTTTTACAAAATCAGGAATTACAGAGTCTTCCTTAAAAAATGAAAAGTTAGCAAACTTATTTAGAACTGCTGCAGATACAAGACCAGCAACAATTGCCAAAAACATTCCGCCAGCACCAAAGCCGCCAATATTAGAAATACGGAACCACGTAGATTCTCCTGCTGCAATCATAGCTGTTTGATCAGCTACAAACTGTGGATTTAAAGAGATCAAGAACAGAATGACACCAGCAATGCCTGCATTAAGTGCCGAGCGCTTATGCTCCTTAAGTATCAAAAGATTGTAAGGAATCAAAAATGCAACAATCAAACCAACAATGCCAAAGGTCCATCCATAGGGTGTCCAGAAGTTTGGCCACCACTCAAAATAATTCTGAGGAATTGTAAGTAAGCTAAAAATTGAACCTAAGAAGATAAGAGGAAGTGCCTGCATTACAGAATTTTTAATTGTGAGAATCCAAGGATTCTGAACAATCTTGTTCATTTTTGGCGAGAAGCTCGTCTGAAGCCAGTCAATGAGCTTATTCATAGTTGTAGCCTCCTTAGCGGCATGTTACTAACAAATCTTTTATGACAAATCTGAGTGCCATATGATTCAGTTCACCGTCAGGTTACTGAGCATTTGCTTCACGAATTGTTTTAATAAGGTGCTTGAGGGCTTTCTCGCCATTTAGGGTTGAATAATATGCGGGGTCCATAAGAATCACCTGAACGGGCTTATCGGCATATTTTTCTTTAAGCTCATCAGCAAGGTACTTAAGATGGGGACCAATCATCAAGGCATCGATCGAGTCAATATAGCTCTCAACCTCGGCCTCACTTCTTGCAGTGATGGAAATATCAAGATTGTGTTCTGCGGCAGCTTTCTTCATTTTTACTGCCATAAAACCACTACTTGCTCCAGAACCACAAACTAAAAGAACTTCTAGATGCTTAGACATATTTTGCCCTTCTCTCTAGCAGAAACACTGCCAAATTACTATTTACAGCATCAATATTGTTCCTATTCTTTAGAGATTCCAATTATCCTATTTCCTAAGGTATGGAAATAGGATAATTGGAATATTTCTACCTTAAAAAAGTTTTAGAACAAAGGAAAACTGTATTGGCTAAGTACTTGCAGCTAAAAGCTCGTCTGATTTGCGGCTTTACGTAAGATACAGAGCGCAAAAAGGATTTTCTCTTTCTCGTTACACCCTCACAACTCCATCTCTACCGTTCACGGAAAATGTCAGCTTTGGTGAACAAGCAGCAAATCCGCGTGCCCAGCAGGGATATAATCGCAGGTGAACAACGGATGGAGGATTGTCGTGAAGATGCACCTCATTGAGCCCAAGACTTGTATTCAAAGCACGCCTACCGTATTGCTGATTCATCCCATGCTCTCGTCAGCAGAGGGAATGCAGACTGTTCTTGTGAGCAACATGGGCGACGACCTGCGCTATCTAGTCCCAGATCTTGCTGCCCACGGTGAGGAAGACGCAACGGAATATGTCTCAGCCTCTCAAGAAGCTGCGCAGATTCATGACTGGTTGCTGGAGCACGACCTAACCCATCTCTCCCTGGGTTTTGGCGCGTCCCTTGGCGGCGTAGTTCTATCTGAGCTCCTCAAGTTCCCCGATTTAGTCTTTGGCCACCTCTTCTTTGAAGGAACAAGCTTCTGGACAGGAGGATTTCTTGCCTCCACGCTTGAGTTTGTGCTCAAGAAAGTGTTTCTTGTCAAGCACCGCAAAGCCATTACAGACCCCGAGCTTTCCTTGCAAAAGATGGAACAACTTTACGGAAAAGTTGCAGCTAAACCTATGTCAGAACACTTCATTGCGATGAGTGACCAAAGCATCCAAAACATCATTCATGACTGCAGCAACGTTGACCTCCCCGCCCTTAGTCCCGACGTACAACGCCGCTGTATCTTCATGTATGGCGAGAAGGACTTTGACTTGAAACGTGCAAGGAAGGTTCTGCCCAAGGTCTATCCCGAGGCCACGCTTACTATCTGGCGAGGCTATGACCACTGCGAGCGCATGACCAGCGATTCAATAGCGTATGGCCAGATGCTCAGAGAGCTTGTGGTTTAGAGCGCAAAACTCGTAAAATAGGGGAAACCAAACTAGTTGCATGCGCCTATCAATTTTGTTTATTCTACAGACCTTTCACTATTTAATAAAGAGTATATTGAGTCAGGGATTTTAAAAGACTACCGTATACGCCACTCTTACAACCTCTATAAATTTCAGCTGGATTTGGATTTATTACGAGAAAGTTAGGCATAGGTTGATCCGACATAATAACAAAACGAACTTCTTTCTCATATTCCCAATCTTTAAATTTAGTAAAACAAGCATTAATATAATGATTTATGTCAGCCCAAGTAAATGAATAGTAACTAGATCTTTGTTTTGGTCGTTTGGTTGTGTATGTAACATCTCCCAAAATAACCGAGCATGACTTAGTTTGATTTTCCTCCGTAGAATTAAATATAAGAGAAGATATTTTTTCGTATAAATCATAAAATCGATATCCATAACAATATCCTTTATGCTCATTACCATAGTGTGACCACATAAGAATATTATTGTATTCCTTAGTGAGACAAAGTACTCTAAAATTACTTACAGCATTATTTCCGCCTTTAAAGGAACAATTGCAATCAAAAGGATCATTAAAATTTTCAGGATGGCAAAAGGATAAGGATCCGCCATTATTTTTTCTAGTTTCTTCTATATCTTTTGAAGAATACTTAAACAGAAGTCCTTCATTAAATTTTTTTAGATTGTTTTCAAAAATTTCCGCATTTTCAAAATCTTCTATTGCTTCATCGATTTTCACCAAACTTGGGACATGGGTTAATATTATTTTCGCATACTCCTTTTTTGCTTTATCCTCAAAGAACTTGTCTGGATTAAAGAAAGCAGTATTCAAATTATTTTTAAAGCACTCTTTAAACTCATCAGACAGAGTTTCGATATTCGTATCAGTTTTAAATTTATTTTGTTTTAGTTTATATTCCCCATTTCTTAAATAAAAAATAGAAAGAGGATACTCACTTTGTAAATTATTAGGTTTGCGCAATAAGGAAATTTGTTTCTTTTTATTATAATCTTCTTCATCTCTAACTAACATGCTTGTTTTATCTAAATTATCGATAAAAAAATACCTTATTCCATAAGTCTCCAGAAAGGAAATCTTAGCTACAGCTATCTTGTAATCTTCCACATAAGATCTCATTAGTATTATCATAAAGCATTATCCTCTCTAATAATGTAGACAATAAGCAAAAATTACAACAAATACTAATTTTTTTATTAAACTTTAATTCACTATAATAATGTTAATCATTTTATAAAACACTAAAAATTTCTAAGAACTTGTTAATACTAGGAGGCTTCATGTATTACACACCCATGACTAAAGCTGCAATGAAGCTCTGCTTTGAAGCACACAAGAACCAGGTTAACAAAGCTGGAATCCCCTACGTCTTCCACCCCATCAGCCTTGCTGAGCGTTTTGGAGAAGGTCAAGAAGCCGAGACTTGTGTAGCACTTCTGCACGATGTTCTGGAAGACACAGATTACACGGTAGATGATATTCGTGCAGCTGGCATGAATGAAGAAGTAATTGAAGCCCTGCTTCTCTTAAATCACAATCCCAAAGTCGAGTACATGGACTATGTTCGCCACCTAAGTAAAAATAACATTGCACGACACGTGAAAATTTGCAATCTACAACACAACTCAAACCTGTCCCGCCTGGAAACAGTTACTGAGAAGGACTTAAAACGCGTCGAGAAATACAAAGAAGCCCTCAGGATTCTTTTTGAGGTAGAAGGAAGTTCAGAAGTGTAAATAATTCCTTGCAATGAAGCACAATAGAAGCCGTTTATAAAGCTACTAAGAGGTTAATAGCTCTCTTTGCCTTCATGCTTACCGAGCTTCCCATTCTGTTCAAGCTTCTTATCAAGCCACCAAATTGGAATTGGAAGAATTTCGTCAATGGGTTGAGTATTGTCCCAGATATCGATAAATTCCTTTGTTGCTCTATCGTATAAGAACTTGCAATAAACGCGATAATCAGGGGCTGAAAATTCTCCGCCGTAGAATCCGTCATCATACTCAATGTTATGAAAATAATAATTGATATAACCTCCGCCCATTTTTACCTCACTTAGTAATGAATGCCTTACAAAAATGCATTTCCAATCCATCTTCAAGTATGTGAAAAGAAGGATAGGACCTACAGACAATCTAAGTGGGTACTGTAATGGACAGTAAAAAAATCTTTATCACTGCTGACAAAAGCAGCGCACATGAATGATCTGGCATTATTCAATTACCCAATTAAATTCGAAGTCGTATAATTCAATTAACAAGCAGTTCGTTCCTGATTGGAGTGAATATGATGTTATCTTCAGTTATATTGTGGTCCTTAACCGCATTTCTTGGCATTTACTCTCTCATACTTTTATCCGGTCATGGCTCTGTTTTAATTGCTGGATTTAACACAATGACTGAAGATGAAAAGAAAACAATTGACGAGAAAAAACTCTGTTTTGTAATGGGTATTTCTATGTCTGTATGTGCGCTAACAATGCTTTACATGGCCGTACTTAACCCAAATATAACGATTACAACAACAATCATTGCAAGTAGTATTATCACAATAGATTTGATAGTATCAATCTATATAGCAAACACAAAATGCAAAAAATAATAAAAACCTGACGACAAAATACTTGAAGTTCTCATTACCTTTAGACAATAGCTCTTGTCAAAACAAATGCAAAACATCACCTCAAACTACTCGTCTCTTTCGTCCCTCTCAAGACAAAGTCTGATCACGCACGTACGCAAGTAGTCGTACAAGCACAACAATACAAAGCCCTGCTGCAAGCACCGTTTCAACAGTGGCTATTTCGTCGAGCCACTGAAGAGGCTGGCCAAGTTCAGCCAGATATGCCGACGTCTGCGTACGCGCAACGATACAAATTACAAAGGGAAAAGTAAACGCGGCATGACTGGGAAAGAACGGTTTTGTAAGACACCTGATGCACCACACAAAAGAAACTACATAAATAATTGAAGCGATTGCCAACATGACCAAAAGAAACGGTACAGACTTTGGCGTAATGGATTGAATATATCCTGCAATACAAAGACTTGTTGGAGCTGCATAAATACAAGCGAGCGACTCAGCAGAATCTGGCACAGGTCCATATTTAACATACCGAATACTCACTACTATAAAAAGCACCACAAGACAGATAAATCCAAACCAAAATGCAACCGTGCCAACACTTGTTTCAAAGTTAAACGCCGGCGCTGTAACACTTGCAACAACAATGCCTACATACACAATGAACCAGCTGGCGTGCACATTATCCCAATCAAATTTTGCAATATAGCGAAAAGTAAAGAGAGCTATGCACAGGATGTGTAACGCAATTCCTGCGAACCAAAACAATTGTGCTGCATCACCAATATCGGTCTTCATATACACCGAAATCAGCATGACTGCCATCGGATACGTTGCGGAAACTGAAAGTCCAATTGGATCCGAGAGCTCTCGTAATACAACTTTTGTCGACACCATAAATTTGAGGGTATAGAGAGCTAAAAGAGCAATAGAGATTATGCCGCAGGCAAGATAAAACCCCTCGAAAGAAGTCTTAAAAAGATTTCCAAGTGCCGCAAAACCTAATGCAACACCGCAAATAGCAACGGGAACTTTTTGGACATAGTTCATAAGGACTCTTCTATCTGTTTAGGAATCTCTTTTTACTGCTTTCAATAATAAATATTTATCTTCATGATGATGAACTCAGCAGCAGATGAATTTCTATGCATTACAACAAAAGAAAACAAAAAGCCCGCCGATGGCGGGTTTGAAATTCTTATAGTTACAGGCTAGGACTGAAATTGACTGGCTGCACCTTGAAGCTCAGACAGATAACCATCTTTGCACCATATCTACATTATGCACATAATTAAACTTTACACCTCAAGACCACAAGTTCCTGGACTGTGCGTTCTAGTCTTGATACCCTAGATATAAGTAATTTCACTGTAGGAAGGAGGGGTGAACATGATACCTGTAATTGATCTTTTCGCAGGTCCCGGTGGACTTGGTGAGGGTTTTTCGTCACTAGTCGATGAAAATGGGCACCCAATCTTCCAAACCATAATGTCGGTCGAAAAAGATCAGCAAGCTTATAAAACATTACATCTGAGATCATTCTTTAGAAAGATTTACCTGGCAAACAACAAAACGATTCCTAGCGCATATTTGCACTATATGGAACATCACGATAACGAATCACTTGAGAATCTTATTGAACGCTTCACTGAAGAATGGAACGCCGCTAATGAAGAGGCAATCTGCGCTACACTAGCGGATGACGATACTACGTTAGTCGACATAGGTCGCACACGTCTTAATCAGTTTTCAAATAATAACAGCAATGAGTGGGTTCTGATTGGTGGACCTCCTTGCCAAGCATACTCTCTTGTAGGAAGATCAAGACGCACACATGATAAAGCGGGGCTTGAGAATGATTCAAAACAAACGCTTTACAAGTGTTACTTAGCCTTTATCACCGCCTTGAAGCCAACAGTATTTATCATGGAAAATGTCCAAGGACTTCTTTCTGCTCGCCATAAAGGCCAAAGAGTTTTTGACCGTATTTGCAAAGATATGCGTGATGCAGGTTATGAGATTCATTCACTTGTTTCAAAAGACCCAAAAGATCCTCGCGACTATATTGTTAAGTCTGAAGAATATGGCATTCCTCAGATGCGCCATCGTGTTATTCTACTTGGTATTCAACAAGGTAGCACGATAAAGCCATCTGTCCTTAGAAAAGTTGAACAAATGACCGTACGAGATGCACTTGCGGGTATCCCCGCTATTAGAAGTGGCTTCTCAAAACGTAATGCCGACTGGCAAAATATGGACTGGAAAGCTTACATTAATTCTGCCATCGATAGAATTATAAAAACCGATAGAGGTAAGGAACTTTCTGAAATATTGTTGCGTGTACGCAGTACAAATCCTGTTCGGGTTACAAAGAAATCTTATATTAATAAATCTAAGAACCGCTACGCAAGCTGGTACAGGGGACGTATGGGCGCGCACAAAGTGCTTGCAAATCATGAGTCTCGCACACACTTGGCTGCTGATTTGGATAGATATCTATTCTGTGCCGCGTATGCTGAATTACATCATTCGCCAGCAAGAATCTCAGAGTTTCCTAGGGAGCTATATCCCGCTCATAAGAATGTAATAAGCGTATGTAGAGGTGAAGAGATTAAATTTGATGACCGCTTTCGAGTGCAATTATGGAATCGACCTTCAACTACAATAACGTCACATATCGCAAAGGACGGGCATTACTACATCCATCCAAATCCAGCACAATGCAGAAGTCTTACAGTACGTGAAGCGGCTAGACTGCAAACTTTCCCAGATGACTATCTATTCGAAGGAAATAGAACGTCTCAGTACACTCAGGTGGGCAATGCAGTCCCGCCTTTACTAGCACAGCAGATAGGAAAGATTGTTGCAGAATTTCTAGGAAAAAAAGCTCAAGGATTCTGTGATACTTTAACCAGCCCTACATTCGATGACGCACCTTCAGACGATATGGACATCCAATCTTCTGAAGCCTAGCAACTAATTTGACAAGGATTACTGACTGCTTATCGGATGGAAGCTTTGATGGCATATTTGCGGCATATTTCAGTATGCCAAGCTCTTTCTCCGTGGCCTCTCCCTCCTTCTGACACCACTTTAAGATGTTTTGCCAGAAGACAGCTCCTGCTTCAACGACAATCGACTGTGCCTCTATTCCATTCAACTCTTTTTGATCCTTAGCACTTTCGCTTTTTATCTCCTTTTCTTCCTGAAGACTAATTAACTCGTCAAGCCATTCTTTGTCCCATTCAACATATTTGTTCTTTAAAGATTCCCAGCATTTCGGCTGCTTCGCCCATTCCGATATGTTGCGATAACCTGCTCCAGGTGACATCAGTACATCATGGGCAACATCTGCGGCCTGTCCAAGCGCTCTCTTAAATGCTGAGGAAACATCTTGATGGTTCCAAATTGAAAGGAAGTTAACCGATTTTCCGTATGTGTGCACTGCATTTGCCAAAGCGCCAACGGTAAATACCACATGCTGGGATCGATAGCCTCCTGCTTCATACCAAGGTCGGCTCTGAACAATTCTGCCAGCAAAATCAAAAATTATTTTCTTCGCTATAAGACTTTTAAAATATGCCTCATTGAATTGTTTATCGTTGCTTTCCCATGCTTCAGCAATGTCTTTAGCAAATTCAGCAAAATTCTTCTGAGCTCCTCTATTAACCATGTAAGCTTTATCCGTCCATACCAAGAGGTATTTAGCGAGATCGGTTTTTGTAAAGCTCTGGACCTTAGGATATTCTTTGGCGAATTTTCGCTTTCCGGCTGTAGTGAGATACGCTTGTGCATCCCTATAAGATCCTCTAGCACGTTCATAGAACCACTTTGTCTGATCGAAACTACCATCCTTTGACGGCGCATAAATACGTCGAGAAAATCCCTCAATTCGAACGTGAAACGGATGGTTAGCAAAGAAATCGGCTGCAGAAACTTTGTTTTGACTATTCGCATATTCAGAAATACGCGGCACCAATTCTTTGGCTGCTTCGGGATTAATGATGCTCAGCTTCATTTGTACATAAACCTTGCTAAGATCACGTCCAGCTTTGAAAGCAGCATAGATTGATGCCGTTGTCTGACCGCCATTTACAATTTGTAGATTCTCAAGATCAGTTATCGCTAAGCTATCACCTTGACTTTCCGTCGTTATAGCTTCCGCAGTTGCAGTTATACCATTATTGAATGAAAAAAATAACTCTGGCTCATACTCCAGTGTATGTTTGATGCCCTTGTTGACACTGCTACGAGCTTGTAGAAACACGCGAACATTTTGCTCGAGCAACCTAGTGCCCCATCTGTCATAAATGTTGGCTAAATCTATTCCCGGAACTGCAGCAAGGTATACTTGGTTTCTATCGTTAGGAGCACTTGCTAGAAGCGCTTTCAAAGGACCACTTGGTAGCTCTGTGAAATCTACAATGAGTTCTTCGCGTTCACGGCCAGAAGTGACGAGATTACCATACCGAGAAATATCCCAAACGTTATATGTAACCTCACGTCCGTCTATAGCTGAAGCTTTCTTACCTTCTACGCGCGAACTCAACTTCTTATTAGTTAGCAAATAAAGCTTTACGCGGGAGATTTTCTCCCATCGTGTATTGATGAGATCCGCTAAACCGAACCCCGAATCTGTAGGTTCAAGTGAATTTCTAAAATTTTCGTCAAGGGAGCGAATTAGATATTTTTCTAGACGCCGAAAATCTGCCTCCATATCAGTATTCGTTAGCGTGGTTATTTCGTCAGCTTGATTGAAATCAAGCACAATGAGACCGAGGGTGCCCTGACCGGCATCTCTAGCAAAAGCTGACTCAAGTGGATCGCCGCAGAAACCATCAACCCGAACACCGCCCTGTGCTGGCTTAAAGTGAGCTCTCTCTGCTTCATCAAACTCTCCAGCATCAATAAGCTGGCTAGTAACTATATCGAAAAATGCGTCCTCAAGATACACGCCATCAACAGCAGAACTCGCCGTTACATCTTGAAAAAGCTCAGTGTAGAATTCCTCAACGCTTATCATATCTTTACCTTAATGCGCTAATTACTTGTTCCCTATCCACGAGATATTCCTCGCAATAGTCCAGATCAACTTGATATGTAACCTTGCTTACACCAGGACTGCATGATTTTGAATCAATTTTTGGAAAATCTTCAAGCACTGCGTAATAATACGTTTCTCCCTCACTCCATCTAATATCTGAGTAGTCGTCCTCATCAAAATAACCAACCTTAGCAAGTTTGCTTTCCAAGGCGGAACGTTGCAACGAAGATTCGAGACCGTCTCTTACTTTACTCACTACATCGCTCAACGTAAAACCCTTATTATCTTCAGCGGTAGTGCTGTTCAGCTCTAAAACATATAGAAAAAGTTTCTCATTCTCATTAACGTTAAGCTGCTTCTCCGATGAAATTACAATGTTGGTATTTGCTGAGCTTCTCTTTGACTTGACCTCCACGAGCACTTGTCCGTACTCAAAGTCCCTAGCGCCCAATTCAGGTCCTGACCATCCGTAAATAGCATCATTCTCATTATAAACTGTAAGAGATTCACGCTCTAAGAAGCGTAATTCAGCGATGAGTCCTTTTTGCTCTTCAGGAGAAAGGCGGGTCCGTGAAGTTCGAAGAAATGAGCTCCATTTCTCAAGCCTGAATATACATGCCCTTCTAATTGCCTTGGAGCTGACATTCTGCAGAGAATGAATTATATCTTGACAAACTTTGAGAAAAATATCGCACAAATCAAGATCCAGAAGCTCAATTACAATAATTGCCTTATCCTTGCTGTCAGCAACACGAATATTTTTGAAGACTGGAAGACTTACTGGCCTCCAGACATCATATGTATACTCAACGAGTAATGCTGGCCCAGAAATCCAACTTTTAGCCCAAAATATGCGTTTCTGGCGTGGGTTATCTTCATAGTCCACCAAACGAGCTGTAAATTCATTCGCTTGTGACGGGGTCACTAACTTATCCCATGGGTATTTACTCATCCCCATAGTCATCATCACTTTCCTCTTCGTAGTCAGCACGCATATCATTTATTGCTATCTGATTGAAGACATAATTGACTGGTTTTGTTTGCTTTGACGTATAGGGAAAGCTGATACTCCATCCATATGCCTCTTCAGAATGATCCCAATCATTCCAATTCGACGCCCTAGGACTAGCAACACCTTTCTCCTCTACAAGCCTCTGCTTTTGTCTATCCGAGTACTTCATCAAAACAGGGTGGATTATCAACAAGGGATAGTCACGATAACGCCTGTAGTATCTATCCGATGTATTCTTTTTATCTGGATGATCGCTCTTGAATGCATCATTAGCTTTTTTAATTTGCTCGGTGCTTAATCCATTGGCCTCAACTCCTCTACTTGCAAGTCTGTGTTTCTCACCAACAACTAAACACTCAGCAGATGTATCGCTTCCTGGATAGCGAATTTCTGATTTCACCGATATTTTTCGGCTAAGGCTGACACAGGGACCATCACCCTCTGCTACAAGAACATCCCATTTATCAAGTTCCCCATCGAGACGTCTATCATCAATATAATTCAGTACAGGTTTTTTCTGCGACTTAGGCGATCGAGCATCTTCATTAGTGTAGGCTTGGATGAAATCTATGATGTGCTGTACAGGGACATTCCTAAAGAGCAAAGGTTTATCCTGACAACTCATAATTTTATCCAAAAGAACTTCTATCGCGCTCTTATTCTGCTGCACCACATCTACACTGCGGTCAAAGGCTATTGTTTCAACAAAGCCATTGTTCAAATCAATAGGCGCATCCAGTTTAGTTCCTGTACCCATCTTATTACGTGCAGTCACAATGAGTGAGTCAGGGCTTTGTTTAATTTTTAATCCATAATTTCTCGGAGTCTTCTTCACTTGTCGCATATTGCGCAGCTCATCAAAAAGATCAGCTGTCGAATCAGCTACAAATTTATACCAACCAGCTGCCTTATCGGACATCCATACACGACATAATTCCTCGTAACCTGGACGATACCCAAACCATCGTGCCATTTGCATCAAAGCATCATAAGCTTTAGCATTGCGAGAGTAATAGGAGACTACAAGACCCTCAAGCGTCAACCCTCGTGAAAGTCTATATCCACCAACAGCTATAACGTGCTCTGTATGTAACTCGTATTCGAGAGCCTCAGTTGAATCACTGTTAATACTTACGACGCGAACGGTTTTAATTGTGTCATATAAAGCATGTTGGACTTTAGTCCAGTTGAATTCCGTGCAATGTGAGTATTCCGTTAGCCAAGAAGCATATATAAATTTCAAGTCATCAGAAATACCTAAAGCGAGTTCTTCATTCAGCGCAGCGTAAGCTTTAATGCTATTTTTTAATTGTTTAATATAGTCTTCTATCTCCCATGCAACGGATTTCTGTGGCGCTTTGAAGGGGGACACATTTACCATCATTGTCGAATGTTCTTTGCTATCTCCACGCAACGCTCTTATCGCTGTAGCAACAATAAAGGTTCTAATTGCATCCTTAAGCGTCTCAGGTATATCGTCGACGTGGTAGTCACTTTTATGCTTAGGAGGCAATACAGATTCAATATCATCAATGAAGCGCAGGAATTTTGGCTTAATATCATCGTAGTCTGCAAATACTTTATCAGCTCCGAAGTAATCGGAAGATTCCTCTAAAGTGTAGATAAAGCTACTTGGAAAAAGATCTTTTCCGTGTTGTTCAGTATCAACTTCTGGATCTATCAAGATATTTGCATAAGGAGTAGCCGTATATCCCACATAGCATTTCCTTGTAAAGTAGTTCAGTATGTTCCTTATTTGCCCGTTAATCCTAGTTGGCTCATCTTCGCGTCGCTCGCGCTTGTATTTACCGTTAATGGAAGCATTATCTGCCTCATCATCTATAAGCAATAGCTGATCATTAGGACTTGCATTATCACGAAGCCACTCATAAACCTGTTTGAGTGAATTACTATTCTTCTTGATAACAAATAACCAGGGTTCGTTGGTATGGGCAGTTTGAATACCTTTCAATGCACTCGCACGTCTTTTATTAAAGTCGGCGTCGCGCGAAGTACAGGCAATTGGTCTACGACTCCCATTGTATAAACCTACACCAACAGGCTCGATAGCCTGTTGTTCAACAATATTAAATCCTGTAAATCCGTCCTCGAGACGTGCCTGCGTCTGATTCCTTAGAACATTATGAACGCCTGCCATAACAATGATAATTTTGTATCCTGCGTCTGCCGCGCGGCAAATAAGACCAATGTAGTTTGCTGTCTTGCCTGATTGAACCGAAGCTACCACCAAGCCCCTGCGCTCAAAGCCAGCTTCAATTTTAGGATTCGCCATTAAGTCGAGCACATTCCATGTGTCACGTTCTATTGTTCGAACAGTACTCGCCGCCCATTTCTTTTCATATAAGAGATACTTTTTATAGCGGGACCAATAAAACCAACCGTTTTGATCTTCGATTGCTTCTTCAGTAACACTTAACCAAGGCTTTACATCCTCATCTTTAAAAGCGAAACCGACCTTTTTAGTAATACAAAGATCAGAACAATATTGATGTACGAGCATATCAATCACATTATCTCTGTTACCCAGCATTAGAGAATATGAAGGAATTTTTGAAAAAGCATCGTAAAAAATCTCATATTGTTTTCGCACCTCACTCTCTTCAGGCACGTTTTTTATACTGACAAAATACTGACGAACTGAACTGTCAATTTGTTCTGTAAACTCATTTTTAGAGCCGCGCATCATTATTCCTCTATTCCAAGAGCTTTTAATGTATCCTGCCAGCGAGAACGGAAAGGCTCTGCGTTCCGCATTATTGAAAGAATGACATCTTCATCACGTCCGGCCTGTTTAAGACTCGTGAAGAATGTACGAACAGCGCTTATAAAGCTAGTATCATCTAACGTTGCAAATGAAACCTTCTCTTCACTGCTTGCTAAATCATAGAAAAGAGAGTCTATTGGAAAACTAGACTCAATGAGAGCAAGTGTAGTATCGAAGTTTTGTCTGTCATCATCATCGAGCGAGTCCCTAAAACTTGCAATGATGGGATGATTCCGATTGATTCGATACAGTTTCTTTTCATCAGACTGCTCTACATTCCATGCGGGATAGACATCGGAGCTTGTCAGTTTTGTTGCACGACGACGATAAACCTTGCGCGAGGGTGCACCGATTGTGTTTATGAGGTCTTTTATTCGAGCACGCACATTCTCAGGCATCTGTGCTGAGACTTTTTTGACGTCAATTTTCCAAATCTCATCTTGATTGACATCAATATCAATCTTTACTCTAGTGAGCTGCGTCAAAGCAGTCTTCTTAGCTAGTCCAAACCATGTTCCATAAAGAATCAATCGCTTTGCACGATACAAATACACGCCTTGATTTTTAAGATAGCCATCCTTCAATCCAAAACGCTCGTACTCTTGCTGTGAAATATAATGCGATCGATGCGGAAGAGTGAAGGCCTGCATCGTAATACCTGGAGGTATGGTCTCCAATGGAGCAATCTGCGTCGCATGATTTATTGAATTAAAGGGATCAATAGGCTCGAGTTCTACGTTATTGACCCTAAGAGAAATACGCCGAAGATCTTTTTCACCTTTGATATATCTATGAAAAACCAAGGAGAGGTAGTCTTGAGCTTCACCAATAATCCGCGCGTAATCAACTTTTCCTGATCCACGCGCGCCAGTCAGCCTATCAAGCTTCTCCCATAAGACAAGTGTTCCCGTTTCACCAAGCTCATCGACAAAAGGAATTTTATCCAAGTCATCGCGTTCTATAACATTCCATGCATTTTGTTCAACTACGTAATCTAAGTCCCATGTATAGCCGGCGATTTCTTCATTATTTCGTGATACAACCGTCAGACGTCGACATTGGGAGAACGAGGCAGTCTTAAGACCTAAACCAAAACGTCCTAAATCGTTTATCGAACGCCTCTGCCTAGGATCAGTAGAGCCAAGTCTCATTGCTTGCCTCAAATCACTCTTACTTAATCCAGTTCCGTTATCAATAATTCCAATACGAAATTCGTCATCTGGAATTGCTTGAATCCACACTTTTGAAGCATTAGCAGTAATGGAATTATCGACAATATCTGCGAGTGCACTGTTAAATGAATAGCCAATATCTCGGAGACTCTCAATAAGTATACTTGGCTCAGGATTAAGCTGTACCGTTTCAACACCCATGTTCATCCGTCCACTTAATATGCTCAAAAACACTCACTCGTCTGATGCCAGTTAATTTTGATAATTTTACCATTTGCAGTTCAGAAGAAACGTCAAAGCTACTCTCGCGCCGTTTCACGGTCATTTTTACTCGATAAGTGGCGGAATAATGAATCACTATATGTTAATTATCCAACTATTTATAGCAACCTTTAATAACAGAATTCCTCTTTAGGTGAGTACCCTATAACTACGTCAAACACTCGACCGCTTCAAAGGCATAGCCTCGGACAAGCGAACACATTAGCAGCAGCCAAGATACACCTCCTTAATAGGAATATTCTGTATCCTAAGAAAGCTAGACAAACATCCAAGCAAGATGCAACCGAATCTTTTTTGATCACAAACTTTCCATCTAATGCGCTATAAGAGAATCTAAAGATGCACTAGGTGTAAGTTGTCCAGACATCGCTTATTGTTGGATGTAACAGGACATTTCACAGACACAAATTATTGAAAACTTACGGGACCTGTAGATTCACCGTCTAGAATGAAAATTTTATAAAATTAAAACTAATTACCAGGGTGAAAGCAACCAACCCGAAGATAACGTCAAGACACTGCATAGAATTCCTAAATAATTTTAAATCTCACTAGAAAAGTCTTTTAAAAGAAGAATATTTCACTAAGACAACAGCTAAGCCGTCTTGAACAATTTTTGACTTATCATGAAGTTGTGTTTAGACCAAAATCATCGACAACGGGTTTGAATTTCTAATATTTACAAGGAGAGGATTTGAGTCTGCAACTTTCAGATTGCAAGCGATAAACGATAACTGACTCATATTAAGTAAGTCGCTAAAAAAGAAGAAATTTATGCATTACCTTAAATAGACGAGCTGAAATAAGGCCGAGTAGGAATTAGAATTCCTACTCGGCCTTCATGTTATACGTATGTTCAAACTCGTCTATTTCTGAGGATACAGGGCCTCAAGGATCTTCTCGGCAGAATCAAATGCGCGTGGCGAGTAATCGATGTACTCTGAGTATGGAATCTCTACGATGCTCTTGTTGGCAATAGCAGGGACGTTCTGCAGGGAGCTCTCGCCCAGAA
>ERZ773234.216-NODE-216-length-18460-cov-7.385710_pt1 | contig 18460 bp, 5 predicted proteins | sample MGYA00580523_ERZ773234 | MGnify/ENA primary metagenome ERZ773234 (study PRJEB29015, sample SAMEA2738167) | human oral metagenome | biome: human oral; feature: human-associated habitat; material: saliva | place: China | collected 2262 ...
CTGTCTTATCCGCTGGTTTAACGATATCATTGCCTGCGTTTGGTTTAGCTGCATCCGCTGCTGATTTTGTTAAGTCAGAAGCTGGAATTACGGCTGTCTTACCTGCTGGAGTTGTGACTGTGGCGTTTCCTTTATCATCTACGACTACAGTTGAACCTGGGTTGACTGCTTTAACCTTATCTTCGATCGCTGTCTTCTCAGCGTCTGTAAGTTTGTCTGGGTTAGCAACTACAGTTTTGTCCGCTGGTTTAACGATGTCATTGCCTGCGTTTGGTTTAGTTGCATCTTCTGGTGATTTAACTAAGTCTGTTGATGGGATAACAGCTGTCTTACCTGCTGGGGTTGTGACTGTCGCATTTCCTTTATCGTCTACGACTACAGTTGAACCTGGATTGACTGCTTTAACCTTATCCTCGATCGCTTTCTTCTCTTCTTGAGTGAGAGCATCTGGATTCGCTACGACTGTCTTATCTGCTGGTTTAACGATGTCGTTGCCTGCGTTTGGTTTAGCTGCATCTGCTGCTGACTTAGTCAAATCTGTCGCTGGAATAACGGCTGTCTTACCTTCTGGAGTTGTGACTGTCGCGTTACCTTTGTCGTCTACAACTACAGTTGAACCTGGATTGACTGCTTTAACCTTATCTTCGATGGCTTTCTTCTCTTCTGGAGTTAACGCATCTGGATTTGCTACTACTGTCTTATCCGCTGGTTTAACGATGTCATTGCCTGCGTTTGGTTTCTTAGTATCTTCAACAGTACGTACTAATTCATCTACAGGAATCACTTGTGTTTGTCCATCTGGAGTTGATACTTTAGCATTTCCTTTTTCATCTACTGTTACTACAGAATTTGGATTTACTGCTTCTACAGCTGCTTTAATTTTCTCCTTCTCAGCATCTGTCAACTTAGCTGGATCATTTACAACTACTTTATCAGCTGGTTTAACTACGTCGTTTCCTGCTTTTGGATCATTTGCTGTATCAGCAGTTTTCACTACTTGCTCAGGAGTGATGATTTCCTGATGACCATCTGGAGTTGTAACAGTAATATTTCCATCTGCATCTTGAGTAATTTCTTTAGCATCTGGATTTACTTTCTTAACTGCTTCTAAGACCTTAGCTTTTTCTGCATCTGTTAAAGCACTTGGATCATTTACAAGAACTTTATCAGCTGGAATATTCACTTCACCTACAGCTTTAATAGCCGCTTTATCTGACTCTTCAATTCCATTGACAGCTTCTGCTGTTTTAGCTGCATCTACAGATTTTTTAGCTTGTTCTGCAATCTTATCTACTTGAGCTTTAAGATCTTCTTTAGCTTTAGGAGTCAAGTCGTCGCGAGCATCAATTGCTGCTTTTTTAGCTGTTGCTTCATCATCAATTGCTTTACGAGCGTTTGGTTTATCTTCTACAACAGGTACAGATTTTTCGATTTCTTTCTTAGCTTCGTCTTGAAGTTGCTTAACTTCAGCATCTGTTCCAGCTTTATCGATTGCTTTCTTAGCTTCTTCAGCTAGAGCCTTAGCTGCATCTGCTGCAACTTTCTTCTCTTCATATGTCGCATCTGGAGTGTTCCCAATCGCTTTCAATTGATCAGCTAATTTATTATCGATTGCTTTCTTAGCTGCTGGTTTCGTTACTGCTTCTGGATTCACAGCCGCAACTTCATCTACACCTGTTTTCTTAGCTGTATCTACTGCTTTTTGAGCTTCAGCTGCTTTTTCTGGTGTATCTGCATTGTCTGGTTGTGCATTAATTGCATCTGTTGCTGATTTAGCTTTGGCTTGAGCATCTTTCTTAGCCGCGTCTTTTTCTTCTTTCGTTAAATCAGTACGGGCATCGATTTCTGCTTCTTTCTTAGCTAATTCATCCGCTACTGCTTTCTTAGCTGCTTCTTTAGCTACTGGATTTACAGATTTAACATCCGCTACACCCTTATCTTTTGCATTATCAACCGCAGTTTGAGCTGCTGTTGCTGCTTCTGGTGTTTCTGCATTGTCTGGTTGTGCGTTAATTACATCTGTTGCTGATTTAGCTTTGGCTTGAGCATCTTTCTTAGCTGCAGCTTTTTCTGCATCAGACAAGTCTGTACGGGCATCAATTTCTGCTTCTTTCTTAGCTAATTCATCTGCCACTGCTTTCTTAGCTGCTTCTTTAGCTACTGGATTCACTTTCGCAATTTCATCTAATCCAGCTGTTTTCGCTGTATCTACTGCTGCATCTGTTGTTGCTGCATCAATTGCTTCTTTAGCTTTCTTAGCTTCTTCCGCTGCTTTATCTTTTGCTGCTTTTTTCTCTGCATCTGTCAAGTCTGTACGAGCATCAATAGCATTGTTTTTAGCTGTCAATGCATCGTCGATTGCTTGTTTAGCTTCCGTTTTCTTAACTGCTGCTGGATTTACAGCTGTAACATCAGCTACACCTGTTTTCTTAGCCGCATCCACTGCATCTTGTGCTGTTTTCGCTGCTTCTGGTGTATCCGCTGCATCTGGTTGTTTAGCAATTTCAGCTAGTTGTGCGTCAGCTTTATCTTTTGCTTCTTTCTTAGCTGCTGTTTTTTCTTCATCAGTTAAGTCTGTGCGAGCATCGATTTCTTTATTTTTAGCTGTTAATGCATCTGCAATTGCTGTTTTCGCTGCTTCTTTGGCTACTGGAGTTACGTTTTCAACTGCTGTAGTTCCATCTGTTTTAACTTTATCAACTTCTGCGTTTGTAGTTGCTTTATCAACTGCATCTTTAGCTGCTGCTGCTTTTGCTTTTGCAATTTCTTTCGCTTTAGTTTTTTCTTCTGGAGTTAAATCCGTACGCGCATCGATTTCATTGTTTTTAGCTGTTAATGCATCATCGATTGCTTTCTTAGCTGCTGGTTTCTTAGCCGCTACTGGATCTACAGCTTTAACATCTGCTACACCTTTATCTTTTGCACCATCTACTGCTGTTTGGGCTTCTGCTGCTTTTTCTGGTGTTTCTGCGTTGCTTGGTTGAGCATCGATTGCATCTGTTGCTTCCTTAGCTTTATCTTGCGCATCTTTCTTAGCTGCTGCTTTTTCTTCATCAGTTAAGTCAGTACGTCCATCGATTGCTTCTTCTTTCTTAGCTAATTCATCTGCGATTGCTTTCTTAGCTGCTTCTTTCGCTACTGGGTTTACAGCTTTTACGTCTACTACACCTTTATCTTTTGCACCATCTACTGCTGTTTGGGCTTCTGCTGCTTTTTCTGGTGTTTCTGCGTTATCTGGCTGTGCGTTAATTGCGTCTGTTGCTTCTTTTGCTTTCGCTTTTGCGTCTTCCTTAGCTGCTGCTTTTTCTTTGTCAGTTAAGTCAGTACGTGCATCGATTGCTTTTTCTTTCTCAGCTAACTCTTTTGCGATTTCATCTTTAGCTTTTGTTTTCGCTACTGGGTTTACTTTCGCAATTTCTCCAGTACCAGCTGTTTTAGCTGTATCTACTGCTGCATCTGTTGTTGCTGCATCGATTGCTTCTTTAGCTTTCTTAGCTGCTTCTGCTGCTTTTTCTTTAGCTGTTTGTTTTTCTTCTGGAGTTAAGTCTTCACGTGCGTCAATTGCAGCTACTTTATCTTTAAGAGCATCTTCAACTGCTTTCTTAGCTGCTGGTTTCTTAGCCGCTACTGGATCTACAGCTTTAACGTCTGCTACACCTTTATCTTTTGCACCATCTACTGCTGTTTGGGCTGCTGTAGCTTTGTCAGCTGAATCAGTAATAGATGGTTGTGCATCAATTGCATCTGTTGCTTCTTTAGCTTTATCTTGAGCTTCTTTCTTAGCTGCGTCTTTTTCTTCTTTCGTCAAATCAGTACGAGCATCGATTTGCTCTTCTTTTTTAGCTAACTCAGCTGCCACTGCTTTCTTAGCTGCTTCTTTTGCTACTGGGTTTACAGATGTTACATCTGCTACACCTTTATCTTCAGCATCATTAACGATTTTTTGTGCTGCCGCTGCTGCTTCTGGTGTGTCAGCATTGTCTGGTTGTGCAGTAATTTTAGCAAGTTCTGCATCTGCTAATTTTTGAGCTTCAGCTTTTGCTGCTGTTTTCTCAGCATCTGTTAAATCAGTACGTTTGTCGATTTCAGAATTTTTATCTGTTAATGCATTTGCAATTGCTTCTTTAGCATTTTCTTTTGCTACTGGGTTAACTTTACCAATCGCTGTAGTTCCAGCTGTTTTAGCTTGATCTACTGCATCGTTTGTTGTTGCAGCATCAATAGCTTTAGTTGCTTCTGCTGCAGCCGTATTATTTTTCGCGATAGCTGCTGCTTGTTCTGCTTGTGTTAGATTTGTATCTGCTTTAATCGCATCTTCTTTAGCTTTACGAGTTGCTTCAACATCTGCTTTTGCTGCGTCTTTTTTCGCTACCACTGGATTATCTGCTGCGATTGCATCAGTTCCTGCATTTTGAGCTTTATCAAGAGCATCTTTTGTTGTAACTTCAGGTTTTGCAATTTCATCAAGAGCTTTAGCTTTATCTGCATTTACTTTCTTGATTGCTTCATCTTTTTCTTCTTGAGTTGCTTCTGGGTTATTGTTAATAGCCTCAATTTGCTTCTCAGCTGCTTTATTAACCTCATCGATAGCAGGTTGTTTATCTAATTTAGTGAAATCTGATAATGGTCTTACATCTTTAGAACCATCTTTATATGTTGCAACAATGTTATTACCTTCTTTAGTAATTGTAGCAACTTTGTTATCAGTATTATCTACTGCCTCACCACGTTTAGATTCTAGGTTTTTATCTTCATTCGTTCTAGAATATTCTAATTTTGCTTTAATTTTAGCAAATTCTTCATCAGTTACTGCTGTTGGATCAGCTACTGCTACTTTATCTTCTTCTGTTGGTGTAACGATATCATATTTCTTAGCTTGTGCTTTTAATACGAATGTTACAGCACCTGGGTCAGTTAAATATGTACCAACAATTTCTCCATTATTTTTATTTTTTACTGCATTATTAGAAATCTCTGCACCATCTGTATCTGTTGCTGTTGCAAAACGAGTTACAAGCTCTAATGAGTCGTTTTCTGTTTTTGGCAATCTACTTTCAGCAATACCAGAAACCTGTCCAGTAACTTTAATTTTGGCTGGTGTAGCAGTTTCAGAATTAATCGCTGTTACAGTGAATCCCCATTCATTATCTTGTAGATCTGGATTTCCACCAACATTATTTAAGGCAATATTTCCACCTTTTCTAAGGGATGCTGATTTAATTTTTCCTGAATCATCGTTAAATGTAATATCAACGTCTGCTTCTTCTCCAGTATATAAATAAACTTCTTTTTTATTCGGAGCGGGATCTGAATACGGAATTGATACTGTTGGAGCAACGTTCGTACGGGCAAAATCAGTCAATGGTTTTCTATCTACAGAACCATCTTTATATGTTACTACTAAATCATTCCCATCTCTTGTAATTGTGTCAATTCTAGCATCTTTATCAGTTACTTCTTGACCACGCTTAGATTCCAACTTCTTGTCTGGATTTGTTTTAGAGTATTCTAATTTTACTTTTTCTTTAATCTTGTTAAATTCTGCTTCTGTTACATTTGAAGCATCTACTACTGGTAGTTTATCTGCTTCTGCAACTTCTTGAATATCATATTTTTGAGTCTGAGGTTTAAGCATTACACGGAATGCTGTTGGATCAGCTGCTGTTCCTCCATCACCTCTAGCATCTGCTCCATCTTTATCGACAGCATTTACAAAACGCCACCCTAAAGCTATACCCGGTGGGTTTTCTCCTCTAGTTACTTCTTCTAACTTATCTTGTGTAAATTTCCCTTCTGCTGCAGGTGTTCCAGTGTATGTAATAACAGCCGGGCTATCTGTTGTCGCAGGCATTTCAGTACTAATCTTATTCGCAGTAAATCCGTACTCCACGTTTACTTGATCTGTTTCTCCTACTACATCTTTAAAGCTCTGGTTACTCCCCCTTTTTAGAACCGCACTTGCAATCTTTCCGCTATCATCTTTGATTTTAATATCAAATGTGTTAACTTCTGATGCGTAAACATACACTTCTTTCTTATTAGGTGCTGGATCTGAGTATTCAATTTCAACTGTTGGTTTTTCGTTTGTACGTGCAACGCTTGAAACATCCGCAGTATCCACTGAATCATCTTGATATGTTACAGTAATAGTTCCATTAGCAATATCAATGTTCTTTACTACTGATGCTTTATCTTTTAATGCTTCACCCTTTTTAGATTCAAATCTAGCGTCTGCACTTGTCTTAGAATATTCAATATTGATTTGATTTTTAATTTTTTCAATGTCTGCCGCAGTTAAATTGTTAATATCTGTAACACTAATTTTATCAGCGTTTGATTCTGGTTGTTGGATACTGTATTTGTATGTTTGAGATTTAAGGACAATCTTAAAGTATCCCTCTGCATTTACACCACTTCCAGCAGCAGACATTGTAGAACCATCTTTTGCTGTTACACGAAGATAACGGTCACCCATAGCGAAGTTTTGAGCTTCCGTCTTCGTATAGTTTTTATTCCCCATGATAGTAGCATTCGGTTGACCTGTCATCGCTACTGTTAGTGGTGTGTCTGTTTCTGTAGTGATTTTCTTGAAGTAGTAACCATAATCATCTGTAAGAGTCGTATCATCTACAGTTGTGAACTTTTGACTTGATCCTTTTGTTGTTTCAACATATGTTACTTTGTTTGTTGCTGAGTTGATTTTAAATTCAATATTAGCTTCTTCTTTGTTATAAACATAGATTTCTTTTGTTGTATCATTTGAAAACTCTGTAGTGTAAGTAATATCACCTACAGTTTTTGAAGTTTCAGTACGGAAAGTATTATCCTTATCCATCACTTTCCCATTACGTGGATCGTTAGAACCTGTGTTTTCGATTGAGTTAGTGTCTGATTTTTTCTCAGTGTTTGCTGCTTTTTTACCTACAGTTTCTTTTCCGTTAGTAGTGTCTAATGCTGGAGTTTCTTTTTTCCCTACAGGTTTGTTTCTTAATCCAGCGTTAGCTGTATTTACAAGTTTGTTGTAAGCTTTTGTAATTTGGTCTTGAGTTGTTGCGTTCACTAATGCAACTTTTGCAGCTTCTAAATCAGCTTTTAATACCGCAACAGATTCATCTGTTTTATTAGCATAAGAACCGTTAGCAAGTTTTGTTTCAATTTCTGAAATGTAGCTTTCAAGTTGAGTTTTGTTCAAAGCTGGAGCTACTTCTGTCGCAGGCTTAGACTCGTCTTGTTCAAGTTGTGTGTCAGTCTTTCCAGTAACCTGTGTTCCCTGAACTTCAGCCGCTTGAACTGATACAGCTCCATTACCTAAGAACATGAAAAGAGCAGCGACTGCTACACTAGCCGCTCCAAAGCTATATTTACGAATCGAATAACGCGTGACCTTTTCACGACGTAGACGCTCAGCGCGACTCATAGACGATTTATTTTCCATTAATTTGGATCTCCTTTTAAGTGTACATTTTGGATTTTCACACAAAACTAGCCGTTTCACAAAAACAACTACTTTTTACTTAATATGAAAATCTGTATTTAAGATTCTACCTCATTTTAAATATATATGCAAATAATTTGACCGTAATTTTCTGCAAAAAAAAAAAAAGCGTTTTGGGAAAGTAGGGCATTTTCAGAAAATTTTCGATTGAATTTTTTCTACTTTTTTTAAATAAATATATATGATGTTATCCAATCAATCTTATATAAAAATTTAGGCTAGTTCGGAAAAACAGCGGATATATTTTTTAATTTTAGTAAAATAAATAGGTTTGAAGTATGAAAATAGTGTATTTGTATCTCTATACACTAAAATCATTCGTACAAAATATAAAATCTATTCCAAATAAAAACATGCTATCTAGTTCGATAACATGCCTGTTTCTCTTTTTATAGCAACTCCTCAAACTCAGCGACAGTCATGCCCAATTGCTCACTCGCAACCTCAGAAGTCAGAAGACCTTGGTGAACCATATCTAGGAAAGCAAAGACTCTTCCTTCAACTTTCCCACGCTCCAGTCCCTGTTCAATACCACGTTCTAAACCTTGTTCAATCCCTTATGCCCTAGCTGTTTCCAAAGCATAGTCCTGTGCTAACAAGGCTTGTTCTTCGCGCCTGCGTTGTTCACTAAACATTTTTCTGTCCTCCTCGGACCAGCTCTTATAGTCTAGCAGTTGGTCTGCCTGGCTGATGGCTCGTTCTGGTTGCTGGGTAAAGGGCTTGTTCCCAAAAAACTCCAACCATGGCTTACGAACCTCGTCTTTGCTGGTTTCTCTGTATTTGTTAAGTTCTTATTTGTGATGCTCTTTCAATAGTTCTTCAAACTCAGAGACAGTCATACCTAACTGCTGGCTGGCAACCTCGGAAGTCAAAAGACCTTGGCGAACCATATCTAGGAAAGTAAAGACTCTTCCTTCAACTTTCCCACGCTCCAGTCCCTGTTCAAGACCCTCTGCACGGCCACGTTCTAATCCTCTTTCTTCAGCTTGTTCCAAGGCATAGTCCTGCGCTAACAAGGCTTGTTCTTCACGCCTGCGCTGTTCACTAAACATTTTCCTGTCCTCCTCAGACCAGCTCTTATAGTCTAGCAGTTGGTCTGCCTGGCTGATGGTTCGTTCAGGTTGCTGGGTAAAGGGCTTATTCCCAAAAAACTCCAACCATGGCTTGCGAATACTATCCTTGCTGGTTTCTCTGTATTTTTATGTCTTATTTATGATGGTCTTTCAATAGTGACTCAAATTCAGCGACAGTCATGCCCAATTGTTCACTTGCTACCTCGGAAGTCAGAAGGCCTTGGTGAACCATATCTAGGAAAGTAAAGACTCTTCCTTCAACTTTCCCACGCTCCAGTCCCTGTTCTAAACCTTGTTCAATACCCTCAGCTCGCCCTTGTTCAATGCCCTCTGCACGGCCACGTTCAAGACCACTCTCTAAACCTTTTTCAAGACCTTCTGCCCTAGCTGTTTCCAAGGCATAATCATGAGCCAATAACGCTTGTTCTTCACGCCTGCGTTGTTCACTAAACATTTTCCTGTCCTCCTCGGACCAGCTCTTATAGTCCAGCAGTTGGTCCGCCTGACTGATAGCTCGCTCGGGTTGTTGAGTAAAGGGCTTATTCCCGAAAAACTCCAACCATGGTTTGCGAACCTCGTCTTTGCTAGTTTCTCTGTATTTTTTTAGTTCCAAGAATGCCATCTTGACTAGATGGTTTTCCTGACCATTGTTTGTGATGGTTAAGACCTCACCTGTCGTGTCCTCTCGCATGCTAAAACTGTGAAAGGCTAAGTCATCTTGAAAATAATTACTGTCCACGATAGCGATAGCATATACTGGTGCAATATGTTTATAACTCTGGTGGGTATCACCTTCTCGTTGGCGAATTTTTTCAAGATTCTGATTGACCTGACTGCATAAGTAAGCCCACAGGCGATTGATAAAAAAATTCTGATGATGTACCTGAATCTCAATAATTACTTGCGTACCATTATCCAACTCCGCTAAGACGTCTATACTGGTATAGAAATCCTGCGCCGAGTACGGCAGGGAAGGCAAGACGTGAATGTTACTTCCCTCCAAAATAGTCACATTTTTGGCTGGTAAATCCAACATATCGCGGATAAATTGACAAGTGATTTCGGGATTGCTAAAAATCTTCTTAGCAACCAAATCATTGGTTGGGCTGATGCCCGGATGACGTACAGTCATATTTCTTCTCCTTTCATTATACCATAGTTTTAAATCTAGATTTACTAGATTCGATGGTTCTATCTATTTATTCGAAAAGGAAATGGATTGTGAAGATGTTTTATCTCGTTTCAACTAAAATATAATCTTGAGCAATCAGCTATCCATCAACTGTCAGATTCAGGAAAAAATACAGGGTTGGTATGCACAAATCTTTTTTGCTTTCCCCAGCTTGCAATTGAAGAACTTGAATCTCATCCTGATGAATAACACCATATCCAGTTAAAATCAAATCTTAATTTCTAAAGGCGTACTACATTCACCAGTATATTGAACTACACCATCTTATTAACAACTTTATCCACAATTGTGGAAAAAGCTGTTAATAACTAAACATCTTTTCCTAAAGCCTTTCTGATTCAATACTAAATCATAAAAAATTATTTTTATTACAATGTAAAAAGTCTTAACTTTTCTGACGAACTACTACTATTCTCTACCAAAACCCATCCCCTCCTAGCTAACAATTAACATTCAAAGTTTCTCCGTGTCAACAAATGAAACCGTATTGTTTACAAAAATTATCTTAGTTCCACCCTTGATATTTGCTACATAGAATAGACTATCAATTCAAAAGAAGGACATATAAACTCCAAATAGCAATAATTAATCATATCTATCCCCACGCTTGTCCACAATCTGTGGATAACTTCTGTGAATTATCCAATTTTTAAGAACTCTTTTACTCTCAGTTGGCTACTATTTCTAAGGTTAATGAGATTTTCCCACTCTTATAAATCTGTGGAAAAGTTTGAAAATAACTCCATCTTCAAGCAAACTGTTATTTTCAAGAAACAAGGTCAAGTCTTACAAGAGTGCAAAAAAACACCCCTCTGAATGTTCATTCCAGAGAGATGTTCCTTTTGCCTTAGCTATTGTAAATCGATTGTCTAAAGTCATCTGAATCTTTGAGATAAGCTTTATAAATCGCTTTTTTCAGTTTTTGGACTGGGGTTTCGATAAAGGTATAGGTGCGAGCAGTTGTTTTGCCTGTCTTAATCTGTTTCAACTCCTCTTGGACAGCTTTCTGCATCAATTCACTTAACTTCTGACTTGTCAGACTTACTTCCTGACCTTCATATTGGATTGTCAAAGGTTTCAATTGATTGAGCCTATCCACTCTTTCCTTGATTTGTGCTTTTTTGAACTCAGCATAACTCTTACCATTCAAAACTTTATTGAAAATGTAAGTATCAGATAAAGGTTTGTTCTCAGATTCTGCTGCTTCTTTGTATTGATTTGACACATAAGGAACAAATCCTTCATAATAACCCAAAGCAGCCATCAATTCAAAGGCTTGTTTTCTAAAGGTGATATCCCCACTCATACCAGAGTCATTTTGACTAACACCATAAATGGTATCAAACATATCAACGGTATAATAACCATTTGCTGCAATTTTACCTTTATCCGTAAACCCAGCAATGATATAACGATTGACCAGGATATGATTGTCAATCAAACTATCAATATCTGTCAATTTTTTGGCATCTTCTAAGGTCAGTTCTTGAATCTCCTCACTCTTATGAGTCGGTTTAACCGCTGTATTACGGTAATCTACCCAAGTTCTAGGACCTGTTGAAGTGATTGGCGTTATTTTTTTGAAATAACTCATCTTATCTTCTGCAGATAAGCCTTTACTTGCCTCTGCTTCTAGGTAATCTAGAGTATAAAGGACATCAAAACTTCCCTTCATGTAAGATTGCAAATCTTCTACCGTTTTAAATCGATCAGGTGTTTTATTGTAAAATCCATTCTTATCACTCTCATCATATACAAAGTTGAGATTGAAATAAGTATCCTTTTCTGGATTATAGGAGTTTTCAAAAATACCACGCGCATAAAACTCTGCTCCTGTACCATCTCGACGACCGTGATTATTAAACAAGACCGTTCTATCTAGTAAGTGCGTCATTTCATGAGAATAAGTCGCTGAACCTCTATCATCCAGAACCCTATCTATAAAGTAACGGACACCTAAGCCATTGGCCTCAGCTCCTACCTTACTTACTGGAGAATAGTAATTCATAGGAGTCATAAACTGGTCGACCCCCTTATCAGCTCCACTACCAGTAGCTGGTGACCAAGTGCTATCAATCTGGTCATTCGGATTACTTGTATATTTCTTCATCGTATCAATAATCAAGCGATTTGTCAGCAACTTATCACGATTTTCTGGTTTTGTTATACGATAAAGAGTATCAACATAGTTGGCTTGTTGTACAGCCGCTTTTTCAATTAAAGACTTGACCCTAGCAAGCTCAGCCTGATACTTAGTTGGATTAGACTGGGCAAGAGAAGTATCTATATAGGAACCAATATTACCGTAAGTAATCGTCGCCATATTACTAATCACGTAAATATGTGGTTCTTTCACATTCAAAAGTCCCAAAATAGCAGCCATATTAGCCTCTTGTTTACGAGGATCCTTTTCCCCAGCTGTCAACTTGCTATATAGCCCGACATGCGCTGAAGAATTTTCCTTAGATGGTTTTTCAACAATCATAGCTTGGCTCGATTTTTTAAGCCAGGTATCCGCATCATCTGACGTAAAGAGTTGGCGATTGCTGTCTAAAAATTCCTTCAAGCTAGCCTTACCTGTAATGGTAGATAAGTATTTTGTAAATGTTTGAGGACTATTGGTCAACTTCATCTCTTCATAAGACATGGATCCTAATTTTTTCAAACTATCCAAGGCTGTCATTGTCTTATTGCCAAATGAACTTGGATTAAAGGCCAGAATATCACGAATATTCGTGTTCCCAAATTGAATATTATAAAAACGATTGATATAAGACAGTCCCAACAAGATCTGCTCTTTGTATTGCTCCAGCTCTTGTTTGACCTTACTGCGATTTTCAGGGGTATCTCCTATAATTCCCAATGTATGCGAGGCAATCTTTTTGAAACTTGACTCAGCTTGCATCTTCGTCTGATCAAAGCTTTCTTGAATTGACAGTTTTTGAAGATACTCTGTGCGCAACATATCTTTGACTTCTTTGTCAGTGATATTTGAGTGTGTTTTTCTGAGCGCAATTCTCTTTGTTATAATATCTCGAGGATCATAGGTAGGCTCTAACTGTGCTTTTAGTTTACTGTCATGTAAGAAATCTACTGATCTCGCGCTTGTGGTAAGAGCAGACACATCCACAGCATCTTCTCTCTCACTATTGGCTGGAAGGATGTGTGGTTTATCCTCCTGACTACCAACTAAAACAACTCTCGGTTTCATTGGTTTTGTTATTTGACTCGCTTCTTGAGGATTAACCAATTCACCAGTTTGTTCATTGATAGCGTAGGTTCTGGTAAGTGTAGTCTCACCAACTTCTCCCTCAGAGACTACCTTTTCTATATTTTTAGCAAGTGAAGAATCCTCTCTTCGCTCCTCAGTAACAGCAATCGGTTGTATTACTTTTTCCACATTACCAACTTGAATCACTTTATCGACTGCTGGATTTACTTGTCTAGTGGTATCAGATACCGTGACCTGACCTGTTGCCTTGTCTAGTTGATAAGTTGTCCTAGTTTCCACCGAACCATCATGCCCTGCAACCGCTACTTCCTGTCGTCTGAACTCCAAAGCAGGATTCACTTGGTAAATCGTTTTATGAGATAGGATAGTAGTTTCAACACTCGGTTTAGTTCCAACTTCTACAACTTGATCAACTTTGTTAGCTACTATTTTGACAGTTTTATTCTCAGAAATATTTCCACTTGCTTGATCTTTAGTATAGGTAGTAGTAACTTGTTCTTGTCCTTCAACACCCGGAATTTTCACTCTTGTAACGCCGTGGTCTAGTGCCTCATTCTTTTCATAAATGGTTTCATAAGGAACAGCTTTGGTCTCTACTTTGGTCTGAGGAAGTTGAGTGTCTTCTTTATACTCTGGAAGAGCCTCCTGTATCTCAGGCTCATCGGAAACGCCACCTTCATAAGATGGAAGAGCTGGTTCTACTAAGGACTCACTAGAAACGCCGCCTTCATAAGATGGAAGAGACGGTTCCACCAAGGATTCGCCAGAAACGCCACCTTCATAAGATGGAAGAGACGGTTCCACCAAGGATTCGCCAGAAACGCCACCTTCATAAGATGAAAGTGTTGGTTCTACTAAGGACTCACCGGAAACACCGCCTTCATAAGATGGAAGCGCTGGTTCTACCAAGGATTCACCGGAAACGCCGCCCTCATAAGATGGAAGAGACAGCTCTACCAACGATTCACCAGAGACGCCACCTTCATAAGATGGAAACGCTGGTTCTACCAAGGATTCACCGGAAACACCGCCCTCATAAGAGGGGAGAGACGGCTCTACCAAGGACTCGCCAGAAACGCCACCCTCATAAGACGGAAGAAACGGCTCTACCAATGAATCACCAGAGACGCCACCTTCATAAGAAGGAAGCACTGGTTCTACCAAGGACTCACCGGAAACACCGCTCTCATAAGATGGAAACATTGGTTCTACCGAAGGATCTCCGGAAACACCACCTTCATAAGAGGGGAGGGTTGGCTCTACCAAGGATTCACCAGAGACACCGCCCTCATAAGAGGGGAGGGTTGGTTGGACTTCCGGGGCTGTGCTTATTCCATTTTCTTGAGATGCCTTCTCTTTTGTCCCGACCAGAATCACCTGAGCAACTGCTTCACGAATCACCTCTCTTCCTATTTCATTTCGCGTAACCACACCATCAATAATCCTTACTTCTGTTAAGATTCGTTCTTGTCCCTTGGTTCCCTCTCTAGAGATTCTTTTTTCTCCCTTAGCCAGAGTTGGGTCAAACTGAAATTGAGTTTCAAACTCTATCTCCCCTACCCTAATTTCCAGTTCTGGCTTGTCTTCAATAACAGTTTTCCTTCCTTCATCTGGTACTTTTTTAGACTCAATACTCATACTTTTTTCAGGAGTTGGATTTAAAAGGGGCTCAACTGCGTAGGTTGGTTGAGGAGATTGCACAAGATCTTCAGTCGAGTCAAATTGAGATGCAGTCTGTGCTACAATCTTCTTAGACTGAGATTCTGAACTTTCCTCCTTTTGAGATAATGCTGGCGATTCTACCTTATCAACAGAAAGTTCCCTGCTAGCACTATCTCTTACCAAATAATATCCCGTAAATTCATATCCTTGGACTGTTTCAGGACTTGGTAGAAACTGACCTTCTACTCTCTTAACAAGGGCTGGTTGCAATTCTACCAGATTTTCTAAAGCAGAGATGGATGCTCCCAAGCCACCAACAGCAAAGACTGTCACAAGGAAGTAAGACGCTCCCTTTTTTCTCTTAATTAAAGTGAAGGAAAGCAATAATAATCCTGCTCCCAAGATAAACATCCCATCATTAGAAAACAGACCTGTTTCTGGTAATCTTGTAGCCAATTTTCGATAGACAAAGTAATATTCTTTTCCCTCTTTTACCTCAATCTTATTTTCTTCAAACCATTGCAACTCAGATTTCAGCTTTTCAGATAAATCCTGCTCATCCAAATAATGACTTGAAATTAGTGTTGAACTCGTTTCTGTAGCCTGTACAGGTTGAGCACCCATACCAGCAAAAAATAAACTCGTTCCTAGCAAGACCGAACAAGCTCCTATTGTATATTTCCTCAAAGAAAAACGCTGCTTTCTCTCAAATTGAAATTCTTTCATCCCATATCCTATCATTCATTATTACTGTATATTTAGTATATCAGAAATAGTTTGCATTCACAAATCTTTCTAGTTATTCCCTTATCATTCCAAGTTAAGGGGGACAACATACAATAATTTTTATTTATAGTAGATTGAAATAAGATATGAACAAAGAGATTAGGAAAGTCAAATTAATTTCTAGAAACGTTTTAGAATCCTTGGTGTACTATTCTAGGTTCAATCAACTGTATATCAATGTTCTTTGCTTTTCTTAACAAACGCAATGCAAAAAGAGCCTGTTGCCAAGCTCTTTGTACTCAATGAAAATCAAAGAACAAACTAGGAAGCTAGCCGCAGGTTGCTCAAAACACCGTTTTGAGGTTGTAGATAAGACTGACGAAGTCAGTTACATATATCTACGGCAAGGCGACGCTGACGTGGTTTGAATTTGATTTTCGAAGAGTATTAGTCTATTATTTCTTCTCAGCGCGAAGGGCTGACAAGATTTGTGTACGGATATCATCCACACCATTTGGCGTATTTGGTAAAAAGATAGTTTGATTTCCCTTAGAGGCAAAGGTATTCAAGGTATCCAAATACTGGTTGGTCAAGAGGATGGACATGATTTGTTCTTCTGTCATGCCAACATTGGCTTCCTTGAGTTCTGTGATAGACTCTGCCAATCCATCCACAATCGCCTTACGTTGTTGGGCAATCCCCACACCATGAAGGCGGTCTTTTTCTGCTTCGGCTTCAGCTGCAGTAACAATTTTAATCTTGTCAGCTTCCGCCAATTCTTGCGCTGCGACCCGCTTGCGTTGCGCCGCATTGATTTCATTCATGGATTGCTTAACTTCTGCATCTGGTTCGACCTTGGTAATCAAGGTTTTCACAATAATGTAGCCGTAAGTTGTCATTTCTTCCGCCACTTGGTGTTGAACCTCAAGGGCAATCTCATCTTTTTTCTCAAACAATTCATCCAAGGTTAATTTTGGAACAGAAGAGCGAAGGGCGTCTTCGATATAAGATTTAATCTGAGACTCTGGACGCATGAGTTTATAGTAGGCATCTGTCACGCTCTGCTCGTTGACACGATACTGAGTCGCCACATTCATCATAACGAACACATTATCCTTGGTCTTAGTCTCAACCACAATATCGCTTTGCAACAAGCGCAACTGGATTCGTGCTGCAATCGAATCAATCCCAAAAGGCAAGCGAATATGAATACCGCTATTGGCAACCTTTTGGTATTTCCCAAAGCGTTCAATAATCGCCACCGACTGCTGACGAACCACATAAACTGTACTCAGTGTGACTATCACCAATAGGAGCACACAAACCACCACAAAAATCATCAAAAATGTTGTTATCATCGCGACGACCTCCATCATTATTTTTTCCTGTATTATAGCACATTTAAAGAAGGTTGTGCAGTTTTTACTGCGATTTTTCCTGAAATGTCAATAATTAGAGGTAAAACTACATTTCAAGTTAATAATCGCTTTTTTCATTACATTATCTTCATCCATATTCAGGGAATAGCTTGCCTTAACTTTTCCCTCGTGATATACTATTTATTGAAATGAATGAATAGGAGATATTTCATGAAAACAGCAAAAACTACTGTTACAATCCTTTCTGCACTTGCTTCTGTCGTCTTATTGGCTAGTTGTGCAACAAAGTCTACAGAAACACAGACAAGCAATAATAGCTCATCTGATAATCAGATTACATTGACATATGACCAACTACGGTCAAGAGAAAACACTATGTCAACCCTTTGGTATCAAAAATCAGCTGAAACTAAAGCTTTATACATACAGGGTTATAACGTTGCAACAAATCACCTAAAGGAATTGCTCAAAACAGAATCAGATAAACCTTACTCTATCGTTTTAGACTTGGATGAAACTGTCCTAGATAATAGCCCTTATCAAGTACAAAATGTCAAAGATGGTACAGCATTCACACCCGAAAATTGGGATGTTTGGGTTCAAAAAGCTTCAGCAAAAGCTGTCCCAGGTGCCAAGGATTTTCTTCAGTTTGCTGATCAAAACGGTGTCCAAATCTACTATATTTCTGACCGCTCAGCTAATCAAGTAGATGCTACCATTAAAAATCTTGAAAGTGAAGGAATTCCTGTTCAAGGACGTGATCATCTCATGTTCTTAGAAAGTGGTGTAAAATCCAAAGAAGGTCGTCGCCAAAAAGTTCAAGAAAAAACAAATCTTATCTTATTGTTTGGTGATAACCTCGTAGACTTTGCAGATTTTTCTAAGACTTCTGAATCTGACCGTGATAAACAACTTGAAGAATTGCAAAAAGAATTCGGTGAAAAATTCATCATCTTCCCAAATCCAATGTACGGATCATGGGAATCAGCTGTATACGCTGGTAACAAACTAGATGCTAAAGGTCAAGTAGAAGAACGCCAAAAAGCCTTGCAAGGTTTTGATAAATAAAATAAATAAGCTAATTCTATATAAAATTAGGCTAACTTACAATCTTAAAAAAGTGGATAGGAAGGAATTCTGATAATCAGAAAACTTTCCTATCCACTTTTATGATTGATATAACATCAAGATTTTATACATCTGATACTATACGTTTTCTGATTTTAAAGACTTTTTGCCTATCCCTGATATTTCAAGAATTAAATGATGTTGATGATTTAAATTTAGTGTGATATACTATTTTTTGTCATCGGTTACCGATTACGTTCCTTACGGTTCGTGAGAGGAGGTGAAACTAATGAACCTTGCCCCAGAGCTCGTTCTTACTATTGTAGCGGACGTCATAGCAGGAATTATCTTGTATTTCGTCTGCAAATGGCTAGATGGTAAGAAGTAGACCGAATGACTAACCTATCAACACCCGTTAAATCGCTAAGATACGTCAAAAAATCCCTTAACTACTGCAATAGTTAAGGGATTTGGTGTTCTAATGAACCTTACCCATTAAATTTATTCTAACACACAAGCGCTAAGATTTCAAGAGTTTTATTTATTGTTTAAAGTTCTGAAAGGTCTATAATGAGAAGTTATACTCAATGAAAATCAAAGAGCAAACTAGGAAACTAGCCGCAGGCTGTACTT
>ERZ773234.220-NODE-220-length-18281-cov-12.990398_pt1 | contig 18281 bp, 10 predicted proteins | sample MGYA00580523_ERZ773234 | MGnify/ENA primary metagenome ERZ773234 (study PRJEB29015, sample SAMEA2738167) | human oral metagenome | biome: human oral; feature: human-associated habitat; material: saliva | place: China | collected 2262 ...
GCGCTGCTGCGTGCTGGGTCGCGACGGGCTGTCGCGGCTGGCCGGGTCACGACGGGCTGTCGCGGCTGGCCGCGTTGCGGTGCCGCTCCCCCGCTGTGCTCCGGCTGCGCACGGTTGCGACGGTGCGTCCGCGCTGTGCTGGCCTTGCGGTCTGCTGGTTGGTGTGTTGCTGCTGCGTTGGGTACTGTGGTGTGCCGGTCGTTCCCGTCATTGGGGTTCGTCGGCGCGCCCACTATCCTAAGCCATTTTTCGTGGTGGCGTTCACTTTTTGGCTCTGCTTCGGACGAGGCCTGGGCGGGGTTTCAGGGCAGGTTGAGGCTGGTTGCGGGCTGATTTGTCGGACCAGTTCGCTGCGTGGCGCACACGAACCCCCATCTTCCACCCCGAACCCTTACCAACCCGCATACGCACACCCTGAGCCAAGAACATCCGTTCCACGGCATGTCTCGCATGTGCACGTCTGTGCGGGGTCACACTCAAACTTGGAACGATATTCCAACAACACGAACATGCGATACAATAGTTTACGAGCAAGTATTTATGGACTATATTCTGACTATCACATCATTCCCACAATAGGACCGCCATGGGACAACAACGAGGCACGTATTACTGGGACGACGATTCCCTCTCTCCAGGCAACCGATCCGACGGTGGATGGTCGCAGAATCTATTCGACGACGGCGGCAACCTACGCGGCCACGCGCGTTTCGTCCCCGATCCCGACTCCGACGACAATGACTACGCCTACTCACCCTATGATGATCCGCCGATGTTTATGTCGAGCGAGACTCGTTGGGAGTCAGACAATGAGTACGACGCAGAGGCCGGAGACGATGCAGCCGATCAGCTTGCAGAGGCTCTAATTCTCCTGATCGGTGCCGCAGCGATAGCCGGCGTCACGTATGCCGCGCCTCGAATCAAGAACTGGACGGAGGAGACAGCACTCCCATTCATCAAGGGCACGCTATCGAAGGTCCGCGTGCCGTGGGGGAAGAAACGGGACCAGGAGTCTGCGGCCGATGAGACCGTCGACGGCATTGTCGTCTCGGATAAACCTTTCGAGGCAATCGAACAGAGCGACAGTCACGCGATCCCCGAGCCCCTCCAGATTGAGGCGAAGCGGCAGAAGATGTCGAACGCGGAAGCTCAGGCGCGCCTCGTGGCAGCCGCTGCAGCCCAGCGTTTCGCGATGGAGCAGGCACGCCTCGTCTCCCAGTCAGACATTGTTGGTGCAGCTGACGTCAACGAGGTGATGCAACAGATCGCCGAACATCCCCAGGAGATGCTGGATACCCTCATTGAACAGCTCGCGCGCAACCCACGCCTGCTCGAGGACGGGAGCCTGGCCCAGCTGGCTTCCATCCTGGACCGTAACTCCCTAGGGCTCGGACCAGCTCACAAAAAACATGCGCCCCTCCCTCGCGTAGAAGAAGCCGATACCGACGACTCTGGTAGCGAAGCATAGCGCCGACTCCCCTTCGGTCACCCAAGTACCCGCGTTGGACAGATTGGGAACACACCAGTCACTACCTCGCCACTTGCGCGTGAGAGACAGCTCGGCCTGACGACCGTCTATGCGTCCGCAGGTTCCTCCCGGCTGACGTTGATCGTGATCTCCTTCGTCCGCCGCAGGTACGGGATCGCATAACGAGGGTCGAATTGCGATAGCGGCGTGTACGCGTCATAGACGTCCAGCCCACGACCGAGGTCGATGACCCAGCCGGTGTCGGTCGTAATGCAGCGGTCATGGAAGTAATCAACGATGCTCCAGTCGATCACGATGCCGAAGGGCTCCCACGATTGCTGTAGTTGCTTGAACGTCTCTTCCTGCCGCGAGCGATAGATGTCCTCGTCGCTGGCGCACGTCTCGATGACAATGTGCGGCAGCTTCGCGACATTGGCATTCTGGATCAGCTGCAGCAGTATCTCGTGCACGTTTCGAACCTGGTGCGTCTGGCGCAAGTACGGGTCACGGATCCGAATCTCAGCCGCATCGAACAGGTACGGGAGCAAGATGTCCGGCATGGAATGACCCATGCTCGGTTCGATCTTGTAGCGCTTGGGGATAGCGCGTGCTTTCAACAGGGCTCGACGATCAAAGACCGGTGAAGACGAGCTGCTGTCGCTGCGTGCATCGACAACGTTGTCCGACTTCGGAAGACCGTCGGAAAGCTCTCCGGCATCCCATTGACCGCTCCCCCGCTCATCAGCATCACCGTGCGACGTGAAGTACTGCGGATAGTCCAGTTCCTCCTGTGTGGGAACGGATCGGGCGCTCGAGGCATCGTAGCGGTCCTGGTCCACGCGTCCCAGCATGTACGTGAAGTGGGACCCGGACGCAGCCATCGTGTCATCGAGTCGGATGATCTGATCCTTGACACGCTTACGCCCTTCGATCGCGAAGCGGAGCAGTTCCTCAAGCTCCTCAGGCGCGCCATCGCGTGCAGGGAAGATGAGTTTTACCAGGCCCGAGAACGTCTTTCGCACAGCGTCCTGATCGCGCTTGGACATCGCCGGATCGAGCGTCGCGAGGGTATCCAGATCACCGGAGTAATCCAGGGTACGCAGGTGCCGCAGCACCTCCGCCAGGTAGTCGACAATGAGCCCGTACCCGCGCGAGAAGAGCTCGGGCCGCACAATGTCCACTTCCCATCCGGGCAGGTAGTAGTGGATGCGGTCCATGTACGCGGTGTCGTGGTACGCCTCAGGCAGGGCCTCGAAGAGGTCGGCGCTGGCCAGCATCGCGGGTACGGTCCGCGTCGTGTTGCCGACGAAGACCATTGAGGCTTCAGCCGTGATCGTGCTATCGCCGCGCGAGAACGACTTGTTAGCAAGATAGTTCTTGAGCGTGTCGACCAGGCTGCGCTCCACGCGCTTGTGCCCGGCGAATTCATCGAAGGCGACGACGTCCCAGTAGCCAACCAGGCCGATGCGCCGGGTCGCGTTATTGACGAAGAGCTTCGCGAGCGTCACCTCGCCGCCCGACACGAGGATGCCGTGGGGCGAGAATTCGGAGTAGATGTGGGATTTTCCGGTGCCTTTGGGCCCTAGTTCAACAAGGTTATAGTTTCGTTCGACGTAGGGAATGAGGCGGGTCAGCTGGAAGAGTTTCGAGCGCCGACTGAGCTTCGCAGGGTCGAGGCCGACCGAGGCGACGAGCAGGTCGATCCACTGGTCGGCGCTGAACGAGGCGCGCCCCCGGCAGTAGCGTTCGAAATCGAAGCGCGGCAGCTGGATGGCTTGAAGGCGGGAGACGATCCACGGGCTGGATGCCTTCGCGCCGGAATCTCCCGTCGACACGTATGAGACGTCAGCCATGCACCAGACGCCACCTGTCAGGAGCCGGTCATTCTCACGAACGGTCTCGTCGGATACCTGCGCGTTGGTGACCCCAAGATTTTCAAAGGACGCGTTGTATCGGTCGCGCGTGTCGTCGAGGCTGACGGAGACCTTGTCGATGATTCGGTATTGCCCGGCTTCGTAGATACGGGACTTGATGAGCTCGGAATCTCCGCGGTTGACGTAGTGCTTGGCGAGGATACGACGGACGCTCTCGACGCCCTCGACAATGGCCGCCTCGCTCGTGGTCGCACAGTACTGCGCGAGCAGGAATTCGAGCACGTAGGAGGGGACTATCGCGTTGCCCTTCACCTGGCCGACCAGGTCCTTGCGGACGACGAAGCCGTCGTATGCGCGCGCGGCGATTTCCTCGTACTCCGCGAGCTTTCCTCCCTCGCTGCCCCCGATCATGGACGAGGCCGGGGAATCCCCGTGCTCTAGCGCGTCTTCAGGCGAGATACTCATAGGTCGAATCCTCCGAATCCTCCGAACCCGTTGTCGTTGAGGGTCAGCTCGTGGGTGGCGACGGGCTCGCCGACAACCTGTCCGTGAACGGTCTTGTAGGCGACGATCCTGACGGCTTCGCCGGAATGCGTCTCCAACACCCCGTCGAAAAGGATGAGTTCGCTGCTCTGCTTGAGTGACACTTCGGAGCGCTCGCCCGCGTCCAGGGTGATGACGCGAGTGCTCGACAGTTTCTCACCCGACATGCTCTCGAGACCAATCGTGACCGTCAGCGGACGTCGCGTCGGACTGATGGGTTCCCGCTGAATGACACGGGGGCTGAATCGGTTGACCTTGAGGGACGTGTCGTCGTAGTGCAGGGCGATACCGACGTCGCGCACTTCCTCGGTGCCCCTGCTGCCCACCGACACCTCAATGACGGGGGTTGTGATTTCCTGGAGGGAGGCACCGCCGTGGACGAAGCGGTTTCCTCGGCCCTGGAAGCGGATGCGGCGGGTGCCATAGGGCAGCGCGATGCTCGGCCCGTCTGTCAGGCCGACGCTCTTAGCGTCGAAAGCGACGAAGTCATCCGTAGACTCCAGGTCCTTGCCGAGGACGTAGCGGCGCTTCTTCAAGGAGACGGAATGCCCACGCGGGACGCCGCCCTGTTTCGCGGTGTCATCGTTGGCGGGCTCACTGTCCTGGAAGAGGAAGCCGTGGTCCGCTGTCACGAGGATGCGGGTGATGTCCGCGGAGATGAGCTTGCCGACGAGGCCGGAGAGCTCGTCGATAGCCCGGTTGACGGCATCGGGGGTGGCGCTTTCCGAGGCCGCGTGATCACCGGTCGCGTCGATGACGTCGTGGTAGATATAGACGGCCGAGGCGCCCTTGAACTTCGAGCGCATCGACTTGACGGAGTCGCTCGCGAGCTCCTCGTAGGTGAACGCACGCCCGTCGGCACCTTCAAGGATTGTCCGGCGTGCATCGATCCCGGACGTCGATCGTCCATCGGCCTCGACGACGACTTGGTCTTTGCCTCGTACGTTAAGAGTCAGCTCTCGATGCGGGAGCAGCGCGGCCATGCCGAGGGCGGTGATCGACGGCAGCATCGTGTACCAGGGGTTCACGGCGACCGCGCCGCGTCCGAGGGTGCGCAGGTGGTCGGCAAGCTCGATGCCGGCCTCGTATCGGAGAGCATCGGAGATGATGACGACGGTGCGCCTGTGGGTGCCTGCGACGAGGAGACGGTGGAAAGAGTCGATGCGCCCGCTGGACGAGGGCACGGCGATATCCCATGTACGCATGCCGCGCAGGGCGTCATCCCACGTGCGCGAGAGGGGGCGCAGGTAGTCGTCGCGGTACGCGTTTTCGACGTGCCGGTCGAGGTCGGTGAGGAGGTCGTCGACGTGAACGGCTCGGGAGGCGCGCACGTAATGGCGGTACTCCTGGTCGATGGTCCACAGGCCACCGTCCAGGTCCGTGTAGCGGGAAAAGCCCTCGGCTGCGTCCGAGAAGGCGATGCCCGGGAGCGCACGCAGATGGGTGAGCAAACGCGCCCCCGCCCGCGCTGCATCCCAGAGAGGCTCCGTGTCGTCGAACCACAGGCCTTCGCGGCACCTTCCGCGCTGCTCTTCGACCTGGGTGACGCCGACGGATCCGTCGGCGATTCCGCGGACGAGGCGGGAGATGAGTTCTCGGTCCACGCCGGGCGTGGTCGTGTCGATGAGGAGGACGTCGGTTGCCGCATCGTGTAGGGCGGTACTGGCACCGGTTGCCTCGTCGACTCGCTTCGCCCACCGGCGGGCATCGTCTCGCGTCGCGACATCGCGGGTCCACATGCTGAAGTCGCGCTGGGCGGAGTTGTGCCGGTGATCCCAGCCGTTCGCGTTCATGACGAAAAGCCAGGTCATGAGCGCGTCAAAGGTGTGTTTGCCGTCGTACCCCCAGATGGCGTGGGCACCTTCCCAGAAGTACGCCTCGAGGCCCCACTTGAGGGCGTCGAGCGGGTTGTCCTGCGTCATGGAGGCAAGCTTCGCGAAGAGGACAGAGAAGGAACGCTGCTGCGTCTTGAGCAGGACGGCACTCATCGCGGCGAGGAAGGTCTTACGATCGGATCGCTTGTCAGCGTCACTGATGGTGCCGAGGTGCTTCTTGAGGTCGGCGACGCGGGCGGTGGAGTTGAAGAAGGGGGCGTATTCGTCGATGACTGCGGCCAGGGCGGGGTCGACGCCGAGTTCACGCACGAGGAGGGTCGAGGCGTCTGCCTTGAATGTGGGGTAACCGCATCGTACGTCGGCGAGGAGGTCTTCTTCGAGGGGCGGGAGTTCGCCTCCGCGGTAGAGAACGTATCGGGACTTGGTGTCTTCGGCGAAGATGCGGAGTTTGGTTTCGAAGAGGTTGGCGTTGATGGTAATGAGGGTGGCGCCGTCGAGCAGTTCTCGGACGGCGTCGAGGTCGTCGGCGTATTCGCCGTTGCGGTCCAGCCACGTGACGATGCGCCCCTGCTCGAGCAGGGCGCTCAGCTCCTCTGCCAGCCGAGAGGCATCGATTCCGCTCATTGTGTGCCTCCTCCGAGTCGGTCATGCAGGTCCATCAGGCGCTCCAGCGCACGCCTGAGGCTATCGCTTTCGACAGCGGCACGCTCGATGCTCCAGTGGTCCGTCATAAGGCGCTGCAGGTGTACCGCGTAGGCGGGACCAAAATCCAGCTCGCGTCCCTTTTCTTCGACAGCATCCTTGAGCTTCGCTTTCATGATGCTGAGCAGATATGGCTTGTGGTGGGACGCGGGCGGCTTCACACTCGCCACCGATCTGTCACAGAACTCAGCGACGCCCTGCCGGTCCGCTAGGATCCACGACTCGATGCACTGGTCGACGATCCGGATGAGCAGATCAGGTGACTCACGCGGAGTTTTCGAGGAAAGCACCGAACGCACCGCCACAGGACAGCTACCCTCGTCACGGTCAAGGTCGCGGAAGACGACGTACGGCACATGCTGAGCGGCCTCCCAGTAGTTCTTGATGTCCCTGTCAATTGCGCCCTTGCCATTGACACTCCTGACGAAGAACTCATGATCGGCCCATCCCGCCGCGTGCATCAGCGCAGTGACAACCGGTTCGTCTGTCGTTCCCTCGACGATGACCTGGGCGAAGACGTAGCCCTCCATCGTTTACCAGGTTCCCAGCGGAATCGTGCGACCGTTGACAGCGTCGATGCCCTGCGATTTGGGCAGGCCAGCGCTAACCACGGCTTTGATGCGCGGGTCGTTCGACTCCGACAGCAACTGACCCGTCGTCTCCCCGTTCTCCGAGCGCAACATCAGGACCTGGCTGGGGAGCACCAGCTCGGAGTCGATGAGTTCCGGCGAGTGGGTGCTGATGATCATCTGCACGTCGCGGTTCATGGCGACCTCTGCCAGCAGCGAGGGGAGCGAACGGACGACGGAGGCCTGCAGGAAGGTTTCGGGTTCTTCGATGAGAACGACGCTCGTGTCGCGCGGCAACGTCGCCAGGTCGAAAAGCAGTCCGAGCAGGCGCAACGTTCCCTCGGAGAACTGCTCGTGCGAGTAGACGCCAGTCGCACCGCGCACGGGAGTATCGCTGTAGAACACGAGCTCTGTGCCGAGTCCCATGCGCTGGTAGGACAGGTTCGGGATCTCCGGAACTACCACGGCCATGATCGGACGAATACGATCAACCACGGCATCCAGCTGCTGATCCGAAAAACGCCCCGCGTGCTGGAAGAAGCCAGTCCCATGGTCCGGGTCGTAGCGATCCGCACGCTCGAGCATCTTCTTGGGATTCGGGTGGATGTAGCGGATGCCTGCAAGCATCTGGCGAACGCGTTCACGCAATTCCTGCCTAGGCTGAACGACGTATCCCTCATGGGCGAAGCAAGTATCGTCATCGGGAAAAGCAAAATAAATTCCGTTTTTAACCCGTGCTTGCTCATCTGTTTTCACTATTGCTTTGTGTTCAACAGCAAAAGACTGGCTATCAATATCGATTCCTCGTCCCCTCATGGGAGCAAAGGAATACATCGGAAACTGCGGTTCCCGATAATACACTACTTCTTCTTCCAGCCGCGACGAAATATCCGAAGAATCGTGTCGAAGGGATAGAGTGCAAGTCAACAAATTCTCCGCAGATTCGAGAGCGACTCCGAAAGACACTTTCTCCGTACCGGAACGGAAGTACCGTTCCGGGCCACCCAGATCCTCCGAGGCAGCCACCAGTCCGCGCCGCGCAACATCGCTCAGAAAGCGCAGGGCGGCCAGCAGGTTGGTCTTGCCCGAGGAGTTGGGGCCGACGATGAAGAGACGCGAGGACAGGTCGAACTCGATGTGGGCGAAGTTGCGCCAGTTCGTGATAGCGATGTGCGTCAGCTTCACGTCGTGTCCTTTCGTTGCCAGACCGGGTGCCTCTCCAGTGTCCCACGGCGTGGGGCACTGTCAGGACCACCACACGTTGTTCTTCTTAATTTCCCCGCAGGCCCACTTCAGGTCAGTCGCGATTCCCTTCTTGACTTCCGTCGTGGCGGCACCGATTGCCGGCTGCGGGAGGTCCTTCAGGTCCGAGCGCCAGCCGTAGGCAAGCTTGAGGCGATTGATGCGCACACCGTCGTCCAGGTCCAGGTGGATGCGGCGCTGAGCGAGGGGCTGCAGAACCGAGTCGATAAAGCCCTGAACTTCCGCCACCTGCGCGTCGATCTCCGAGCGCTTCTTGTCGATGCGCGCGCGAGCCCGATCAGCCTTCCTATCGTCGCCCATCACGGCGTCACGTTCGCGCCCAACAGCCTCCGATTCGGCCTTGAGGCGATCGACGAATGGGGCCGCGTACTTGGTGAGGACCTGTCCGACCGTGTCGGGCGTGTAGCGGTGCAGGTAGATGAGTGCCCGGAACGTACCCTTCGATGACTCGAGGGACCAGTACACGGGGCGGCCGCTGTAGTCCTTCTGATGGTCGGCGGCGAAAGACTTTGCCATGTAGTCCTCAAGCGCCTGCTCGGGGTCGGCGGGGATCACCGGCGGAACGAACTCGGCCGTGTTGCTGCCGTTCTTGACGGCCAGGCAGCGGGTGAGGAACTCTATGTTGTCGCCCAGGTCAGAGGCACCGAAGACAACGCGCAGCACCGCCTTGACCCGGCGCGAGGCATCATCGTCGAAGGCACCACCGGTGACAGGGATAATGCCGTCGTCGTCGGGCTGGAGGCGCGAGTCGGCGACACGGGCACGGAAGTCATCGAGAGTCGAGGCCTGATCGGCCAGCACGAGACCGGGAATGTCGACGCTATAGCGGCCCATGGTGACGCCGATGACCCAAGAGATGAGCTCTCGCGCGCTGCGCTGATAGTGCAGCCAGCGGTATTCCTCCTCGCCGCGCTCGGGTGCTCCCTTCGTGGGAGCGAAGGCGAACCGCGGGTTGTAGGTGAGGGAGACGCGCGAGAGGGGGACATCGACCTCCACCTCATCCGCGAGGCCGTACACGCCAGCCCAGTAGCGGTTGTTCTCCGTCTCCAGGCGTTGCGCTTCCTTGGCCGTCTCGCAGCTGCGACGGTACCAGTCGTCGAAGGCGTCCTGGAGCAAGGAGTGTCCGCCACGCAGGTAGGGCGGCCGGGCGAAGTCCCACGACGTCTCGCGAGCATCCCAGTCAGCACGGAAGATGTCGATCAAGTGCTCAACACCCGTCGCATCAAAGAACTCGGGTTCAATCCACGGCAAGTTCTTCATCTGACCGACCTCGAACATGACGGTTGGGGCAATAGTCGATTCGAGCTGTAGCGTCGTACTTGAATTCAAGTATCCGATTATTCTGAAGGTCTGCTTTTCCGAATCCAAGAAAATAGCAGAACCCTTATCGTTAAAGATCGAAGAGGAATCAAACAATCGGAACGAAGGATCTCCTGAGGACACACGTGCCCAGGAAACACAGGGCCGGAAGTAGCAATCCGGATTACGAATCACAGATCGCGGCCTGAAGTCCCAGAGTTCACGTCCATCATCCTGCCAGTTGATAACGTAGTCCTGGTTGCCCCACCACTTGCGGAACTCACCGCCCTTGTTGTGCGGGAACCAGCGGGCGCCACTCGCCTTAGCGTCCTCGCGGTCGCGGGCGCGCATGTAGGAGCGGTTGGCGCTCACCTCGAACCATTGACGCAGGAATCGTTCGTTGTCAGCGGTCGCAAGCCCCTGCTTCGCGGTTGCCACTTCTCCCAATGGATGTCGGAAAGCCTCGAGAAGACGATCGGAAAGATCACCTAAGAAAGCACAATCAGGCATCTCTCGAATACGGCTTCTGGAGAGTACATAGCAATCGTCACCCATTTCAACTGCTTGTACGGCTCGCCTTAGGCGCTCAGTCCGTATTTTATCTGATGGAGACTGCGCAGTTTCACTCGCCCGCATAAAACGAATGAGGTAATCAGACGTATTGGAACCTACCACATACACAGTCGTTGCGAAGTCGAGGGCAATACCTGCAATACCTCTACCGAGATGGGCAATATAGAGGATTTGAGCGGCAGACAGAATCAGCGAACGGAATTTCTTGAACGTAACGGTCATCATCCAAGAGTTCAACGACAAGATTCCGCATACACCACCCCTTGCAACGAGGGACAGCGAACGCTCCATGAACATCGTCGCAAGGTCTTGGTACGAACGAGAGTACTGTGACTTCGCATATTTCTTCAGCGAGTCATCAGCCTTCTTCATGCTGAGATACGGCGGATTTGCGATCAAGGTCGTGTAGCGACCGTCCTCGAGGATTTCGCACATGTCGGCGGCGCGCAGCCACTCCTCACTGTCCGCGCCGCCCAGCACCTGCTGCCTCTCCCCGGCGTCGATGCGGCGCGCGATCTCGCGGAACAGGGTGGAGGAGCCCTCCGGCACGCGGATGAGCGATCCGTAGGTGTCGGTATAGCGCAGCTGCTCAATTAGCTGAGACATGCCGAGGGAGACCCCGTCCCCAGAGGCATCCGCGATCTCTGCGGGGCTCAGCTCATCGAGTTTCACGGACTGAACATGAACGATCCTGGGTCCCCGCCACGAGGTCTCGACACCCCGCTGCCTCTCGCGTTCGATGCGCTCCAAGAACCGAGCATCATGTTCAACGGCCTTCATGGTCAAGGCAAAGGATGCCAGCTGCGCCGCGCGCCCATCCACATCCGCCCCGTGCAGGTTCTTCTCCAGAATCAGGCGGGCGATCCGCCTGCTCGGGTACCCGGCCTCGACGTACATGTCCCACAGGACGTCGAAGGCGTAGGTGAGCATGTGCCCGGACCCGCAGGCCGGGTCGATGACACGGAAGTCCTCCGGGTCGGCGATCGCCAGACCCTGACCCTCCTGCCCCTCGGACGGGGCCACCAAGTACTCGAATTGCTCCCGAAGAGCAGAGTCCGGATGGGCGCGCAGCCACTGCATCCCCAGCGTGTTCTCCACCAGGTAGCGCACCACCCAGTGCGGGGTGAACAGCTGCGTGACGGGGGCCAAGGTGTCCTTGTTGATCTTGGCCTTCGACTCGTTGATCTCCTGCTTGCGGGCAGCAATGTAGAACTGATAGAGCCAGCCGATCACCTCAACGTCCATGCGCCCCGACTCATTGGGGCCGATCGCCGCCACGATGTCGGCGCGCACAGACTCACCAGCCGACAGGAGGTCTGCCGGTGGAAACTGGTTCGTCCAGTCGTCCGCCTCGGGGAATACACCCGGCATGACCCGGTGCCACGAGGTGAAGTACTCGCGGAGCAGCAGGACGTATGCATCCAAGTCTCGGTTGTCGAAGAGCAACTGCGCTACTCGCGCTCGCGCGTCCTCTCCGATGTGGCGATCGAAGTCGCCCCCACGAGCGCGCTGCACGCACTCGGGCACACCCGTCCCCGACCCCTCCGCCGGTGTGACGACTCCGTAGTCGCCCGAGATCCCCATCGCGTCCATGTAGCGCAGGGCCGTCAGGCGATTGAACCACGAGTATGCGACCACCTTCGCGGCACCCAGCACCCGGTTACCACCGGCCTCGGCATGCTTGTCGACAGCCTGGGTCAGGCGCGCACGGTCGACGTCGCTCAGAAGGGGATCGGCCATCTTGCGCTCGATCGCCGCCACGGACATCTCGATGAGGCGCTCGCGCGAGGCGGACGCCAGTGACTCCAACGCTGAGGTGTTCATTGCCTACTCCTTCAGGGGCGCAGCTGCTTGCCGTCGTTCACAGCCGCGAGCATCTGCTCGCGAACGCGCTCGATGTAGTCGTTGACCTGATCTGGCGTCGACAGGAGGCCGGTCGTCTTCGGCAGCACATCCACCAGGCGTACAATCGTCGGCCTCTTGGTCGGCTCCGTCAGCTCGTCTGCGTCCGGGTGCTCCGCGGGCGTCGCCGACGCGATCAATACGGCGTAGAGGTCGTTCACACGCTGATCGAGCTGACGGCCGATTTCCTCCGCATGACCCGGCTTCGACACCCGATTTACCGCGTCGCAGAGCCGCTCCATCTCCGCATCAACCCTCAGCCGAGCGTTCTCCGACGCGGCCTTGAATTCAGCGGACCCGCTAATACCCGCCACGGCCTCGTCGATGCATCGCAGTACCTTGTCACGCTGCGCCTGCACCAACGCACGACGCGCCGCGTCGATACGCCGAACCAGCGGCGCGATCTCCTGCGTGCGCACGTACAGCCTCGAGTCACCCGCGAGCTTTCGAAGCTCATCTATCGCCTGCTTGCCATCCCCCGTGAGCTCGAAGAACGACAGGCTGTCCGCCTCCGCCAACGCATCGCGAAGCTCCTGCTCGTGCCCCTCCACGAATTCTCGGTAGGGCATGAGGAAGTCGTCAACGATCTCGATCAGATCGTCAAATCCGCCGCGGATCTGTGGGGCGAGCATCTCCTCTTCAGTGTGCTGCGTTGTCGTGAGCGGCATTAGCAGGTCGAGGGCCTCGGCGACATCTGCATCGAAGTTGTACCTGTCGGACTTATACCCCTTGAGCAGGCTCGCCCACTCGGCAGCCTTGACCTCGACCGCACGAACGCGCGAGGGGCCATCCTGCGGGGACTCACCCGGGACAAACTGGCCGACAAAACGCTGGAAATCCGCGAGCGCTGCACGATCCAGGTGCTTCTTTTTCTGCAGCAGCACGCGCCCCTGACGGTTCACGTCGCGCAGGGCACCCTCCAGCTCCGTGCGAGCGAGAGGCCTGTCGTTCTCGAGGGCCTCAAGCAGCTCCAGTCGAAGGGCCGTCGCCACGATGGCCAGCACCGCATTCTTGTCCCAGCCGAAGGGGGCCTGGCCGTAATACTCGATCGCGTTCTTTACGAACACGTTTTGTCCGTTGAGCACGCGCGCCTGCTCCACCCACTGGGCACACTCACTCGCCAGACGCTGCGCGATATCCACGCCAGGGTCGACGTCCAGCGTCGCGTCCTCCTGATCGCGCAGGAAGGACGCGATCTGCCCATCCTTGAGGCCCGCCAGCAGCTTCGCATCCTCGATACGGGGATAGACTTTCTGAGCAAGACGAGTCAGTCCCAGCTCAATCACGTCTGCCGGCGTCTTCGCCGTACCCGTCTTCACTTCCTCCCCCGCAACAAACAACGACGCCCGCATAAGCGCATCCTTCACGGCCTCGCCGATCACTCGACGGCGTTGCTCGTTGTCTTCCTTATGCGCCAGGATGATGCGCTTGCGAAGGCCTGAGGCAGCGCCTGCCTGACGCTTCACATACTCCTCAGTCTGGCAGAAGACTCGCACATCCTCGAGGATCTCGGAGCTGATATCCAGCCCCAACGAAAGGCTGTCATGGCGATAGGCACTCTCGTTACGAATACCCGCCTCGTCCAGGGAGGACTGCGGCGTAGACACCGAGATTACCAGCGGCTCGGCCTGTTCGCGGCGTCCATCGACGAACAGGGACACGCCCATGCGTCGGTTCGTTCCGGGATACACGAAGCTCGTCGAGGAGGTACCGACGTGCTTACGGATGTCCGTGCGCAGCAGATCCGCTATTTCCCTGGACTCCACGGTGATCTGACGAATCTCTCGACGGACTTCCTTTTCTTCATTCGTCATGTACGCGTAGGTTCCATCCGCCTGACGCTGCACGTACACCTGATCCGACAGGATGCGAAGCGCACGCTCAACACGTGTTTCCAGATCAGTCGCATCCTGATCCAGGGAACGGCGCAGCAGAACCGCAATATTGCGCGGATATGCATGGAAAGAATCCACGTAGCGAACGAGAAGGAGCACCTTCAGCACGCTCATCGTGAAGGAGTCACACGTGCGCGAATCCTGTGTGGCTCGCCCAATATTGTCCTTCACGTCGGACTTGAGCATCGCCGCGATGCCGTCGTAGAAGCGATCGAAAGACGCAACCGTACCCAGCTCATCATCCGTCAGCTCCTGCGCGATCTGCTGACACACACCCAGCAGCGAACGCGCACCCACCGACGAATGACGGCCTGTGAACAGGTCGTTATCCGACAGGCCTCGCATCGCCTGCGTGAACATCTCGAACTGGTAGTCCACAAACGGATACTTAGCGACGAAGCTATCCCTCGTCAAGTAGTTGTCGTACTTCTTCGTCCCTTCCGGGAAACGGAACATCGACGGGAAGCCCGCACCGAGACGCTGCCACAGCGTGTTCAGATCAAAGGACCCCTGCTCGCTCTTCGTCAGCAGTCGGCGAGCGATCACGTCCGTGACCTCCTCCGTCGACAGACTCACCTTGATCGCGAAGCGCCCCTGAATCTTCGAGAAGTCAGTGCTGCGGCGCTCGTTCATCTGCGCCGTGATACCGCTCAACTCCTCCTGCGAGGTCACGAAGACCCAGGCGCGACCGGGGCAATGCGTCGCCAGCTGCTCGGTGATGGTCTGCAGGTTCAGCATCAGCTGCGAGTCGTCGCCGATGAACTGGCCGACCTCGTCGACGAAGAAGGCAATCCGCTGGTGAGGACCCTGACGATCCAGCCATGAGGCCACGTCCTGCGCGAACGCCTCGGCCGACAGGTTGAGCTGCTCCCGATAACTGCGGAAGGGCTGATCCACCTGGTGTCCCAGGCGGGCTAAGGCCTTCGAGACAAGCGCCTCCGAGAATACGGTGTTGACGCGACCGACCTCCCAGGTGTGCCCAGATTCCTCCTGGTAGGCCTCGCGAAAACGCGCCAGTTCTCCCCGATCTTCCAGGTCGCGCTCGAGTGCGCCAACTCCCAGATCCTTCGAGTACAGGCCACGCGCCTCAAAGTAGACCTTGTAGAAGACCTCGATCATCGCCGATCCGCGCTCACGCGTCGACTTGTCATCCTTCGCATCGATATTGAAGAGCACAGCGCGCGTGGGCGTATGCAGACTCCTCTTGAGGTCCGCGATAAGTGTCTCATCGCCTGCGACCTTCTGCTCGAAGGCTCGTTCGACATCTTCACGGGTCACCGGCTGGTTGCTCGCCTGCTCACCGAGCAGGTAGGACAGCATCTTCAGCAGGTGCGACTTACCCGAACCGAAGAAACCCGCAATCCACACGCCGTTCGACGGAGCATCAACCTGGTTCCACGCATCGACAATCCGCGACAGGCCGCTGCGGATTTCGCTGGTCATAACGTATTCGTCGACCTCGGAAGCGACCTTGGAGACGTCGTCAGCCTTGATGACACCGTCGATCGACCGGAAAATATCCTTCGCGTACAGACCCTTCATGTCCATGCGTCACACCTTTGTCTTTCAGTTCTCCGACGGTTCTAGAGTAAGCGAAAAGTCCACCAAATCAAAAGCCCGGTAGTAATTGTCCTGGGAGATTTGATCGAAGAGAACGAGCGCGGAATGAGTGGACGGCGACTGGTGGTACGACCCCGGGAAAGTCACGACCAGCGGCACGCTCCCCATCAGGGGCTGCAGGCAGTTCAACAGCAAATGTGTGCGCACGAGCGGAAACAGGTGGTGCACCCCCGAGAGCAGGACGGCGTCAACGCTGCCCTCTCCCCCAGCCTCGTCGACAGCCTTCTTAATGGCGGGCGCGAGCAAACCCTCAACGTCGATTACCTTACTCAGCCCATCCCGGAAAGTCTCCGGAGGCAACGTCTTTTCCATCGCCAACATCTGATCGAAAAAAGGGGATCCCTTCCAGATGTCCACTGCGAGCGCAAACACATCGACATCTGCCAGGCGGTAGCGCTCCTCACGCAGGCGGCGACGTAGCCGCGAGAGCTCCTCGTCGACAGTCGGCTCCCACTCAGGCTTGTAGCGCAGGACGAAGAATGGGACCTCATTGCCCAGGCCCTCCATCTTCTTGAAGCGCTCCGACGTGAGCACTCGGAAGGCACAATCAAAGGTCTCCCTGAGCGAATCCAGATACGCTCCACGTTTCGACACCGACCGTACCTTCCTCTCGCGCAGCACCCCTTACTGGGCTTCTCATACCGTACCGCAAGCCGCCCACAATTCGAGCTTAATCATGGCTCCTGCATCACATCTTCCTGAATAAGTGTCAATCGAGGACATCAAACTGGAACTGCGCGACCGGGAATGACTCTCGCATCGGCCACCCCCATGGCCGGGGAGCCGCGTTCACCAAGCGGGCGACCCCCACGGGAACCACGACCGGCAAAGCAACCCCGGCCTCGTCGATGAAACCCACATCGCGCATGCAGCGCAGAAATACGGATCGCACCTTCTGGCTGCTCTTCACTGTCAGCGTCGACATCGCGGGATCCACCCTGCGCTGGCACTCCACGAAATCGTCGATATCCGACGCTGTCAAAGGAGCCTCATCAACGACCAGACGTGGCCACGCAACCTCGCGCGCGCAGGCCGCGAATACGTATGACTCCGTCACGAGAGCCAGCCACATGACAAGCTCCCATCCGTACTCGCGGCTAGCGACAAATCGGAGAGCGCCATCCTCCAGGAAAGACAGGTGCTTCGTCGTCGCACTCGCCAAGCGGCGCCGCGTCGACTCCGAGTCCGCAACCACCAAGTTCTGCTCGAACAACACGTCGCTCGCCTCGCGCGCGCTCATGCCGACCGCCATCAGCTCGGCCGCCTCAAACGTTCCCGCGTTCGTCGCGCCGCCCACCGTGATAGTCGAAGCCAGCCTCCGATCCGACACGACGTCACCTCTCACAGTCTAGCTCATTAAACGCGGCGGTTACCCCGCCAGGAACCCCACTATCATCGCACATGGTTGTCCCCGCGCGGACAGCCGCGCGGGGACAACCGTACAAGTAACACTTCCACGTGACAGGGACACGCACTGAACCACTATTGAATAAGATCTGGGATCCAGTGGAAGAGGAAGATCAACCCGACGGAAATACCAAGAAGGATGACAGCGCAAAGCAATGAACGCTTCCACGACACGGTGAGATGATCCGAGACCCACTGAACTACTCCACCACCAGAGTGCCCAACCATGTAGCGCTCACAGCATTCACGCAGCAGCAGTTGGAACGCCAGGACACCCAGCAATGCGCTAATCAGCATCTCAATGAATACAGTCCCCACATATGCCAGGGCACCTTCATCGAAAAGAACGCGGACGACTGTACCAACCGAAGTCGCATTGCCGCTCTCTGAAGACTCAGCTAGCAAGCGTGATAGATCTGGCATCGACAAACCTGTCGTTGCAGTCTTGAGCGAAAAGCACGTGTAGTAACTAACGTACACCACAGTGCCCATCAAGATACTCGTGAATATTGCAGCACCAAGGGAGGGCGAAACATATCGCGCCCGTAGCGCCAAACCAACCATCAGGATACATAGCGTCAACAGTGCAGCTGATACGCCAATGAGTACATGCAATATGCTCTCGTAATTACGCAGCAGAACCCACGCAACCACGACAGTCACAACGATACACAGGATGACAAATCCACCAACGTCATCATTATTTGACTCCCGTTGGCCTACACGCTCATTAACCGTCACATGAACTGAATTGACATCGCCAATGTGCGCTTGATTCCCACTCCCTACAATCGAAATCGCATCACCCTCACTTGTCATCACCTGTTGATTCACCTGTGCACCAGAGGCAATAACGGGCGAAGAAATACCTGAATTTGCAGGAAAGAGCACCTGCAGAATGACGCCGGAAAGGATACCCGCAGCTGCACCAATCCCTAGCTCAAGCAACCATGACATGACTCTTCCTCTCATCATTGAGTTCGACAGTAACTAAACATTACTGTCAAGTTGATCATAGCAGCTATTACGCCAGTTACATCCATGTGTCAAGTATTCTACTTGTACCCGCAGGTCATCACCCCTGAGCTACGCACACCCCGCACGGACCCGCCCGCCTGACGATCGCCCACCACACACACCGGCCAACATGTGAGCACATTTGCCCCAACAGCGCCATCTCCAACAATTTGAGGGTGGAGCCTCAATCGCACCTATGTGCATCTTGAATGCGCCTCGCTTTGACACAACGTGCGCATCCGCGCCGCCCATGCAGGTGGCAGGGCAGTGTCATAGGGTGTAAGCAATTTTCGTGTAGCGGTGATGCTGTTCGG
>ERZ773234.222-NODE-222-length-18214-cov-6.919214_pt1 | contig 18214 bp, 17 predicted proteins | sample MGYA00580523_ERZ773234 | MGnify/ENA primary metagenome ERZ773234 (study PRJEB29015, sample SAMEA2738167) | human oral metagenome | biome: human oral; feature: human-associated habitat; material: saliva | place: China | collected 2262 ...
CTTGCCGGCGGTCGTGGTGGGGATGGCCATGGCGCCGAAGCCGACGTTGATGGCGTTGCCGACGACGGCCACGACGGCGGCCTTGATCTTGGGGACGCCGAGGGTCACGAGCATGGCGCAGGTGATGGCCACGGGAGCGCCGAAGCCAGCCAGGCCCTCGAGAAGGCCGCAGAAGCACCAGGCGACGATGAGGGCCTGGGCGCGCTGGTCGCCTCGACCGATCGTGTTAAAAACGGCCTTCAGGTCGGCACTGCGGCCCGACTTTTCGGTGAGGTTGTAGAGCCACACGGCCGCGATGATGATGTAGATGATCGGCATGAAGCCCATCGCCGCGCCCTGCGTGCCGGCCAGGAGTGCCATGCCGACGGGCATCTTGAAGGCGAGGACAGCGATGCCCAGGGACAGCACCAGGGAGATGATCGAGCACCAGTGGGTGGCGACCTTAAAGACGCCCATCAAGACGAAGAACACGACGAGCGGGAGGAGCCCGACGACGGCTGTCAAGAAGACGTTGCCCGCGACTGCCGTTGTCGACGGGGTGAAGGATTGGGCTAACAACAGGGGGGTCATGGCTGCTCCGCGCGTCAGTGTGTGGGACATTGGACCTAATCATCATGACATATGAACGGGGTGACGCACATACTTTTGGCTGTTTTCTGTGTCGTGACGGTGGTGCGCATCGCGCCGCATCTCACGTCCAGTATGCGCAGTGCCTGCTCGCGGGCAGTGCCTCGTCGATAAACTACGAAGCGTGAAGACTACATCCGCTGTTCCTGTCCCCTCCGGCTCGCGTATGCCGATCCGTAAGTATCGGCCGTTCCTCGATACGAATCCGATCGATCTGCCGGATCGCCAGTGGCCCTCCAAGCGCATCACGAAGGCGCCGCGCTGGATGTCCACCGACCTGCGCGATGGCAACCAGGCCCTCATCGAGCCGATGGACCCGGCTCGTAAGCGTCGCATGTTCGACCTGCTCATCAAGCTGGGGTACAAGGAGATCGAGATCGGTTTCCCCGCGGCCTCGCAGACCGACTACGACTTTGTGCGTTCCCTGATCGAGGACGACGCGGTGCCCGAGGACGTGACGATCTCGGTGCTCACCCAGTCTCGGCCCGAGCTGATCGAGCGCACGGTCGAGGCCATGGTGGGCTTCCCGCGCGCAACGGTGCACCTCTACAACGCGACGGCCCCCGTGTTCCGCGAGGTTGTCTTCCACGCTGACAAGGCACAGACGATCGAGCTGGCGCAGTTCGGTGCGCGCGAGGTGATCGCGCAGGCTGAGAAGCGCCTGGATGATGACACGATCTTCGGTTTCGAGTATTCGCCCGAGATTTTCGTGGATACCGAGCTGGACTTCGCCCTCGAGGTGTGCGAGTCCGTCATGGACGTGTGGGAGCCGGGCGAGGGACGCGAGATCGTCCTGAACCTGCCCTCCACGGTGGAGCGCGCGACCCCGAACGTGTTCGCCGATCAGATCGAGTGGATGAGCCGCAACCTGAGCCGCCGCGAGTACGTGGCGCTGTCCGTGCACCCGCACAATGACCGCGGTACGGGCGTGGCGACGGCCGAGCTGGCGCTGCTGGCCGGCGCGGATCGTATCGAGGGCTGTCTGCTGGGCCAGGGTGAGCGTACCGGCAACGTCGACCTGGTGACGCTGGGCCTGAACCTGTTCAGCCAGGGCATCGATCCGGGCATCGACTTCTCCGACGTGGACGCTATCCGTCGCACGGTGGAGCACTGCACGCAGATGGAGACTTCGCCGCGTGCCCCCTACGTCGGCGACCTCGTCTACACGAGCTTCTCCGGTTCGCACCAGGACGCGATCAAGAAGGGCTTCACCGCCCGCAAGGCCAAGGTCGACGCGGCCGGCGGCGACGAGGAAGCGGTCGTGTGGGAGCTGCCCTATCTGCCGATCGACCCGCACGACGTGGGCCGCTCGTACGAGGCCGTGGTGCGCGTGAACTCTCAGTCCGGCAAGGGTGGCGTCGCCTACCTCATGTCGACGGCGCACGCCCTCGAGCTGCCGCGCCGCCTGCAGGTGGAGTTCTCTCGCATCGTCCAGCGCCACACCGACACGTACGGCGGCGAGATCAACGCGGATCTGCTGTGGCAGATCTTCGCCGACGAGTACCTGCCGACGAACGCCGCGCCGGGCCTGGAGTCGTGGGGTCGCTTCGATCTGCGCTCCTCGCAGGTGGGCACCATGGATGATGAGCATGTCGAGCTGAACGCGACGCTCACCGACAACGGCGAGGTCGTCAAGGTTCACGCGCAGGGCAAGGGCCCGATCGACGCGTTCGTGTCCGCGCTGCATGAGTTCGACCTGGATGTGCGCATCCTCGACTACTCCGAGCACGCGATGAGCCAGGGCCGTGATGCGCGCGCTGCCGCCTACGTGGAGGCGGCCGTGGATGGTCAGATCGTGTGGGGCGTCGGCATCGACTCCTCGATCACTCGCGCGTCCTACAAGGCCGTCATCTCGGCGGTGAACCGCGCCCTGCGCTAAGAGCGCGCGCGATAACGATAGGGACCCCGGCCTCGTTCAACGTGACGAGGTCGGGGTCCTTCGTATGCGTCAGTGCCCTCAGGAGGTGGGCCCTCAGGAAACGGGGGAGTGCGCGAAGAGCTCGAGGCTGCGGCGCACCTGCCCGGCGAGGATGCGGGAGATTCGCTCCGTGAGGAGGGTGGGATCAGCGCTCATGTCGGAGGCGAGCCACTGGGAGACGTGTCCGAGCACGCTGAGCGTGAAGTGCTCAGTAATGAACTCGCTATCGTCCGCTCGGACAGTCAGACCGTCGCTGTAGTGGTCGACGATGGGTTCCATGACGGCGCGCAGCTGCTTGTAGAGGAAGACCTGGAGATCCTGCGTGGACAGGGTTGAGACGACGGAGAGTGTCTCTTCGCGGTGGGCCTGCATCCATGTGAGCATGGCGAGCAGTCCCTCGGACCAGTCCTCGTGGGTGGAGTGGGCCTCGATCTGGTTGGCAACCTCGCGCTTGAAAACCCAGACGGTCAGGTCGCGGATGTCGGCGAAGTGATAGTAGAAGGCCTGGCGGGTCACGCCGGCGGTGCGCGTGAGACCGGAGACGGTCACCTTTGACAGGGGGACGGTCTGGAGTGCGTCGCGCAGGGCGTGCGCGAGCATCGTTTTCGCATCGGTGTGGGGCATCGGAGATCCTCGTCGACATGAAAAGAGGGGTTACGAGCAAACTGTACAGGCTGTATCGCGGATCCGCGAAATTTCAGTGCAATGTGCGACTGACCAATTGTATAGCTCAGATTAGCTTGTATGCATCCGGAAACGTCGTTGTGTGGAAGCGGAGTGTATGGTTCAGCCCCGGCCTCGTCGAAATGAACTGTCTGGACGAGGTCGGGGCTGAGGGGGTCTGTACGTCTGTCCCTGTGCGGTTGGTGGGAATAACCGCGTTACTTGGCCAGGCGAGCCAGGGCCGGAGTGGTCTGGTCGGTCATGAGCACTCGCATGCGAGCGATCGCGAGCGAGGGGTTGACCTCGAGGCCGGAGAGCATCCACTGTGCCATATGGGCGGTGGTTGCCAGGGCGAAGTGCTGGGCGACGACGTCGCGTGCGGTGGCTGAAGCGGAGCCGGGCAGGCGGGACTCGATGAGCTCCTGGATATGAGAGGCCAGGAATGCCCACAGGTCGTTCGCTTCGATGGTCTTCATGGCCGAGGCGGTTTCGTCGCGATGGTTATGCATCCAGGTCATGGTGGCCTCGACGGCATCGAGCCATTCTCCCGAACTGGCGGTCAGGCGCGATGTGACTTCCTCGCGGAAAACCCAGGCGTTCAGGTCGCTCAGGGAGTTGAAGTGGTAGTAGAACGCTTGACGGGTGACCCCGGCGGAACGTGTCAGCGCGCTGACAGAGATCTTTGACAGGGGGGTCTGCGTCAGGGCCTGACGCAGTGCAGTGCCAAGCTTTTCGCGGGCATCGATCGGGGGTGCCATCTTTTTCCTTCCTTCGACGGTTATGAGTAAACCATAACCAGTTACGAAGAAACTATCTACTTGAAAACTACTTGCCGGCTGTGTAACCGACCACGCTGTCAGTTTCTCATATATTGTTGTCAGCGCCCGTCTGAGGGCTTGTCGGTAGATGTGACAGTGCACTTCACAATTAATTTCGCGCCCTGCGATGTGTATCGGCATCGCCCGACTGTGACTGTGTCGACGTGACACAATGTTCGTGTGATGAAGTCCTATCGAGACGAGGCGATCGTCCTGCGCACCCACAAGCTGGGCGAAGCGGATCGCATCATCACGCTTCTCACCGCTGAGAATGGTCAGGTGCGCGCCGTTGCGAAGGGGGTGCGCAAGACGACCTCCAAGTTCGGTGCCCGCGTCGAACCCTTCTCCGTCATCGACGCCCAGCTCCATCGCGGCCGCACCCTCGATACTCTGACCCAGGTCGCTTCCATCGCCCAATACGGTGACGCGATCGCCGCCGATTACGACCTCTACCTCGCGGCCACCGTCATCGTTGAGACCGCCGAACGCCTCACGACGGATGCGCAGGACGGCACGCATTCCCAGTACCTGCTCCTCCTCGGTGCACTCAACGCCCTCGCGAGGGAACGCCACGACCCGACCCTCATTCGTACCTCGTACACGCTGCGCGCTCTCGCCCTGGCCGGATGGGCGCCCTCCTGTTTCGACTGCGCCGTGTGCGGCACCCAGGGACCCCACTCCTCGTTCTCTATCCCCGACGGCGGTACCGTCTGCGACACCTGTCGTCCGCCCGGTGCCTCCTCGCCCGCACCCGACACGGTGGCCCTCCTCGGTCAGCTGCTCAGCGGCGACTGGGAGCGCGCCGACCGCTGCGAGGCGTACGCGCGCACCGAGGCCTCGGGCCTCATCTCCTCGTACACTCAATGGCATCTGGAACGCCGCCTGCGCTCGCTGAGCGTCATCGATAGGAGTCACCCATGACAGACCCGCGCCCCACTCCTATGGACCGCGCCCCGCAAGACCCCACCGCGCCGCTGCTCGGACCGGGCCAGTGGCACCGCGACGCACCCGTCTTTCGTAAGGGAGAGGCCCCCGCGCACGTCGCTCTCATCATGGACGGAAACGGTCGCTGGGCAAACAGTCGAGGCCTGGCCCGCACTGAGGGGCATCGCGCCGGGGAGTATGCGCTCATGGACACGATTGCCGGTGCTATTGACGCGGGCGTGCGCTACCTGAGTGTCTATACGTTCTCGACCGAAAACTGGAAACGCTCGCCCGCCGAGGTCTCTTTCATCATGAACTACGCCTCCGACGTGCTCGCCCGTCGCACCGACCAGCTCGCGCAGTGGGGCGTGCACGTGCGCTGGAGCGGGCGTCGGCCCAAGCTGTGGAAGAGCGTCATCAACGCGCTGGAAAAAGCCGACCGTGCGACCTCGCACTGCAAGACCCTCGACCTCATCATGTGCGTCAACTACGGCGGGCGCGCTGAGCTCGCGGATGCCGCCAGATCCATCGCCGAGGACGTCGCGGTCGGGCGCCTAAGCCCGCGCGGCGTCACCGAAAAGACGCTGTCGCGCCACCTCTACCTGCCCGACGTGCCCGACGTCGACCTCATGATCCGCACATCGGGCGAACAGCGCCTCTCCAACTACCTGCTGTGGCAGATGGCATACGCCGAAATGATGTTCGTCGACACACCCTGGCCGGCCTTCGACCGCGAAGAGCTGTGGGGCTGCCTGGAGGAGTTCGCGGGCCGCGACCGTCGCTTCGGCGGCGCGATCGACCGTGTCGCTGGCTCCTAGGACTCCTAGGCGTTGTCTGCCGCACCTGGATCAAGTGCGGCACTGACCGCACGACGCTTACGGCGCCCCCATGCGATCTTCGCGGCGATGAGCGCGATGATGAGGGCGAGGCCCGCCCAACCCCAGGGGGAGCCAGCGAGCGCGCGGATCGCCGCCGCAAAGACCGCGAGCGTGCCGAGGCCATACAGGAGAGCCCAGAGGATGCACCCCGGGATCATCGCGAACGTGTAGGTGCTCCAGCGCATACGCACGAGGCCCGCGCCCGCGTTGACGGCGGTCTGGATGCCGACCGTCAGGAAGCACAGGGGAATGACGATGATTCCCCACTTGTCCAGGATGGCCGCGCCCTTACGAGGGATAGGGCCGTCGAACCAGCGTGCGACGGCGCCGACGAAACCCTGGCGCCCGTTCGCTCTAACCGCGCCCGAGGCGGCACCTCGCGCCAGCCAATAGGTGAGCTGCGCGCGGAAGAAAACGACCACGAAGAGGAACACGAAGAGCCAGACGCCCTCGCGTGCGAAGGTGGGGACCATGGAGTCGATACCGGCGGCAAACATGACGCTCCCAGAGTGAGGCTCAGCAAACGAAGCCTATCCTAACCTGCGAGGTGGGGTGTAGAAAAGGCCTGGGAGTGTATCCGCCTCCCAGGCCTTTTCGTATGCGTATCGCCCCGTTAGCTCTTCGCACGACAGGAGCTGCACACGCCAAACAGTTCCAGCGAATGCTCGAGGTCGCTGAAGCCGTGCGCAGTTGCCACGGCGTCTACCCACGCCTCGATCTGCGACTGCTCGATCTCCTCGGTGAAACCGCACTTGCGGCACACCAGGTGGTGATGGTGGTGGTGCGTCGTGCAGGAGCGGTAGAGGGCCTCACCGTCGGAGGAACGCAGCGTGTCGACTCGTCCGTCCTCTGCGAGGCTTTGGAGCGAGCGGTAGACGGTCGCCAGCCCCACGCGCTGTCCCTGCAGGTGCAGGTCTTCGAAGATCTGCTGGGCACTGCGGAAGTCGTTGACGCGCGTCAGCTCGTCGAGGACTGCTTGACGCTGCTTCGTCATGCGCTGCATGGTGTTGCCTCCATCGTCATGCGTTCGAGTGAGCGATCTGGTCGTGCTCAGGGTGCTGGTTGTGGCTGCGTGCCGCGCGAATCCTGCGCACCCTGCGGATACGATCCACAATAGCCCTGATCCCGAAACCAATAGCGTACAGAGCGATTGCTCCCACAACGATCGTTGCGCCGGGGGAGAGGTCGACGAAGTAGGTCAGGGACAGTCCCGCCGTGCAAATGACGACGCCCAGTGCCATCGCGATGCCCATCGTCGAGCGGAACGAACGCGCTCCCAGCTGTGCGATGGCGACGGGGACGACCATGAGGGCGCTGACGAGCAGCGAGCCGACGACTCGCATCGCGACGGCGACCGTCAGCGCCGAGAGAACCGCGATGAGGAGGGACAGCGTGCGCACAGGTAGACCCGTTGAGCGCGCGAAGTCCTCGTCGTTGGTCACCGAGAAGAGCGCGGGAGCCAATCCCACGCCGAGGGCCACGATCGCGATCCCGAGGATCGTGATGAGCGTGATGTCGCTCCAACGCACCGTCGAGATCGACCCGAAAAGGTAGGAATTGAGCTGCGCGGAGGTGCCACCAGCCAGGCCGATCAGCAGGACGCCGCCGGCGATGCCGCCGTAGAACAGCATGGCCAGGGCCGTGTCCCCGGACGTGCGGCCGCTCTGGCGCACCAGCTCAATCGTGACCGCGCCGAGCAGTGAGATGATCACCGCACCCGGGATCGCCCACGAGTCGGCCGGGCTCACGTTTGCGAACGTGCCGACCAGCCAGCCGAGCGCGACGCCGGTCAGAGAGATGTGTCCGATGCCGTCTCCGAGCATCGCGAGCCTGCGGTGCACGAGATACGTGCCGATGATCGGGGCGGTGAGGCCCACGATGAGGGCAGCGAGCAGTGAACGCTGCATCATCGGCGAGGACAGGAGGGTCGTCAGTGCGTCAATCATGCGTCGCTCCCGTCTAGATTCCGCTCACGAGGCCGTGGTCGGTCGGCGCGGCCCCGGGGTCGATGGTGGGGTGGCAGTGGTCGCCGCCACCGTGGTGCTGTTCGTGGTCGTCCTCGATGTGGGGCGGGCCGTCGTAGGAGACGTGCCCCGCGCTGATGTGCAGCTCTCGGTCCAGGAGGGGGCCGAGCTCGCCCAGCTCGTGCAGGACAATGAGGATCGTGGTCCCCTCCGCCTTGGCCTCGGCGACGATCTGTGCCAGGCGTGCGCGCGAGGCCGCGTCGATTCCGGCCATCGGCTCATCCATGATGAGCAGCTCGGGGCGGCGTACAAGGGCGCGCGCAATGAGGACGCGCTGCGCCTGTCCACCCGAGAGGATGTTGAGGGGGGAGTGGGCGCGGTGAGCCATGCCGACGCGCTCGAGGGCTGTCATCGCCTTTGCGGTGTCGCCCGGCAGGGCCCATAGTCGACGAGGCCCGAGCAAGCCCGAACGAACAACCTCGATTGCGCTGGCACTGATCGCGCCGCCCGAGGAGATGCGCTGGGGCACGTAGCCGATCTTGTTCCACGGGATACGGCGACGGGTGGTGACCGAGTGCCCGAAGAGCTGTGCGTCGCCGCTCGTGATGGGAGCGGTGCCGAGCAGGGCCTTGAGGGTCGTAGATTTGCCGGAGCCGTTCGACCCTGTGAGCGCCACGGTCTGGCCAGCGGGAATGGCGAGCGAGATTCCGTGCAGGATCAGGTCTGTATCCCAGGCCACGTGTAGATTATCGAGACGCACGACGGCGGTCGCCTCCGTGTGGGAGGCTCCCGCCGTCGTGGGGGTGTCAGTAGTTGTCACTGGCAGTCAAGGGCTTTCGTCAGGGCGTCAATGTTGGAGTTCATCGTTGCGGCGTAGTCCTTAGACGGGTCGGTCTGGGACTCGATCGGATCCAGGACAGCCGTCGTGATGCCGAGGTCGTCGGCCAGGGTCTGGGCGACCTTGGGGTCGATGAGGGCCTCGGTGAAGATCGTCGTCACGCCCTGATCCTTCGCGATCTGGGCAATCTCGGCTAGGCGGGCGGGGGAGGGGGAGGACTCGGGGTCGAGGCCGGAGATGCCGACCTGGGTCAGGCCCGTGCGATCCGCGAGGTATCCGAAAGCGGTATGTGCGGTCACGAAGGTCTTGACCTTGCAGGTCGAGGTCTTGGAGACGAGGGTATCGCCCAGCGTGGTCAGTTCCTCGGAGAGGGCCTTCGCGTTGGCCTTGTAGGTGTCGGCGTGGGCGGAGTCGGCCTCGGCGAGCTTGTCGCCCACCAGCGTCGCGGCCTTGGCCATGCGCACGGGATCCAGCCAGAAGTGCGGGTCCGCGGTCATGTCGTGGTGGTGCTCGTGGCCCTCGGCCTCGTGATCGTGGCCTTCCGCCTCGCCGGACTGGGCCTCGTCGGTGCCCTCTTCCTCTTCTTCGGCGGGGTGGTTGGCGTCAGCGCCGGCTTCAATGAGCTCTGCAGCGGGGGAGACGTCAATGACGGTCTTGGGGGCCTGCTGCTCGATCGCCTCGTCGACTGCGCCCTGGAAGCCCGCGAGGTAGACAACCGCGTCTGCGGAGGACAGGGAGTCGACCATCTTGGGGGAGAGCTCGAGGTCGTGGGGCTCGGCGCCGTCGGGAGTCAGGGAGGTCACGGTGACGTGCTCGCCGCCGATCTTTTCGGCCAGGTACTTCAGCGGGTAGAAGGAGGCCATGACGGTCAGGGGCTCGTCCTTGGAGGAGCTACCAGAGGACGAGGCCGTGGAGGAGCAGGCGGACAGAGCGAGCGCTGTGGCGGCCGCGCATGCGGCAGCAAGGATTCTCTTCGACATGAGAATCATTCTCTTTGTAATTGAGAATCTTTGTCAAGTCATTCTCGGAGATCGGACCCCGTTGCGAGTGCTAGTGCGCGTGCCCGGTCGATCCTCGCACGATCAAATCAGGTGAGAAAACGTAGTCAGCGTGCGTGGGTACGTAGTCGGGTGCGCGAAGGGCTTCGAAGAGGCTGCGCACCGCCGATGAGACGATCGATGGGACGGGCTGATGAATCGTCGTGAGCGCTGGATCCAGGTGGCCCATCAGGAAGGTATCGTCGAAGCCGATCACCGAGATGTCGCCCGGGACTGACAGGCCGAGCGAGGTGATCGTGCGGATCGCGCCGAGGGCCTGCAGGTCAGAACCGGTGATGATCGCAGTGGTGCCGCGCTCGAGGAGTGCGTGCGTGTGGGCGGCCGCGGCCTCGTACGTGTAGAAGGTTTCTTCGATGATGGGGGAGTGGTCGCCGATGAGCTCGCCCATGACCTGGGTAAAGGCCTCGGCCTTGCGCAGGGCCGGGACAATGTGCGTGCGTCCCGTCAGGAGCGCGATGCGCGTGTGCCCCAGCTCGTACAGATGTGTGACTGCCGCGCGGATGCCGAGCGAGTCCCCCGTGGAAAAATCGGGTGCCGGGACCTCCGGTCGGGCGCCATTGATGGTTACGAAGGGGATCTCGCGTGCGGCAGCATCGTGGTACGGCGCGAGGTCTGAGAGCAGATCTGCGTGTCGGCCTGAGACAAAGATGAGTCCGTTCACACGGTGTTCGATGAGCGAGGAGAGGTGATCGAACTCGGACGTCGCTCCCGGTGTCTGCGAACGGATGAGGGCGATGCCGCCCGCGCGCGAAATCTCCTCCTGGAGGTGGTGTGCGAAGGATGCGAAGATTGGATTCGTGAGCTCGGGCACGATGACGCCGATCGTGGGCGTACTTGGTGTGCGCTCGGCGGCTGGGCGGTCGTATCCCAGCTCGTCAATCGCGGTCAGGACCCTGCGGCGAGTGTCGTCGGAGACCTGTCCGACGCCGTTGAAAACCCGTGAAACAGTTGCAGTTGAGACGCCCGCGTGCATGGCGATGTCGGCCATGCTCGTGCGATTTTTCGTCATCGAATCAACGCTCCTTTGGGTCTTCGCGCGCGGTTGTTTCCCTACAAATGTAACAGCTTGCACACAATTGCGAAAATTGTTGCAGAAACAAAATCGAGGGTATTACAGTGAACCTTGTAGCGGGTCGCTGATGGAGGCGACCACCTGACCAACACAGGAGTAATAATGCGACGTGGCATCGCAGCACTCGGCGTCTTCGCGGCGGTTACCGCCCTGGCCGCCTGCAACAACGGCACGACCTCTTCCTCTTCCTCTTCCTCCTCGGACGGCGCCAAGACCGACGCCGTGGCGACCCTGACGATCTGGGCGGATGACACCCGCTTCACGCAGGTCGAGACCATCGCCGAGGACTTCACCGCCAAGACCGGCGTGAAGGTGGATGTCGTCCAGAAGTCTGAGTCGGACATGGACACCGAGTTCACCACCCAGGTCCCCACTGGCAACGGCCCCGACCTGATCGTCATGGCCCACGACAAGCTGGGCGCGCTCGTCTCTAACGGCGTCGTCGCCCCCGTCGACCTGGGTGAAGCCAAGTCCCAGTTCGCTGACGTCGCGGTCAAGGGCGTGACCTACAACGGCCAGACCTACGGCGTTCCCTACGCCATCGAGTCCGTCGCCCTGGTGCGTAACAACGCGCTCACCAAGGACGAGCCCAAGACGTACGACGACATGATCGCCTCCGGTAAGACCACCGGCGTTGAGTACCCCTTCATTATTCAGATGGGCGACAAGGGTGATCCATACCACTTCTACGGCTTCCAGACCTCCTTCGGTGCCCCTGTTTTCAACACGAACGCTGACGGCGAGTACACCTCCGAGCTGGCCATGGGCGGCTCCGGCGGCACCGACTTCGCGAACTGGCTGAAGGCCCAGGGCGACGCGGGTGTGCTCTCCCCGTCCATCACCGCTGATATCGCCAAGCAGGCCTTCCTCGATGGCAAGGCCGCCTACACGGTGACCGGCCCCTGGAACGTCGCGGCCTTCCGTGAGGCCGGCATGGACGTCTCCGTCCTGTCCATCCCCTCGGCCGGCTCGCAGGCCGCCCAGCCCTTCGTCGGCGTCCAGATGTTCTACCAGAGCGCTAAGTCCGCCAACCCGGTTGCTGCCAAGCAGTTCTTCAACTACCTGGCTACCCCCGAGGCCCAGACCCAGATGCAGAAGCTCGGTGGCCGCGCCTCGGCGATGCCCTCCGTTGCTGAGGCTTCGGATGACCAGGACATCAAGGACTTCTCGAAGGTCGCAGAGTCCGGCGCTCTCGCCCCCGCGATCCCCGCGATGGGTTCCGTGTGGAACTTCTGGGGCCAGACCGAGGCCAACATCGTGAGCGGTGCCGAGGCTCCCGCCGACGGTTGGGCTACGATGATCACCAACATCAACAACGCGATCGCCTCCAAGTGATCGTGAGCGCCGGGTGCTAGTCGCCCACGCGCACCGCGCTCGCCTCCGGTGAGCACCGCCTCACACCCGACCGCCTCCCACGCGGCGGGCGGGTGTGAGGCCCTCTGATAGCAGCGCCGCTTAGCGGCGCGCGGCACCACCGGTGCCACCTTCTGTCGCCAGTCGGGGGCAGAACCAAGTCGCAATGACGCGCGAACGCGCACGTGTGGAGGACACGATGTCTGAGCCAGTGAAGGCTGCGGAAAAGAAAAAAGAGGGGCCCAAGACCTCTCATGCAAATGATGTGACCAAGCGTGGTTTCTTCGTCAAGCTCATCTTGATGATGCTGATTGACGCCCTGGGACTCTATGGCATCTTCACTGCCTACATGGTGAAGTCCTGGATTGTTCTCGGTGTTCTGGCCGCGCTGCTCGTTGTCGTGAACTGGATCTACTTCTCCAAGCGGATGATCCCCGCGAAGTACCTGGTTCCCGGCATGGTGTTCCTGCTCATCTACCAGGTGTTCGTGATGGGATACACGGGTTACGTGTCCTTCACGAACTACGGTCAGGGCCACAACTCGACCAAGGATGACGCGATCTCTGCGATCCTGAAGGCCTCCGAGCAGCGTGCGCCCGGAGCGGTCAACGTGACCGCCGCGGTCGTCGAGGATGGCTCCAGCCTCGGCCTCGTCATCGCAGACCCGACGACCGGTACGCTCAAGGAAGGCAACCCCGACACCCCGTTGCGCGACGTTCAGGGCAATGTCTCCGCTGGCGTGATCTCCGACGTCCAGGGCTACAAAGTCCTGAAAGTTGCCGATATCCTCAAGCGACAGACCGAGGTCGCCGGAATGACCGTTCCCGTCTCCTCCGACCCGAACGACGGGTACTACAAGACCGACGACGGTGCGACCGCCTACCTGGCCAAGTCGACCTACGCCTACGACGCCCAGGCCGATACCCTGACCGACACTGTCACCGGAACCGTGTACACGGCTGATAACAAGACCGGTGTCTTCGTGGATTCCGCCGGCAACGAGCTCACCCCCGGCTGGCGCGTCTTCGTCGGCTTCAGCAACTACAAGAACATGGTGACCAGCAATGACCTGGGCGGCCCCTTCCTCAAGGCGCTCATCTGGTCCTTCGTGTTCGCTGCGGCCTCGGTGCTCTCGACCTTCGCGCTCGGCCTCATCCTGGCGCTTGTCTTCTCCGACAAGCGCATCAAGGGCCGCAAGATCTACCAGTCCCTCATGATCCTGCCCTACGCCTTCCCGGCCTTCCTGGCGACCCTGGTGTGGAAGGGCATGCTCAATACGGACTTCGGCTTTATCAACCAGGTCTTCCTTGGCGGTGCCCACGTCCCGTGGCTCGATAATGGCCTGCTCGCCAAGCTTTCGATCCTCGGCGTGAACCTGTGGCTGGGCTTCCCCTACATGTTCCTCGTCTGCCTCGGTGCCCTGCAGTCCCTGCCGGGCGACATTGAAGAGGCTGCGAAGATCGATGGTGCCTCCGGCCTGCGCACCGTGTGGTCCATCAAGCTGCCGCTGGTCCTGCAGTCGACTGTGCCGCTGCTGATCGCCTCCTTCGCGTTCAACTTCAACAACTTCTCGCTCATCTACATGTTGACCGGCGGTGGCCCGAACTACCCGGGCATGGATGTCGGCCAGACTGACATCCTGATTTCGATGGTCTACAAGATCGCGATCGAGTCGGGTTCCCCGAACTACGGCCTGGCCTCGGCCATGTCCATCGTCATCTTCATCGTCGTGGGCGTGATCGCGTGGCTCGGTTTCCGCCAGACGAAGACCCTTGAGGAGCTGTGATGAGTGCTGCAACCGTTTCTAAGAAGCATGATGGAAGCACCCTCAAGGGTGCCCGCTGGTGGGCCGAGGTCGGCTGGCGCCACATCGTCGCCATCCTGACGATCATCTACTGTGTCATTCCGCTGCTCTACGTTCTGTCGGTGTCCCTGAACCCTGGCGCGACGCTGACAGGTTCGAACTCGCTGTTCTCGAAGATTTCCTTGGAGAACTTCCAGGCGCTGGGGAGCGGCAAGTACGCCATGTACTGGTCGTGGATCCTCAACTCCCTGATCGTGTCGACTGCGACCGCGATCGGGACGGTCCTCATGGGCGCTGCGGCCGCTTACGCGTTCAGCCGCTTCCGCTTCAAGGGCCGCCGCGCGACCCTGACCGGCCTGCTGCTGGTGCAGATGTTCCCGCAGATGCTGGCCTTCGTGGCCCTGTTCCTGCTGCTCCTGGGCATCCAGGACATCTTCCCGGTGCTCGGCCTGAACTCCAAGCTCGGCCTGATCTGCGTCTACCTGGGTGGCGCGCTCGGTTCGAACACGTTCCTGCTCTACGGTTTCTTCAACTCGATCCCGCGTTCGCTCGATGAGGCGGCCATGATTGACGGCGCGACCCACGCGCAGACTTTCTGGACGATCATCATGCCTCTCGTGCGTCCCGTCCTCGCGGTCGTCGGCCTGCTGAGCTTCATTTCCTCGCTCGGTGACTTCGTCATTGCCCGCGTGGTCCTGCAGGATCAGAGCCAGTTCACGCTGGCGGTCGGCATGTACATGTGGGCTGCCGACTCGCGTACTGCCCCGTGGGGCATCTTCGCCGCGGGTTCCGTGATCGCGGCCATCCCGGTGGTCCTGCTGTTCCAGTACCTGCAGAAGTACATCGTGTCCGGCCTGACCGCAGGTGCCGTCAAGGAGTAAGCCCGCGCCTTTCGGCCACGCTCACCCCGGCCTCGTCCCCTATCCCCGTGGGACGAGGCCGGGGCTATTTTATGCGTTCGGGACGAGGTTGGGGTTCTGCGTGTGTTTGGGACGAGGCCGGGGTTCTGCGTGTGTTTGGGACGAGGTTGGGGCTCTTTGTCGGTCAGGTGACGTGCGGATGTGGATCTAGATATCGACATCGCGGGCGTAGTTCCCCAACAATGTCGCATGCAATTCCCATGTAAACCTTTCAAGTATTGAAATCGCATCGTTGGAATTGCAACGTTTGTGAGCTGTGTTGAAAACTGACCAAGGGAAATTGCCTGCGACTTTTTGGGGGAGTGGGTTCGTTGTGGAGGGCGCGGGGAGGGATGGCGTGGGCGCAGGCGTGGGGGAGTGGAGTGTGACCTGAGACTTGTGTGGTGAGACCGCTTGACAGGCTACCTGGTTATATGGTTCATTAGTCATGTAATAAACCGCTGAACCTGAAGGGAGGACTTGCGCATGGCACCCACATTCGTCTCTGGGATCCCCATCTACGTGCAGATTGCCGACGACATCCGCGCACAGATCCTGCGCGGCACCCTGCGTGCCGGGGACCAGCTCACCTCCACCACGGAATACTCCGCGACCTACCGCATCAACCCGGCCACCGTCGGCAAGGCCTTCGCGATCCTCGTCGACGAGGGCCTGGTCGAAAAGCGACGAGGCATCGGCATGTTCGTCGCCGAAGGCGCGCGGGATGCCCTGGTGGCCGACGGACTCGCATCCTACGTGGAGGAGACCCTGAACCCCGCCGTCGAAGCGGGCCTGGCCCTGGGCCTCGACCTCGACGCCATCATCGACCACGTCCGCGCCTACAGCGCCGACACGACCGCCAAGGACAACTCATGATCACCCTCAACTCCATCAGTCACACGTATCCGGGAGAGAGTGAGGCGGCGCTGCGCGACATCTCACTCACCCTCGGGGATGCCACCGTCACCGCCCTCGTCGGCCCCAACGGCTCGGGTAAGACGACGCTCATGCAGATTCTTGGTGGTCTGCTTCCGCCGTCGTCAGGAAATGTGTCCCTATGTGGAACGGAGGTGAGCTCTAACGACCTACTCGGTTACTCAATCGTGGTCTCTTCCGACAGGGACTTTGATAATTCCCCGGCTTCGGCCATGGTCGCCTACGCCGCGCTGCGCACGACCTGGGATCAGAAACTCTTCGACCACTACGTTCAACGTTTCTCCTTCCAACTGAAGGGGCGCAAGACGATGAGCAAGATGTCATCGGGGCAGGCTGCCATCCTGGCCGGCGCTGTGGCACTGGCATCGGGTGCGCCCATTACCGTCCTCGATGAGATTCAAGCCCCCATGGACGTTCCCACCCGATACGCGTTCTACGAGGAACTGCTCACCCTGGCCTCCGACAGCATGGAGGGACGTCGCCCGCGGCGTGCCTTCGTTGTGTCCTCACATATGGTCTCCGAACTCGAAAACGTTGCCGAAGATGTCGTCGCCCTCAAAAATGGGCGTCTGCTTGCCCATGAGAGCGTTGACGAGTTCACTTCGCGTATCTGTGCGATTACCGGTAACGCCGCCGATGTGGAACGCTTCCTGGCCGATCATTCCGATATCGCCGTCATCACTTCTCGTGCGCTTGGGTCCGCACGAGAAGTCATCGTGGATCTGCGTGGCCGTGGTGTCACTGACCATGAGATTGCATCCCACTCACTGACCTCCTCACCCTGTTCCTTCCAGGACGCCTTCGCCTACCTCATCCAGGAGAACGACCAATGAGCACTGCGACCCCCGACCTTATCAAATCCGCCCCCTCACCCCTGCGCATTGGCCTTGTTAACTCGAGATTCACTGTGGTGCTCTACCTGCTGATAGTGAGCGGCCAGTTCCTGGTCAACTTCGTGATCAACGGCATCGTCTACCTATCAGTCTCCGATGTCACCAAGAACATTGAACAGACCGCCACAAACTCCGCTTTTGTCACGGGTATTTTCCTCTTTATCTGGGGTATTCTCTGCGCCACCGTCGACTTGCGAGCCTCTGCTCTCAGCGGTGGATCACGCACCGCGCTCACTGTGGCGAGTTACGTGCACTCCATTGTCATCATTGGCCTGGGGACTCTCATCTGGTGGCTTCTTATCGCCATTCACCCCCTGCTCTTTGTTATGGGACGACAGTCCTTACCTCTCGGTGTCGATTCATGGATTTTCGTTCTTCTCGCATGGGTGGCGTGCGACGGAGCCGGGCGCTTCATTGGTGGACTTTCCCGCTGTGTTGGGGGGACCTGGAAGCGAGTCTTTGCCCTCATGGGTGCGATTCCGCTGGGTATCTGTGGCATTGGTGTGCCGGTCATGTGGCTGGTCCTCACCCTCATCCACAAGTCCGGTTACCTGCCCCCGATGCCCACGGCCCTTTACCTGCTGGGCCTTATCTCTCTGATGGTCGTGGCCGCTGGCTGGTCGCTGACCGCCTCTGGGCACATCCGGCGCGTCGGCTGAACGACAGGTGCGCCCTGGGCGCGTGACCCGTCACGCGGCCCCGGCCTCGTTCCCTCCCGTAGGAGCGACGAGGCCGGGGCTGTTTTATGCATTCGGGCATGTTGTGGTAGCTCCATGTGAGTGTCCAGGCGCTGCGAGTTGCTGTGGGGGGATCCTCAGGCGCTGCTGGTTGCTAAGTGCGGCACCGTAGTTCTGTGCGCGCCCTGCAAATTCGCATGCAATTCGATGATGGAATGTTCAATCATGTATTGAAAATGGCGGAATTTCAACGATATTATTTCATCGCATGAAATAGGTAAAGGGGAATTGCCTGCGACTTTTGGGGTGTTGTGCTTGGTGAGCGTGGGTGGTGGCTGTCGGCGCTGTCAGCTCTGTCGGTGCTGGCATGTGCGCATGTGGACAGGTTCGAAGCCGACATGCTCGTCCTCGCCGCAGAGGAGCCTGCCCCTCCTGATCCGGATAGGTTACGGCGATGTGGATAGGTTATTCACATGCGGATAGGTTAATAAGCTATCCGCATCTTCATAACCTATCCGTATGCTCATAACCTATCCGCGAGCGTGCCGGGAGAAGCGCGCCGAAGGGCCATCCTGAACACTGGGCTGGGTGTCGTGTCGATCTTGGGCGAGGGTGCCGCAGGGGTGAGCAGGCTTCCAGTCTCGGTGCCCCGAATACAGGTCGCCGAGTGTACGACCGGTGTACTGGCCTCCCGCGCGGTGATCAGGAATCTCGTGGGGCGAGGCCAACACAACGAGGCCGGGGCTCTTTCGCTGGCCGCGCGCGCACCTGTGGTGGGATCCATGGGCGCTCAAGCGGCGCGACACCGCCCCACGCAGTAGTTATCGACTAGTATCGATGGCGACACGACAGCCAGTCGTGCCCCAGATACTCAAGGAGTGACAAGTGGCTA
>ERZ773234.229-NODE-229-length-17930-cov-29.689902_pt1 | contig 17930 bp, 14 predicted proteins | sample MGYA00580523_ERZ773234 | MGnify/ENA primary metagenome ERZ773234 (study PRJEB29015, sample SAMEA2738167) | human oral metagenome | biome: human oral; feature: human-associated habitat; material: saliva | place: China | collected 2262 ...
CGGCCGCGGCCATCGTCGAGCGCCACGGCGGGCAGGTACCCGCCGACCACGAGGCACTCCTCGACCTGCCGGGCGTGGGCTCCTACACGGCCGCCGCCATCAGCGTTTTCGCGTTCGGCCTGCGAGAGACGGTCATCGACACGAATATCCGCCGCGTGCACGCCCGCGCCGTTAGCGGCAAGGCGCTCCCCTCCCGCTCACTGACGGCCGCCGAAACCCGCCTGGCCGAGGCGCTCATGCCCGCCGATACCCCCACCTCCTGCGTGTGGAACGCGGCGGCCATGGAGCTCGGTGCGCTGGTCTGCACCGCGAAGTCCCCGACCTGCGAGCAGTGCCCCGTCCAAGATGTGTGCGCCTGGATTGCGGCCGGCCGACCCGAGGCCGAGTACACGCCAAAGGGCCAGGCCTGGCACGGCACGGACCGCCAGGTGCGCGGCGCCGTCATGGCGGTTCTCCGCGCCGCCCACGAGCCCGTGGAGCGCAGCCTCATCCTGGGCGCAGCCTCGGCCACCGGCGCTGCCGCCTCGCCCGACCTGGTGTTCCCCGCGGATGTTCCGGTCGAGGTGCACCGCCCCCTGAAGGCGTTGTACGCGCTCTCCCCCGCCTCCGAACAGTTGCAGCGCTGCTACGCGGGCCTGCTGGCGGACTCTCTGGCCCGCGAAGTACCGGAGGGCGGGCGGGTACTCGTCTCGCTTTAGAAAGGCCCCAGAGGGCCTTAGAACGCGCAAAACGCCCGAGGGGCGGCACCGAATAACCGGTACCGCCCCTCGGGCGTTTATTGCGCTAGAGCCTAGCGCCTAGTCGTTACCCTGGCCTTCGAGGACCTCGGAAGCGGGAGCCTCGGAAGACTCGCCCTCCTTCGCGGGCTCCTTCACGGACTCCAGGGAGAGCTCCTTCATCGGCTGAGACGAGAAGACGAACTTCGCGGAGTCGCCCTCGCCCTCAACGTCCACGGTGATCTTCTCTCCGGGCTTGATGTCGCCGAAGAGAATCTTCTCGGACAGGGCGTCCTCGATGTTGCGCTGCATCTCGCGGCGCAGCGGGCGGGCACCCATAGCCGGGTCGTAACCCTTGGCTGCCATGAGGGCCTTCGCCGCGTTGGTCAGCTCGATGGACATATCCTGCTCCGCCAGGCGCTTGGCCAGGCGACCCACGAACAGGTCCACAATCTGCAGAATCTCGGATTCCGAGAGCTGCGGGAAGACGATAATGTCATCCACACGGTTCAGGAACTCGGGGCGGAAGTGCTCCTTAAGGCTTTCCATCACGCGAGCCTGCATGCGCTCGTAATCGGCGGCGGAATCGTCCATGGCCTGGAAACCAACCGGGATGCGGCGGTTCACATCGCGGGAACCCAGGTTGGTGGTCATGATGATTACGGTGTTCTTGAAGTCCACCACGCGACCCTGCGAGTCGGTCAGGCGGCCGTCCTCAAGAATCTGCAGCAGCGAGTTGAACAGGTCGGAGTGAGCCTTCTCCACCTCGTCGAACAGGACCACGGAGAAGGGCTTGCGGCGCACCTTCTCGGTCAGCTGACCGCCCTCTTCGTAGCCAACGTATCCGGGAGGGGCACCGAACAGACGGGAGACGGTGTGCTTCTCCTGGTACTCGGACATATCCAGGGTGATGAGGGCGTCCTCGTCACCGAAGAGGAACTCGGCCAGGGCCTTAGCAAGCTCGGTCTTACCCACACCGGTCGGGCCTGCGAAGATGAACGAGCCACCGGGACGGTGCGGATCCTTCAGACCCGCACGGGTACGACGGATAGCACGGGACAGGGCCGCAATGGCGTGGTCCTGACCAATGACGCGCTTGTGGAGCTCCTGCTCCATGGTCAGCAGGCGGCTGGACTCTTCCTCGGTGATCTTGTAGACGGGCACGCCGGTGGAGGCGGCCAGAACTTCGGAAATCACCTCGGGGGTCACGACGCCGTAGGCGTCTCCGCCGCCCTCACGCCATTCCTTCTCTGCGGCTTCCTTCTCGGCCAGGACCTTCTGCTCCTGGTCACGCAGGCCGGCTGCCTTCTCGTAATCCTGCGAGTTGATGGCCTCTTCCTTCTGCTGGCGCAGCTTGGCGGCCTTCTCGTCCAGAATCTTAATTTCCGGCGGAGCGGTCATGCGCTTGATGCGCAGGCGCGCACCGGCCTCGTCAATCAGGTCGACGGCCTTATCCGGCAGGAAGCGGTCGGAGATGTAGCGTGCCGCAAGGTTCACGGCGGTCTCAATCGCCTCGTCGGTGATGGTGACTCGGTGGTGAGCCTCGTACTTATCGCGCACACCCTTCAGAATCTGCACGGCGAGCTCCTGGGAGGGCTCGTCCACCAGAATCGGCTGGAAGCGGCGCTCCAGGGCGGCGTCCTTCTCGATGTGCTTGCGGTACTCGTCCAGGGTGGTTGCACCGATGGTCTGCAGCTCGCCTCGAGCCAGCATGGGCTTGAGGATGGAGGCGGCGTCAATCGCGCCTTCGGCGGCACCGGCACCCACCAGGGTATGGATCTCGTCGATGAACAGGATGATGTCGCCGCGGGAGCGAATCTCCTTCAGGACCTTCTTCAGGCGTTCCTCGAAGTCACCACGGTAGCGGGAACCGGCCACGAGGGAGCCGAGGTCCAGGGTGTACAGGTGCTTGTCCTTGAGGGTCTCGGGGACGTCACCGTGCACGATGGCCTGGGCCAGGCCCTCAACCACGGCGGTCTTACCCACACCGGGCTCACCGATCAGCACGGGGTTGTTCTTGGTGCGGCGAGAGAGAACCTGCATGACGCGTTCCATCTCGTGGTGACGGCCAATCACCGGGTCCAGCTCGCCCTCACGCGCTGCGGCGGTGAGGTTGCGGCCGAACTGATCCAGAATCGTGGAACCCGCGGGAGTGCCTTCGCGAGAGTTACCTGCACCCACGCCGGCAGTTTCCTTCTCGCCGGAGTTGTTGCCGGGGTAGCCGGAAATCAGGTCCATGACAGCCTGGCGCACGGCGGCGGGCTCAGCGCCCAGCTTAACGAGCACCTGGTTTGCCACGCCCTCGTTCGCACGAACCATGCCCAGCAGGATGTGTTCGGTGCCGATGTAGCCATGGTTCAGCTGAATAGCCTCGCGCATGGACAGTTCGAGAACCTTCTTCGCGCGGGGGGTGAAGGGGATGTGTCCGTTAGGGGCCTGGGGGCCGGGGCCGACGATGTCCTGAACCTGTTCACGTACTGCGTTCAGGGTAACGCCCAATGATTCCAGGGCGCGTGCACCGATGCCTTCGCCCTCGTGAATCAGACCGAGCAGCAGGTGTTCGGTACCGATGTAGTTGTGGTTGAGCATGCGTGCCTCTTCCTGGGCAAGCACCACAACGCGCCGAGCTCGGTCGGTAAAGCGTTCAAACATTTACGCACTCCTTGCATTTTCCTATTGATACAAGAGTACGTTGAGTGCCGGGTTTCTGCCCTGCGCTCGGGCATCTGTTCGCCATCAAGAGAACGGAAAAGGCGCGGGCGGAAGGCAATCGGGGCGGACAGATTCCTTTGCCGGGGCTCGGCAGCGCGTCCGCTCATCTTTCGAGGCGCCCGGCACCTTTTTGAGGGTCGCCTCGCGACACTCGAATGCACATATTGCCGAACACAAACACAGAAAAATCCACGTATAGGAATACGATAGGCCCAGATTATCTGCAGAGAATCCCGAATATTGCAGAATATGCACTGTCTTTCAAAGTATATGCACGCCAATCACTCGACGGGGCGACAATAATTCCCGAGCTCGCGCGAGAATCTCACTACATGATTCACGACTTCCCCATCATTCCCTAAAGCGCGTAAAAATACATAAAGATATAGATGCCACGAACGGGTGAATAATCCCGGAAATAATGACATGCACACTCATCGCTCATGAGTTATTCGCGCGGAGAGAATCAATCTGGGGCTATGCCCTTATAAATACGGACGCAATGATATCGACATTCCGTCTGTACATTCTGGCGAGTGCAAGAAATTGCACTCTCCGCCACCAATAATATATTTTACGAGGAAATTAAACATGCTGGTGCCTCGGTAGGACACCGCACGCTTTCCCCCACCCTCCAGGATTGATAATTCAAATCCTCGCGCCGCGGCCCCGATATTTACCGCCACATAAAAACGCTCACGGCGGATAGCGATAATCGCTATCTGCCGTGAGCGTACGCAATGCATTTGCTCCGCGCGGAGCAAAACCCGAAAGGGCTAGAAATTAAGCCTGTTCTTTCATTGCTGCGTAGTATGCGTCCTGAATGTCCTGGTGGATGCGGCCGCGGTCGGAAACCTTGTGGCCGTTAGCCTTAGCCCACTCGCGAATCGCTGCGGTCTCGGGGTTACGCTTGACCGGAGCGGCGGTACCGCGGGGTGCGCGGGTGCGCTGAGCGGAGCCCTGCACGCGGCGGGACTTAGCGACGAAGGGACGGATAGCGTCGCGCAGGCGTGCGGCGTTTGCGGAGGACAGGTCAATCTCGTAGTGAGCACCGTCCAGGCCGAAGCGGATGGTCTCGTCGGCGGGGCCGCCGTCCAGATCGTCTTCAAGGATGATGCGAACCTTCTGTGCCATAAATGGCACCTCCCTTATCTGTTGCATATATCCTAAGGGCGCAAAACCCTGAAGCCCCTATCGAAATTGATAGAGAAAAAGTGTGCCGGATATACATATGTACTAATTTCCTATATATCGTAACAGAAATACCGGAGGCGTTCATTGCGCAAACCGGCAAAATAGACGGGTAAATAACACCCGAGAATAATATGAGGAATATTTTCGGGAATATCGTCCCCAAATCATCGGCAATACGGAGGCTGTTCTCTGTACGCATATTATCGCCTCCGCTGTGCGGGTCGGCTCATTAAATAGCCCACCGGTCGAACGCTAGAGACGCGCCGCGTGCATTTGAATGGTGCGCGTCAGGAAATCAGCAGGAATAATCTCGCGGATAATCCTTCATCCCGCGCGGAACGGCAAAACTATCTCAACGGTATATTCCACACCCGCACGCCCCTATTCATTGCGAATCCGTAAAGAATACTTTTCGCTCGCCGTCCCCATATACGGCTGACTAGCCAAAACTAAGCTATAGCCGGAGAATTTCAAACCGATAAAAGCCGCCCGAAAACACCACATCCGAAAGCGCCGAAGCAAAAACGCCGAGATGAAAACACGACTACGAGAAACACGGAGCCGAGCCCGCCCGGGCCCATTCAGGGCTGAGTACCGGATTCACTCGGGCACGGCACACGAGAGCGGGGGCCGCGAGCGCACACGCGCCCGCGGCCCCCGCCGCGTCCAGACCCGGAACGCCCCGCGCAAACACGCGCGGAACGAGCCCGGGCCCTCAATACACGAAATTAAGCTTCCGGCTTCATGAGCGGGAACAGAATCGTCTCGCGAATACCGGGCTGACGCACCACAGTACCCGGGCGCTCCGGGTCCTGATCGCCGGCCAGCAGCATAATCAGACGATCGATGCCCAGGCCGATGCCACCCATCGGGGGTGCACCGTGCTCCAGGGCGCGCAGGAAGTCCTCATCCAGCTCCATCGCCTCATCATCACCGGCGGCAGCCAGCAGCGACTGGGCGGTCAGACGCTCACGCTGAATCACCGGGTCAATCAGCTCGGAGAACGCGGTACCGCGCTCCATGCCGCCGATAATCAGGTCCCAGGCCTCAATCAGCGGCGCACCGGAACGGTGCGGGCGGGCCAGCGGCTGGGCGCTCGGCGGGTAATCGTACACGAAGGTCGGGTTCACCAGGGTCGGCTCGACAATCTCGCCGAAGAGCTCGATGACGAGCTTCTCGGCGTCCCACTTCGGGTCGATATCAACCTCGTGCTTCTCGGCAATCTCGCGCAGAACGGACGCGTCGGTCTCCGGGGTAATCTCAACACCCACGGCCTCGGACAGGCCCGGGTACACGCCAACCCACTTCCACTCGCCGAACAGGTCGATGGTGCCGCGCTCGGTCTCAATGCGCTCGGTGCCGACGGCCTTGGCGCAGCTCTGGATAATCTCCTTCATGCGCTCAGCCATCACGAACTGGTCGGCGTACGCCTCGTAGCACTCCAGGGTGGTGAACTCGGGGCTGTGGGTCGAGTCGACGCCCTCGTTGCGGAACACGCGACCAATCTCGTACACGCGCTCAATACCGCCCACCACGGCGCGCTTGAGCGGCAGCTCGGTCGCGATGCGCATGGTCATCGGCTGGTCGAAGGCGTTCAGGTGGGTACGGAACGGACGAGCCGTCGCGCCACCGTGAATCAGCTGCAGGACCGGGGTCTCAACCTCGACGTAGCCGTGCTCATCCAGCACGCGGCGCACGGTGCGGGTAATCAGGGCGCGCTTCTTCACCAGCTCGCGGGCCTCCTCGCGCACCATCAGGTCAAGGTAGCGCTGGCGCACGCGGGTTTCCTCGTTCAGGTCCTTGTGCAGAACCGGCATGGGGCGGATAGCCTTCGAGGCCATCTTCCACTCGGTCACCATGATCGACAGCTCACCGCGGCGAGACACAATCACGCGGCCGGTCACGAACACGTGGTCACCCAGGTCAACCAGGGACTTCCACTCGGCCAGGGACTCCTCGCCCACCTCAGCCAGCGACAGCATCGCCTGGATGCGCTTACCCTCGGTACCGCCCTGCAGGGTCGCGAAGCACAGCTTACCGGTGTTACGAACGAACACCACGCGGCCGCCCACGTGCACCACGCGGTCGGTCTCGTCGCCAGCCTTCAGCTCGCCGGACTCCAGCTTCGGGTCGTACTCGGCGCGCAGATCCTCGATGTGGTTGGGCTCCACACGGTTACCCTCGGAATCCAGCAAGCCCACCGGGTATGCCTCACGACCCGACTCAATCAGCTTCGCGCGCTTCTCCAGGCGAATCTGCATCTGCTCGGACATATCAGCAATCGCCGGTGCGGCGTGGTGCTCAGTGCTCACGGTGATACCTATCTGTGTAGTGTGTTGGGAAGTCTCTAAACGAAATTCAGCGAACGCTTAGCGCAGGTCCATGTTGTCAATCAGGCGGGTCGGGCCCACATACGCGGCGACCAGGGCCAGCACACGCTCCGAATCCTCGGTCGGCTCGCCGAAGGTCATCGGGTCGACCAGTTCCAGGTAATCGAGGCGCACGCCCGGGGTGGAGTTGATGCGCTCGCGCGCGCCCTCCAGGTCAATCTCGTGGAAGCCGCGGTTCAGCGAGTTCTCGCGCAGCATGGCCAGGGTGCGGGAGAGCACCAGAGCCGATTCGCGCTCCTCATCCGACAGGTAGCCGTTGCGCGAGGAGAGGGCCAGGCCGTTATCGTCGCGCACAATGGCCACGGGGCGCAGGGTCACGTCGTGGTTAAAGTCGTGAACCATGCGCTGAATCAGGATGTACTGCTGGGCGTCCTTCTGGCCGAAGTACGCGTTCACCGGGTGCGAGCCGGCGGCGGGGCGAATGATGTTGAAGAACTTATTCACCACGGTCAGCACGCCGTCGAAGTGTCCGGGGCGAGTTGCGCCCTCGAACTTGGTGCCCAGCTCACCGCTCGAGATGCGGATCAGCGGGTCGCCGTCGGGGTACATCTCCTCCACCGAGGGGGCGAAGATGATGCTCACGCCGGCGGCACCAGCCAGCTCAGCGTCGGCCTCAAGGGTGCGCGGGTACGCCTCGTAGTCCTCGCCGGGGCCGAACTGCAGCGGGTTCACAAACACAGAGGCGACAACAACGTCGTTCTGCTCGGAAGCGCGACGCAACAGGGTGGCGTGGCCATCGTGGAGGGCACCCATAGTGGGCACGTAACCCAGGGTGGCGGTACGGTACTGAACGTCAGTGCCGTTCTGCTCCGCCTCGAGGCGGGCAGCACGGTCCAGGGCGTCCTGCGCGGTGGCCAAAGCCTGCGCGATAGCGGTGCGGAACTCCGCAATAGTGGTCACGACGCGGGGCATCGAAGTCTCAGTCATGACGAGAACTCCTTGTTTTCGGGGGCAGAATCGTCGGTGTCGCCGGCGTACTCCACGTTCGCGGAAGGTTCCACCAGGCTTTCGATCCGTTCCAGTTGTTCATCGTTTAACAAACCTCTATTATGCGCCCTTTTTGCGGTCGCATGCGCCAGAGCGGCGTAAGAGTCTGTAATATCACCTGTTTTTTCTCCCTGTGCATACTCGCCGAGCGCCCTCATGTGGGCGGCCACGGTACCCGCATCGCCGCGCGCAACGGGACCGGTTAGGGCCCCTTCGCCGCTTGCGAGCGCGTTATCCACGGCCGCGCGGACCAGCGGACCCATGTAGTGGGCCGGGTCCTCAATGCCGATGGATGCGAGCATCTGCTGGGACTGGGCCAGAATCGTCACGAGGTGGTTCGAGGCGTGGGCCAGGGCTGCGTGGTATAGGGCTCGGTCGGCTTCGGCCACGTGGACGGGCTCGCCGCCCATCTCAACCACCAGGGCCTGCGCGATGGGCAGGAAGGGAGCGGGACCGGTCACCGCGAAGCTCGTGCCGTTCAACCGCTGCAGGTCCATGGACAGGCCCGTGAAGGTCATGGCCGGGTGAATGGCCAGGCCGATAGCGCCCAGGGCCGTTGCGGGGGCGAAAACCTCCGTGCCGTGGCGGCCGGAGGTGTGCACCAGAAGCTGACCGGCGGTGATGCTCCCAAAGGAGGCCAGGTAGGTGATGAGGCCCGGCAGCTCGTCGTCGGGGACGGCCAGAATCAGCAGTTCGCTCCGTTCGGCAATCTGTTCCACCGGAAGCAGCGGCACATCGGGGAGCAGCATAGCGGCGCGCTCCCGGGAGGCCTCGGACACCGCGTGAACACCCACAATCGTGTGCTCGCAGGCGCGCAGGGCCGCGCCGAGGACGGCGCCAACCTTCCCGGCTGAAATGATTCCGATGCCCAAACGGGCGGGTTTTGAATGGTGTACCACGGTTCTTAAGTATATTCGCCCGCACCGGGCGGCGCCTCCGGCTGGTTTACGCCTGTGGATAACCCGGCCGCGCGTCGAGTGGTGGAGAGCCGCTGAAACGGTGGATACGACGCAAGGCCCGCCCGCACCGAGTGGTGCGGGCGGGACTTGCCGGTTGAGGTTCCGGCGCTAACGCGCCTCGGGCACGCGGTAGTAGGCGCGGGTACCCTCCAGGCGCTCCGTGAGGGTCGAGGCGATAATCAGGCTCGTGCGCGGCGGCAGGTGCTTCATGGAGGTGTTCACCGGGCCCTTCGCAACGTCGAAGCGCAGGGTGGCGCATCCGCACGCACGCTCGAGCGGGCCCTGGGTCCAGCGCACGCCCAGCACGCGCCGCACCGGCAGCACCGACAGCCTGCGCACCAAGAAGCCGTTACGGATCAGCAGCAGATCGCCGCGGGCGTGCTCCTCGATGTTCGCGTCAGGGCGCGAGGAGGCGGGGCTCTGAGCCCCCTGCGCGGAGGCGTTAATGCTGGTCAGGCCCTTAACATGCAGGGTGAGCGGGTCAAGCCAGCGGGCCGTGGACGGCACCTGCAGCATCTGCGGGGCACCGGGCACCTGTTGCTTCTGGGAGCTTCGCGCCGCGGCCATAAGCACCTGCGCCTGCTGCTCGTCCAGCCCCGGCAGGAGCAGACGCAGCACCGCGGCGGTCTCGCGAGCGTTGCCCACCGGCAGGGCCACGTTGCGGGTCAGCCCGCCCTGATCGGGCCTGTCGATACCCACGCCGGCGATGGTCATCTTGATGCGGTACCAACCGAACATCTTCCAGAGAATCGACTGCTCAACCTGAACCGCCTGCACGCGCTCCGGCAGCACGTTCTGCGTGTGGGTTCCGGTGAAGCCGTAGCGCAGGGTGAGGGCCCCGCGGTCACCGCAATAAATCCTGAACCGCGCGGAGTTATCGAAGCGGGCCCACAGCGCACCCGCGTAACCGATGAGCGGCGCGCCAAGGCTCGGGAGGGCAAACATCGGGATGTACAGCGGGCTGATTCCACTGAAAATTGCCGTAATAATTGCGCTCACACCCATGACGATGACCAGCGGGATAACCCACACGAGGTTCTCCAGCAGAATCGACATGATGAGGGTGCCGGTCGAGATGCGGAAGGCCACCGCACCCTCGGGGCTACCGGGTTCGGGGAAGTTTCCGGCCGGAGCGGGCGAAGCGGCGGGGTAGGCCGCGGAAGCCGAGTCGGACTGCGCAGGATGAGGCTGCGAGAGATTAGGCTGCGAAACGCCAGGCTGGGGCGTGCCGAACTGCGCGGCATCCGGCCGGGGAGCACCGGACTGAATCGAGGGAGCAGGCTGAGCCGGGGATGCGGGCTGAGCCGAGGGGGCAGAGGAAGCCGCGCCCGAGGGGAGCGGCGCATCCTGCCGGTAGCCGGCACCGGCCCGGGTTCCCCGGCCCTGAGCCTGCAGAATCGAGATGCTCTGCAGGGCCGCATGACGCAACCGGGTGGCCTTCGCCCGCGACAGGTACTTGATGTGTAGCGCCTCGCCGGAGCCGTCCGCAACCTCAAAACGCAACTCCGACAGGCCCAGCAGACGCACCACCAGAGGGCGGGAAATATCCACGCTCTGCACGCTCTCCAGGCGGATCGTGCGCTCCTTCTTGAAGAAGATGCCGCTGCGGCGGTGAATCGCCAACTCATCCAGGTGATAGCGGGTGAACCACCATTGAAGCGAGCCAGCAAACAGAATCAGCACCAGAACGACGAAGCCGATGAGCTGCGAATACGTCGCACTGAAATAGCTGTCGTCCTCGTTGAACACCTGCGTCAGGCGCGTGCCCCACTCGTTCGGCGGGGTGGTCAGAATATTCAGAATGATGCTCTGAAAGAAGCCGAAGGCCAGTAGAATAATGAACCACAGGTTCATGATGAACGTGCGGATATCGGCGCGCCACCACGTTTGTTCCTGCGGACCGCCGGGGCCGCCCACGCCCTGGCCGCCCGGCGCGCCACCGCTCGGGACGTTATTGTTCGGAACGGGCGCGCTCATTACAGGGCCGCCATTCGCTCATCGGCGCGGCGCACCAGCTCGGCGCGGACCGCATCCACGATGTCGTTCGGGACGCCGTACACCACAACCGTGCCGGCGGCCTCACCGGCGGTGCGCACCGTCAGGCGCGACACCCCGCTGAGACGCTCGAGCGGTCCCGAATCGACGTCAACGTACTGGATGCGCCCGTACGGAATCGAAGTGATGCTGCGGAAAACCAGGCCGCGGCGGGTCATGAGGTGGTTGCTCTCCAGCGCGTAGGCCAGGGCGCGGGTGCGGCGCGGGGTGGTGAGCAGCCACCAGCCGCCCCAGAACACCGCAACGAGAGCCACCAGCACGCCCAGGATGCGCATCCACAGGGGTCCATCGGTCAGAACCGCGAGTGCATCCAGGCCCAGCCCCACCAGCAGCACCGGCACGAACGCGGCCACGGTGTGGATGAAGCGAACCTTCAGGTAGCCGGGGGCCGCGGGCTGCCACTGCGGGTCGGGTGCGGCCTGACGGGGCGCGGGCCCACCCACGCCGGGCAGGCCTAGGGGGACTCCGGCGGGTCGTGCGGTCGGTGCGCCCTGCGCGGGGTTCTGTCCCGGGCCGCCGCCCTGCGGCATGGGATTCTGAGAATAATTGTTCGATTTAGGAGCCGGCATAGGTTCCTCCCTCTCGCGACTTCACGGAACCGGAGGGAGAATCGTCCTCGTCCTCCCCCGGCGGAATACGACAACAATGCTGCGCCCACAGACCGGCCGCCAGCAGCGCAACGCTACAGACCAGGTTCACCACGACCTGCCAGAAAAGCGCAGACAGACCGCGGGCAGGCGCCACCGTCAGGTGAAAACCAAAGATTGCGGCACACACACCCGTCAGCAGGGAACCCGTCAGAATCGAACCCTGCGCATAGGCCAGGGCACGCGCAGCCAGAATCGGACCCATGTGCGGTGCCTTCTCGCGCGTCCGAATACGGCGATACCGCGCCACCTGCACCCCCAACCACACCGCGCCGGCGGCCACGAGCAGGCACACCAGCCCGAGCATCCACGAGAAATGTAGCTCGCTATGACCGGCATTCACCAGCACCGCGTTCACCAGCACGGTCAGCGTCGCGGCGCCTATCGCCGTCCAGAGCACCGCCGAATACCGGAGGGGTTTCATGGTGTTTCCTTTCGGTCGGTTCCTCTACCTTCCAGAGTGCCACACTTAGGGGCCAACGGACAGGTTCATTTCACGCATATAACGAATTGCGTCCTCGCCGGCGTCCTCGTGGGTCAGGTTGAGGTCGCGGGAAAGCTCCGCAACGCTCACCGGCACGTAGGTTACGGCGCCCCCATCGGTGCGCGCCACCAGCAGGCGCGCCTCCGGATCCATACGCGCCCACGGCGTCAGCACAAAGGCACGCTCGTGCGCGCGCGGGTGCGGCAGAGTCAGCACCGGGTCATCAGAGACGGTACCCTCGTAGTCAATCACGTCAATATCGAGGGTGCGCGGGCCCCAGCGCACCAGGCGCTCGCGGTGATGCGCCGCCTCCACCGCGTTGCACAGCTTCAGCAGCTCGTAGGGGCTCAGCTCGGTCGACACCTCAATCACGGCGTTCACGTAGTCCGGCTGACCCTCCGGCCCACCCACCGGAGCGGTACGGTACAGCGGCGAGACCCGCAGGATGCGCACGCCCGCCTCCCGAAGGTCGACGACGGCACGCTCAATGGTGCTCTCGCTCTCGCCCAGGTTTGAGCCCAGCGCCAGCACGGCGCGATGGGCGGAAAGCGGCCTGAGCGGCATCGTTAGCACCTCCCCTCGGCGCCGGGCATGGCGGCTTGCAGGGACTCGGGAATACGCTCGCGGAACACGCTCACCGCCACGTTCTCGAAGGGAACGGTGATGGGGGCCTGCGGCTTGGAGACCTTCACCTCCACCGCGTCGATGCGCGCGAACTCGGAGAGAATCCCCTCGGCAATATTCACGGCAAGGGTCTCAATCAGGTCCAGCGAACCGTTCATCACGTGGCGGTGAATCAGGTCCACCACAAGTGCGTAGTTCGTGGTCTTCGTCAGGTCATCGGTAGCGGCCGCGGCGGAAAAATCGCTGTACAGGGTCGCGTCCACGACGAAGGGCTGGCCGTCACGCTTCTCAAAGTCGAGCACGCCGTGGTAGCCCTTGGCGGTAATGCCGGTGAGGGTGATGCGGTCGTGGCGTGCGTAGTCTGCCTGGGTCATTGGGGGTCTCCTAGAGGGTATTCGGGTAGTTGGCGGTTGCGGGCGGGGTTTAGCTGGCAGGGCCCTAGCTAACAGTGTCTTAGCTAACAGAGCGCAGCGCGGAGGCGACCGTCACCGCATCCACGCTGGCGGGCACATCGTGCACGCGCACCGCCCACACGCCGCGCGCCGCCACCAGGGCAGTCACCGCCGCAGAAGCTGCCGCACGATGCTGAGCCGGGCGCGGCTCCGACAGCGACTGCCACAGTTCACGTTCAGCCTCACCGGCAGCGGTTGCGGTGAAGCCGCTCGCGTTCAGGCGCTCAGCCAGCGCCATATCCGCCGCGGTCAGGGCGTTCGCAATAAAACGCTTACGGGAACCGGCAATGAGCAGGCGGTGGCCCAGGCCCTGTAGCTCGTCAACAGCGGCGAGCAGCTCCCAGTCCTGCACGCCACCCTTCGCGAAGCCCAGGCCCGGGTCAAGAATCAGGTTCTGCGGCAGCACACCGGCGGCAAGGAAACGCTCACGCAGGCCGGTCAGCTCCTCGACGACCTCGGTGACCACGCCGCGCGGGTACTCCGCCAGGCCGTCCATGGTCTGGGAGGTGCCGCGGGCGTGCATCAGGATGTACGGCACCTGCAGCTCGGCGGCGGTTTCAATCATTTCGTCGCTTACGTTCAGGCCGGACACGTCGTTGATGATGTGGGCACCGGCGGCGATGGCGGCGCGGGCGGTCTGCGGGTTCATGGTGTCCACACTGATGGTGGTGCCCATCTGCGCGACTGCCTCGATGACGGGCAGGATGCGGCGCTGTTCCTCCTCCACGCTGATGCGCACGGCACCGGGGCGGGTGGACTCACCGCCAATGTCGATAATGGAGGCACCCTCGGCAATCATGCGGGCGGCATGGGCGATGGCGTCGGTGGCGGCGTAGTGCTGGCCGCCGTCGCTGAAGGAGTCGGGGGTGACGTTCAGGATGCCCATGATGAGGGTACGCTCGGCGGCGAGCGCGTCGCAGGGCAGGGGTACGGCGGGGTGGGGGGCGGTGTCTTCGGTCATGGTTTTAATCCTACCGAATCTGCCGAATGACACAGCGCGCCATATTTGCATATGGCATACCGATTTGGGGGTATCCTGGGAAGGTATGCTCTGCCCGCGTCACAGCGGTGTGGGTTGGGCACCTCATACACATACATACTCTAGGAAGTGACTCATCGTGAATATGAAGACCGGCGCGTGGATTTTGTCCCTGATCGCGATTGCTTCGCTGTTCGTTATTGTTCTGGCCGAGAACGCTCCCGCGGTCCGTTGGATTGCTTTCGGTTCCGCAACCGGCTGCGGCTTCATTGCCCTGGGCCTGATCGTGACCCTCGCGCTGGGCTGGGACAACAAGAACGAGGGCTAAGGCTCTTCGAGCCTTCTTCGGGCCCGGAACGGCGCTAAGCACCGGCGGCCCCGAGGGCCACAACCGCACGACAAAAGGGGCGGAGGTGAAAACCTCCGCCCCTTTTAGTGTGCCTGTAGGCGATGAATAATTTAGCTCCACAAATGGGTTTCTTCCCAACCTTGCGGTATACCCATTGCCCGGGAGATATCAACTCCAGGAACGGAAATATTAGGACGTTCTTTCAGAATCTGCGTTAGAGATTTCGTGTCCCCGATTCCACCCTGGTCCATCAGATACTTGAGGAGGGTGAGCATGCCAAAGGTCTTACGCATTTTATGGTTCTCTTCGGGCTGGGGAACACCGAATAGGTCAATAACCTCACGGATTTCAGGGCTCTCGACCCTTCTACCCGATGTTGCCCTAGGTAGAAGAACTTTGGAGTGCACCCTGTTATACAGCCGCGCCTGATGAGCACAGATATTCCGAATCCCTCTCAACGAACGTATCCAGCTTCCAAGCTGCGGATCGGTACAGTTCATATCCTGTGCTATCTGACGACGAACTCTTCTCGGGGAAAGCATGTATAGAGTCTGCAAGGCTCCCAGATCTAGAACCTCTACCAGTACCCACACGGGCAACTTCCCGCCGTATTGTTCACGGTGATGCTTCACGAATTCCTCTTCAGAAGTACGAATAAGCTGTTCACTTTTTCTCGTAAATCTGTTCCAAGCAGTGCGCCTTTTACTACCTTGAAGGTCGCACTGAGTTTCATCCTCGTATATGAGTGGATCCACTGCCCCCAGTAAATTCCCTAGGCGGGACCGCAAATACACCTCAAACTGCGAGAAATACGAAAACGCAATAGACCGAAGATTACGGTCATATTCATACAGGGCCACGATATCTTCAAAGACGGTTCCGGGCACGAAAGTATCCGAGCGCTGCCCGCTTCCCGCAGGTCGCCGGAACGAATAGTAGTAACCACTCAGCCGGTAGTAACTAACACGCTCAAGGACGTGAACCGCATGTTCTTGAGAACCTACGAGCATACCTCGCTGCCGCAAGATTCCAACCTGCTGTTCATATGTTTTAAATGGTTTTACGATTGGAGACATACACTATACACCACTTGATATCGTTTCATCATTGGAAATCTTTAATAATATCAATATAAGAATATTAAGGGTATAACTACACGGTATGTAAGCCATCTCTGCCTTGCTAAGGTCATCGCTTAAAAACGATGACCGGCTCCAGACCCCTGATGGGTGGAACCGGCCGCGGTTACTTTCGCTCCTGAGGAGGAGAGGAACAGCCATGTATTCATTAACAACGGTACGTGAAGAGCGCTGTACGTAGCATTGATAAAAAGAAGACCGGTCCTGTACTCCCGAAGGAGTGGTGCCGGTACTAGTGGTACTACTCTACAGCTGATGACGCTCTTTACGCAAGGACTCTCGTCATACAGCCCAACACATGCGGCCGCACAGCGCAGGGGGCAGGATTCCGCAGAATCCTGCCCCCTGTCGTATAGCTATACGGTGGTCATCTTGAGCGCTTAGCGCTGCGAGAAGATCAGGCTCATCGCCTCCGCACGGGTTGCGGTGTTCATGAGCGCGCCGCGTACCGCGCTGGTCACGGTCTTCGCGCCCGGCTTGCGCACGCCGCGCATCGACATGCACATGTGCTCGGCCTCAATCACCACTATAGCGCCGCGCGGGTTCAGGTGCTCCTCCAGAGCCTCCACCACCTGGGTGGTCAGACGCTCCTGCACCTGCGGGCGGCGGGCGTACATCTCCACCACGCGGGCGAGCTTGCTCAGGCCGGTGACCTTGCCGTCCGAGCCCGGGATGTAACCCACGTGCGCCACGCCGTGGAAGGGCACCAGGTGATGCTCACAGGTCGAGTAGAACGGGATGTCCTTCACGAGCACCATCTCGGAGTGGGCGATATCGAAGGTCGTACCCAGAATCTCGCCGGCGTCCTGGTGCAGGCCCGAGAAGAACTCCGCGTAGGCACGCGCCACGCGTGCCGGGGTCTGCTGCAGACCGTCGCGGTCCGGGTCCTCACCGATCGCGAGCAGAATCTCGCGCACAGCCGCCTCAATACGCGGCTGGTCGACGGCGTTCTTAACCTCGCTCATTCTCTGCTCCATTCTGATTGTTCTCACCGGGTGCGTCCGGGCGGTTCTGGGTCGTCGGAGGCACGGGGTAGTTCGGGTACTGCTGCGGCGGCATGGCGACCGTCGGGTCGGCATCCGGGTCGGCCGCCGGTGCTACCGGGGCCTGGGGTGCCTGCTGAACGGGCTGAGTCGGTGCCTGCGGGGCAGATGCCGCGGGGGCAGCCGAGGTTGCAGGAGCAGCAGGGGCTTCGGCCTTCTGCGCCTCCTGAGCCAGCTCGCTCGGAGCCTTCACCGGCGGAATGTCGGTGCGCTCGCGGGTCGGCTTGGAGTACCAGTACTCGCGCTCGGGGCGCTTGCGAACGTCCTTGAAGATCTCGGCAATCTCGTGCTCGAGCAGGGTTTCCTTCTCGAGCAGGGCGAAGGCCAGGCGGTCCAGCACGTCGCGGTTCTCCAGCAGAATCGCGAACGCCTCATCGTGCGCCTGCTCCAGCAGGGCACGAATCTCAGCGTCCACCTTGGCCGCAGTCTCATCCGAGTAGTTGCGGGCCGAAGCGCCACCGCCACCGAGGAACGGCTCGGTGTCCTCGCCGCCAAGCTTAACGGAACCAATCACGGAGCTCATGCCGTAATCGGTGACCATCTTGCGGGCGGTGTCGGTTGCCTTCTGAATATCGTTGGACGCGCCGGTCGAGGGGTCGTGGAAGACGATCTCCTCAGCCGCGCGGCCACCCATCGCGTAGGCCATCTGGTCGAGCAGCTCGTGGCGGGTCGTGGAGTACTTGTCGTCCTGCGGCATGACCATGGTGTAACCCAGGGCGCGGCCGCGCGGAAGAATCGTAATCTTGGTGACGGGGGCGGAGTTGCGCAGTGCCGCCGCGACCAGGGCGTGACCGCCCTCGTGGTAGGCGGTGACCTTGCGATCGTGCTCGTTCATGATGCGCGAGGAACGCTGCGGGCCGGCCATCACACGGTCGATGGCCTCGTCGATGGCGCGGTCGTCAATCACGTTGCCGTTATCGCGGGCGGTCAGCAGGGCCGCCTCGTTCATGACGTTCGCCAGGTCGGCACCGGTGAAGCCGGGGGTGCGCTTCGCAACCTGCGCCAGGTCAACGGTGTTGGCAATGGGCTTGCCGGCGGCGTGCACGCGCAGAATCTGTTCGCGGCCCTTCATGTCGGGGGCGTCCACACCAATCTGGCGGTCGAAACGACCGGGACGCAGCAGCGCCGGGTCGAGCACGTCGGGGCGGTTCGTTGCCGCAATGACGATGACGTTCGAGTTGCCGTCGAAGCCGTCCATCT
>ERZ773234.233-NODE-233-length-17793-cov-8.094486_pt1 | contig 17793 bp, 15 predicted proteins | sample MGYA00580523_ERZ773234 | MGnify/ENA primary metagenome ERZ773234 (study PRJEB29015, sample SAMEA2738167) | human oral metagenome | biome: human oral; feature: human-associated habitat; material: saliva | place: China | collected 2262 ...
ACCACGTTTGTTTCATTTTTTATAGCAAGCATAAACACTCTTCTCGGCGTAAAACGCCCTCTAGAACGCCTCTATTTTTCTCTTGTAACTCTATAACTATACGCCAAGCCACGCCCGCAAACAGCGCAAGTCCCAACCCCGTAAAACTTTTACGCAACGACTGTTTGAACAGTGTATTCCACAACAGAAAAGACAGCCCACCCAGAGCTGCCTTTTAACACGCACTATACCAAAATGCATCTACGCTGAAACAACAAGCTCTGTCTCAGCACCCTCTTCTTCCTTAAGAAATTCTCTATCCAAGGTTCTAATAAATGGCAGGTAGATTGTTACGCCAAGCGCAATGAGCATCAGTTGCAATAAAGCGCCCTGCCATCCGCATAAAAGAAATCCCGAAATGAGCGGTGGCGTGCTCCAAGGCAGCATAATACCGTTGCAGAGCGGTACCAAGCCCGTGCTCATAGCAAACCATGCAACCGCAATATTAACCACAGGCGTAAAGATTAACGGAATAGCCAGCAAGGGATTTAAAACCATTGGTAATCCATAAACAACTGGATCATTAATTCCAAAAATACCTGGAATAATTGAAAGTTTGGCTACGCTTTTAATACGATTTGAATGGCAGAACAAAAACATAGCAATCAATAGCGAGAGAGTAGATCCTCCCCCGCCAAACGTTGCAAAAAACGAATCAAATTCTCTGTTAATAATATTAGGCAGTACCGCTCCTGCAGAAAAAGCTGCTTGATTTTCTAACGTAAGTGCCGTTAAAACTGGCGTAAAAATAGGACCAGTGATGTTAGAGCCGTTTATGCCAAAAAACCAGAATACTCCCTGTATTATGTAGGAAATTCCCAGTGCCCAGACAGTTCCACCCAACAAGGTTAAAGGCGCCTGCAAAATGGAATACACAAACGTAAATGCATCTTTCCAGGGCGTAAGAGCAAAAAATATGCTGAGTAGCCATACAGTAGAAAGAGTAAGTGTCATAGGAATTAATGCGCTAAATGCAAGTGAAACAGACGAAGGCACGCCTTCTGGCATTTTAATAACCCAATGCTTTTTTATGGCAAATCCAAAAATATGTACCGAAAAGAAACCAACAAGTATTGCAATAAAAACGCCTTTTGCACCAGTCCAAGCGAGCGGAATGCTTTCTACCAAAAATGGCTTAGTGGCACCTTCCGGAAAAAACTCAGTAACCTGAGGCATTAAGACAAACCAACTAACTAAAGACGCAAGACCCGCTGCTCCACGATCTTCAACACCAATATGCTCGGCAAAGTTAAAGCCAATATTAAATGCCAAAAACAATGCCATAAGAGAAACAGTGCATGCAGAAGGAATGGCCAATAGCGAGAAAATCGACTTACCTTGAAGCGTTGTTGTCTTTAAGAAATCAACCCACGCAGGAATAGGCAAGTTTCCCACCAGCGTAAACATTGAACCAATAATAAGGATTGGCATGAGCATAGCAAACGAGTCACGCATGGTAAGAAGATACTTGTTCTTACTAACCGCCTCTGCCATGGGCATAAGCTTTTTCTCAAGACCATCCATTACAGTCATACAGTCCTCGGTTATCCCCTGAAATAACAACGTAAATCACAAGTTAGAATCATATAGCAAAACAATTGTTACCTTCAAAGACACGGTCATTCCTTATAAAAACCCAGCGAGAAACCCCACCTGTCCAAACAGATGGGGCTCACATGAACGATGTAGTTTTATTGGTAAGTAGAGAAGATGAAGAAGCTCGTATTAACACATCTCATCTATTAGTATGACTATTATCAAATATGCTATTTCTTTTTTTTGCTTTTTCAGCATATAACTTAAAGAGATGTGCAACTATTTTTTCTTCATCTCCATTAAAGTCAACTCCATAAACTTCTTCAACTGCAGCATCATTTGCTTTATGTGCAGCCAGTAAATCATCTGGCATCTTATCAGAATCATATAACTCAGCAAATGATTTGTCTGGATATTGTAATCGTGCTTCTAAAATATTCTGCGTAGTATTTTCTATATCATCCTGCTTAGTATTACATACTTTAGGCAGTGACATTGAATTATAAACTGCAGGAGACCACCTATAATCGCTCTTTAAACGTCCACATATTCTCCTCATCCAGACATTATGCATCGTAGATGAAAGGATTCCAAATTCATAAAGCCCTGTAGATGGCATGATATATACTGCGTTACTTACAACTGTTTTAGAAGATACGTATCCGATTGGAATATACTTTCTACGGGATGAAGATACCTGTGGAATAACCAAATAATCCACTTCAGGCTGATGATCTTGCACGAATAAATATGGCCTATCCGCATATTCCCTAAACTCACGAGTAGGACTCTTTAGTCTAACTTCTCTAACTAAATCACGACGGTTTTTATCTCTGAAATCGACTCGAATTCAGAGGCGTTAAAGTGTTTCAGCCAATAACAATATCTAATTTTATTATTTATAAATTCATCAGAACCTATATAGGGTCTTATAAACTTTAAAAGTTCAGGGCGATATTTACTAATCTCCAGATTCTCAGATTCATTCTAACAAGACGCTATCTTTATATAATATGCTTTCCTCGAATGTGTACTCTGATACCCGCAAAAAGGCTTGATTTCAGGGCTTTCTGACTTCAGAAGGACATAAACCGGCCTGCGAATCTGCTCCGATATGCTCTTGCTGTTGCTGTACTCATTCCGGCTGTGCCTCCTTTCCGAACCCCCTAAAGAGCAATCCTTAAAAAGTATGGGTATCCTTAAATTGTGTGAGGAAACCTTAAAAGGTTTAATCGATTATTCCATCTATATCAAAAATGTGGTCCAATTCATCAGTATTGATTGCATGTGACACCTTGTCTCTAATTGCAGATCGATTCATATCTAGCCTCTTAAACTGATTCTTACCGACTGCGTCCTTACTCATGCGGATGAGCTGAATCCTTCCGACCCCCGGATTCTGCCTTGCATATTCAGCAAAGCCCTTAGCTTTCCCAAGATTGTCCTTAAAATCTGCGCTATGCGGCTCAAGGATATCAATCACATAGCCAAGGCGCTCATCTTCGCGGACTACGATAAAGTCCGGATAAGTTGGCTTGATTTCTCCGTCGATTTCATATGGAATACAAAGAGCCCATGATGCTCTGGAAGGATTACGAATCCAGCAGACAAAGTCCGGTCTCTTTTCTTCCTCGGCGATAAGGTCGGCCTCCCAGCCATTCAGCTTCAGCTTTGCCGTACCTGTGATATCGCTGACAAAGAGATGGTCACGATACTCCTTGCCACCAGCCTCATGCGGAACCTGAATAGTCTCCGGAAGACGGAAGTTGTGTTTGCTGACAACATCACCGTCAGAAACAATGCTGTCGTATTCTCTGCGAATTTTCTCCGAGTCAATGGTGGCAATATATCTGCGATAATCATCATTCAGGCCGTGGAACCGGGTCTCTGCATAAGCATGAAGCCTGTTCATGCAGTCCTCGTCTGCCACAAAGAGAATAACGTCCACCTTAAAGGCGGCCAGGTCGCTGAAGTCGCCGTATTTATTTCCATAAGCCATACCGATACCTTCGCGTCCCAGCTTCACATCTGCAATCTGGAACTGGCGCTCAATATCGGTATCCGTCGTTGTAAACATGTCGTGGACAGAATAGTTATCCACGGTCTCGCCAAAAACATCAAAAATCTGCGTGGCCAGCTTGAACTGCTTCACCTGCTGAACAAGGTCATCATACTTGCCCTTGACTCTCAGGTCTTCCACATAATCGTGGATCATCTGGACAATTTCATCCTGCACTTCTCGGATCGCCTCACGGTGCAGCTTGGACATGCTGAGAAAGTGAGCCATCCTATACAGGGATTTGAGATAATCATTGATCCGGAGGGCTCGGACGTTATATGAAAGCAGACCAGCATCATTGATGAATTTCATAACCACTTCACGATCAAATAAATCCGGTTCCTCTTCCTGCTGACTTTCCGGAGCCGCTGCCGGTTCAGAAGTTGCACTCGGCTGAGTAACTGCTGCCGTTGCTATATCAGGCTGAGTGTCCTGTGTGTTGTCCGCGCTCGGCTTCTGGAAAGTTGCCGCAGGCCGTGTGGTGGTTAATCCTGCTGCATCTGAGATCTGCGTTTGCTGCTGTACCGGTACAGATGAAGACTCAGTATCTGCTGCAGCTGCTGGAGCCGGTGTCTTGGTGACTTGATTTGTAAATACGCCTAATGTCATCTGTCCCGGAATAGAGGTCTGCGTTTTCTTTTTCGGTTTAACGGTCAAAGTTTCGAAGCGCTTTCCGGACAGAGATTCACCATAAATATCTGTCGGAATGTCTCCACCCTCGGTGCTCTGCAGCGCCTCCACAACATCCTTGACAGTCTCCTCATTAAAGTACGGCAAATAGAGATGCACATCATTCAAGACGTCATCTACCTGAACGTGCATCTGCATCGGTGTTCTAACCATGCGTCCGAGGAGCTGGGCGATATAGGTTGCATCACTTGCGTGCTTGAAAGACATCATCGTTTCCGCTCTCGGACAGTCCCAGCCCGTAGACAGATTTTCTTTGAAAAACACGACGCGGATATTTCTATTATCAGCTATACGAGAAGGTTCCTCGTAGCGCACTTCAAGTCCATTTACGGTAAGGGAAGCTGTTGTGCCTCCGAAAGTATGTACTACCTGACCGTTTTCCAGCTTGAAACCCGTCCACTCCTCAATCTTTGTAATGCAGTCATCGAGATTAGTATCGGTCAGCTTACCGCCGGTTCCATTCAACACCTGAATGATCAGAATAGGATTCACATAGGCATAGTGCTGTTCAAAGCAATACTGCGTCCAATGCTCCCACTTCTCCTTCCAGTCATCTGCCGCTGCCTGTAGGATTGCCATATCGTTATTGACGGCGCTGGCCTCCGGATAGGTAATAACAATGCGATCCTTCAAGAGGCCGGATGCACGCACTTCATCCGCTGTGACAATGGATTTATGTATGGTGGAGGAGGTGCCCTCGACAAGTGCATTAAAGCGCTGTGTTGTTGCGGACATTCCGATTACCACAGGCATCGGCGGGATGTGGTCACTATCACTGCCCTTGATGAATTTCTGCATGATCGTCGTGGCCTTGCTGGCCTCACGGCCTTGCATGCCACGGTGCGCCTCATCGATGATGAAGTACAGCCGGTCGCTCTTTTCTTTAACAGTATTGGCCAGCGTCTCCCAGATGGTATAGGAGCGCCCATCACCATTCTTCGTGAGCTTCGAAGATACAGAGAGCTTCTGCGTATTCAGGAAATAGATATGTCCATCTTCAAAGGCCTCCCTATCAAAGGAATCCTCCGAAACCGTCACACACTGTGAAAGGCGGATTTTATCAGCCTTTGAATCAATCTTCAGTTTGGACTGTTCATTCAGCTGAGGAGAGTCCGAAAGCCAAACGATGATCGCGTTCGGCTGCTCTGCATAGGTGTCGTCGCCATAAAGAATGCCCTCGATCAGCGCAGACATGATGATGGTCTTTCCGGCCCCGGTCGGCGCAGTGAAGGAAACCACCTGCGGCGCGTGTGTCCTATGATAGCTACCCATTGCCTCCGCAGTCTTCATGCGGATATCACCGAGGGCTCTTTTCTGAAATGGGAATAATTCTACTTTCATGTTCACCTCCCTGTGTTGATACGGAAATTGTCCAGATAGTCCCGGTAAAGCTGATAGCAGTCTTTACCATCGTAAGTGCGAATCATCGACCGGTATGCCGTTTCTGAGTCCGTCACAATAAAGACTGTCTGAATTTCCGGATGCTGGCTTAATTCCGCATCAAACTCGGAATAATATATTTCATCCAACAGAACTGCCATCTTGTTCTGTGGCAAGATCAACATGTTTGGGAGATCATCAGTTTCAAGAATCGGGCACTTGCTAACAGCTCCGCCTTTCATCCAGAGCACCGGAAGCAGCTCCCGGAACTGCCTACCGAGGGCTACTGAAGTTTTGTCAAGGAAGCTCAACTTGAAGAAAGTTGCGTTTGATTTGAAGCCGTCTGCCATTCTCATCCCTTGCATTGCTTCATAATCTGGAACTTTTTTCTTTGTATATATTTTCTTCCTGACAGGGTGACCAGTTGATTTGGAAATAAGTGCGGTATCATCATCCGAAACATAAATATCGTGATCTGTCCCGTAATCACCCTGCAGCGGTTCACACCTAACATTCTCTCCGTTGATGCTACATTTCGTGCGCGCCCAAGTAACATATCTGGCAATACCTAAACGCTCCCATTCTTCATCACCGGGATGAATTCCACGCTCTAACAATTTTTGCGTCTCTTCTTCAGAAACTTCATTGTTAGTTACCATTATGCATCTACGATGCCCACCATCCTCAGCATTTAACAGGATCACCGCGTGGAGTGTAGTCCCTGAACCTGCAAAAAAATCAACAATTAATGCTTCCGGTTTATTTGCCACGAAAAATCTCAAGGTATCGTGAACAGCATAGAGAGACTTCGGAAAATCAAATCGTTTCTCTCCTAAAATTTTGTTGAGAAGCTGAGAGCCTAAGTATGTAGCATTATGTGAAGGTATGTCCCATTGTGTTCCTGGTATATAGGTTCGCTCGATTTCCATATCTCCTTCGATAATAGACCCATCTTTACGATGACCGATGATCGAGAAGGTGCCATCTTCAATCTTCTTTTGCTCGCCATTTGCAAGATATGTTAAAGCCATTCCTCTGTCAGTAAATGCTCCTAATCTTACATATCCTTTTTCATAAATGCTTACAAGATTATCCCTGCCTATTCTCCATCTGCCTTCTTCTCCATTCGAACGTATAGGCCATACAATCTTTGTTCCTTCAATAGGCTGTACAGTTCTTCTATCCTCTGTAGGTGCTAACGGTTCACCAATTTTTACAATCCTTGTTCCCTCGTCATTTATAAACAACGGATAAAACATGTTAGGTCTATCAACTCTTCGCGCACCTGTTCCTGATCTCATCAATTGATTCCATACCAGCGCTTCCTTTTTCTCTGTCTTTGTATGTCCTCTCCAGTCTTCATATAAAGGAAGTGCCGCTGGCGCAGAATTCCCCATTTTTACAAAGAACAAATACTCATTAGAACGTGAGAATTCATCACCTCTTGTGACACCAGCTGAATTAATAACAGAACTCACCATTTGAATTCTTGCATCACTAAAAATCTCTTCAAGCAAACAACCCAGATGCAAATATTCCTTTTCATCTATGGTTACGATCATGACGGAGTCTTTTGGATTCAACAGTCTCCTTGCAATTATCAAGCGTTTCTCCATCATGGAGAGCCATTTGCTATGACGATAAGCATCCGAGTTATCTACATAGTCATTGTTGTATTTCCAGTCTTTTGCGCCGGTGTTATATGGCGGATCGATGTAGATGCAATCTACTTTCTCTGCGTAGAGATATTCCAGAAGCTGCAGAGCGTGGTAATTGTCCGCCTCAATCAGCGTATGCCAAAGACCACTCTCCGGAGCGTTTTCAATAGCATCTATCGGCTTGAGTGTTGGATAGATTGCTTCTCCAAATTCAGCAACTGTTACCAACTCATCCAGCTTGAATGTTTTCTGCTCATGAGTCTCCCTGCGATCACACTGAACCTCATCACCATATATATTCATAACGGTGTAGATATCGCTGACGTACCCAGTCTTCAAAGCGACCTTAGATCCGACGCGAATCGGCACTTCATAAAGCGGCGTGCATTCCGGCAGATGTTCTTCAAACACCAATCCGAACTTCTTCTGCTTCAATAATTTATTTGTCTCCTGCAGGATTCTCTCCTTAAGCGCCGGATCGTCAATCTGCTGGATCAGGTCTTGTAATAAAGCCATAACGCCACTTCATTCTTCCGTTATTGTTTTTTCCTTAATATGATAATCAATGCTGTGCTCCTGACAGAATGAAATCACCTCTGCTGCGCACTCATTGTAAAAATGCTTGTGCCCTTCGTAGGCGTTTGCTACCTTGCTATAGTTTGTCCTCCCGAAAATGATCCGGTCTGCGAAGGATACTGCTTCCAGCAGCTCTTTCAAATCCTGCTCAACCATGTTCGGTGTTGGATACGGTTCCATGCTTACCCATGTCTTACAACCGGCGTCATGGAGTGCTCTCAACGCTGCCAATCGGTCTGCACAGGAAGCAGCTCCCGGTTCCATCTGTTCCCGGTATGCTTCATCCAGAGTAATCAGCGTAATCCCGTATTCATTTTCCGGAGAAAGCTCTGCCAGCTCTATTGGCAGCAGTCCCTTCGTCAACGTAGTGCTTTTGATACTGGCTTCATTTAGCTTCCGTATTGCCGCAATGCTCATCTTGGACACCTCTGGATATCCTTCCATGAACGGATCTGTGGTAAAGCAAAGCTGTACAGACTGAATCTTGTCCCGGAGCCGTGGGATTTCCTTATCCAGCAGTTCAAGCGTATTAGACACCAGATAGGGCTCCAGCCAGCTATCGTAGTCTTTTATTTGCCCGAACCGCTTCTTCATCAGGAATGCATAACATGGATATTTGCATCCATGCGCACATCCTTGCACGTGATTCATTGTATAGTCACCATACTCAACACCTGTTTGATAAAGCATGGATTTTCGCGTTATGGTTTTCAAGTTAACTTCATCCTCCACCTACTTGTTCTTTAATATATAATCTGCCATTCGCAGCGCGAGTCCTTGTGCCTTGGAACTCTCACTCGCAATTGCAAAGCAGAATAGGAACATCGGCGAGTTCTGGCTGTTCCTGAAAATCCGTGGATGTTTGGATACGCAAGGGAATATCGTCTCCAGCTGGGAAATAATATATGCTTTGATGTGTTCAGGATTGGCATCCTTAATTTTCCTTGTACCGCTGTCCGGAGCCTCTGCATCCGGGAAAAAATCAAACAGCGACATCTGCGGGTCTTCCTTGTAGAATTCTATCTGCCATCCCGAATCGCCCAGCAGTCTGTCAATGCAGCCTTCCCATGTCTCGTACTTTCCATTCTTAGGCAGCATACGGTTCAGCGCCGAGAACGGGAACAAGTACCAGACATCGATGGATTTTGTTCCAGCAACGGTCTCCAGTGTCGTCCAATTGACCTGTGTTGCATACGGGTCTAAGAACAAGAGCCCACGGTTATATCGCCAGTCAACATCACGGATAATCTGTGCGAGCTTTTCGTTGGCGTCCCCACAGTAAACGGTGACGATCTTTGCCAGATGCGGGAACTCAGTGTTGACCATTTTCCAGAGCTCAGCCGCCTTCTTCTCATCTCCCTCGATAAAGAAGTATCGGTCAAATTTCTTGCTGGCAGCCAGCGCGCGCTTAGCGGAGCCCACAAGACACTGCTCACCGTCGCTGGTTTCGATTTCTCCCGTCCCAGCAAAGGCGTCAATATAAATCTTTTTGAATTTCTGGTTTTGCAGTGCAATCAGGTACGCATCCAGATAGCTCGTAAAGATATTGAGCTTCTCCTCCGTCCAATTGCCGCCAAATTTCTGTGATGTCGTCATTACTATTTATACCCTCGTTCACATTCCGTCTCACTAAGAGAACGAAATGACATATTCTTTCTTGTTCGTTTCAACTCGGACGATCTGCTCGATCTTTGCTCCGTAGTCGCTGGTCAGTTCTTTCTTGATCTCATTCCGATATCCCTCTGACGGGAAGATCGGATGATCATCCAGCAAATCCCACAATTCCGTAAGTGGCACCAAATTGCGCCCTCTGAAATTATCCTGCAGATACTTTGCAATATCCCTTACATGGAAGCAGGGAGTATCTGTATCCAATGTGATGACCCCATCAAAGTCAAATCGCAGCTGGCCGATGTCCGATGAATGCTTGGTAGAAGACTGTGCTCCAAAGACCTTCCATGCGCTCTTCTTATACAGCTTGAAGCCTTCCTTGTGACTCGTGCAATGTATCAGGTTATACATGTGCGAGTTTTTCGTGTTATAGAAAGGAAAGGCGGCAACATAGTATCTGCGCGTCTCATGCAGTGAAGCGATGATTTCCTCCACCCGTGCCTCGTAGGCTGCCTTATCGCTTCCGAACGGTACCAGCTTCTCAAAATCCTCAAGGTAGGTATTTTCGTACTTCTCCTTTGTGGTTTTCCGCTTGGCGCTGGTGATGGCTCGCACCGGATCGGAGACCATGTGATTGATCATAACCTCTCCCCAGTTCAGAAAGAATGGCAGGAGCGCCTCCCAGTCAATCGAAGCATCATAAGGATCGTAGAGCAGGAAATAATGCAAGTGTCCTGTTTGGTATAACTGTGGCCCGATAGTCTTCAGGAGCTCGTGCGCATCCAGCTTTGACGTTACAATCTGAAAATTGTGCTCGTCCTGCGGCAGGTGTTTTTTAAGTTCATCCACCCGCTTGGCATTCTTATCATTCAGATAGATATACACCGTCTTATCCGTATATGTCCTCGCAACATCTAGAAGAGCTTCCGACACCCGCACAGCTGTACCTTTTACATATTTTCCAGCATCATCTGTATAAATCCCGCTATTGCACATGCAGTCTATAAAGATCAGGCCATTGCATGAATCGTTCAGCATCAGCTTCTGCGCCCACGATTTAATGTATTCCTCTATCAGTTCAAACTTTTTGATTGTGTGAGGGCTAGCCTTGCTAATCACGCTTTTCTTGTTGGCGGACATAAAATCACCCCTCACTCAATGGCATCTTCTTCGGTCGGGATCAACTCCATGATGTCCCCGATATCGCAATTCAGCGTTTTGCATATCTTCATTAGCACTTCCATACTGACGGTTTCACCTTTAGACAGCTTGGTAACGGATGCCCAACTAATCCTGGCTTCCGCCTGTAAGTCCTTTTTCTTCATATCTTTGTCTATCAGGATTTTCCATAATTTTTTGTAACTAACTTCCATAGCAGTCCCCTTTGTCTTCGTTATCAGGCACCTGTGGTGATACTCATACAAGAATGTTCTACCAAAAATCTTCTTAAACTACAAGATTAATCTTCATTTATACAAGAATTTTCTCTTTTTTATATTGAAAAATTCGTGTATATGTGATAAACTCAAAAAAATCTCACTCACACAACTGCCATTTGACGTAGAAAGGAAATGCAGATCTGTGAACAACAAAAAGGCACCCGATTAACGAGTGCCTTAAGAATGCAAATGTTGAGTGTCTACAGACCAATTCGCTCTTCAAGTGCGCTTTCAATAGCTGCAAGGTCAATGAAGTTATTTAGTACAATGGTGCGCTCTTTAATTCCATCAGGGAAGTTATCAAAGAGCTCATTGGTTGTGACGTAATAATCGCCATCAGCACCCTGAACGCTACCAAGGTCGATAGTCTCAACAACAATATCTTCCCTATTCCTCTTCTGAAGGATGCTCTCAATATTCATTTTGGCAATGATTGAAGATCCAACGCCAAAACCACACACAGCAACAAGTTTCATTATTAACTCCTAAAATTACTGGCTATGCACCAAGTACAAGCATTCTAATAGCCTTGAGCAGATACATTAATGGCATCCATACCAGTGCGTAGTCAATGTTAGACCAGGTAACGCCAGAGCCAAACATAACGCCTGTCAGTGGATAGAACAGGATAGCTGCCGCAGAAGTAATTGCGCCAGTTACCAAGCCTGCTGCAAGAGCACCCTTCCATCCACCAGCCTTGTTACCAAAGACGCCCATGACATTACCGTCAAAGTACATGATGATTGGGCTTGGGAAGACAATAACTGGAGCATGAAGAACAATAGTCAAAATGCAAACAAGAATTGCACCAATTGAAGATCCAAGGAAGCCAAACATTCCGCCCATTGGCGAGAATGGATAGAACGTTGGAGCGTCCAGTGCTGGAACAGCACCAGGAAGGAACTTGTCAGAAATACCCTTAAATGCTGGAACAATAGAGCCGACAAACATACGGACACCCTGAAGCAGGATGACAATACCTGCAGAGAAGGTCCACGCACGAATAACCAGCCACAAAATCCAGTTAGTAGCCTCAGGACCAGTACCAGATAGAGCCTCGATACCTTCCTGACCAACGGCAAGTCCCATTCCAACAAAGATGATTGGCATCAAGAAGAACAGAACTACGGTGTTATCCCTAAACATTGATGCCCACTCAGGAAGCTTCAGCTTATCTGCGTCTTCATCTGGGTTAGAGGAACCAACAAACTTACCAACAAAGTGAGCAACAACAGAACCTACCTGGTCCATAAAGCCGAGGGTAATTGCGTCCTGCGTCCACTCCTTTGCAAGCTTTCTGGTAATTGCAGGAGAAAGTGCATAGTAAAGTGCGTTGAGAATAGAGCCAACTGCAATAATCACAACGCTGTCATCGGTGTTTAGAATTCCTGGAAGCGTAATAGCCATGAAACATGCGTGGAAAAGTGCAAGGTGAGCTGTTAAATAAACGTTCTTAAAGTTATTGTTAGGAACCAACTTAACAATTACCAGGTGAAGCAGGAATGCAAACAGGAAGATCAGTACAGAATTCCTGCTGAAGCCCTCCATAGAGAGAACCATTGCGCCAGCTGCGTCATTAATTGGAAGAGTACCTGCAACTCCAAGGCTGTTATTTAGTGCAGTAACTACCTCAGACAGAGAACTAAAGATAATTCCTGCACCAGAGGAAAGAACAAGAAGGCCAATGACCGTCTTAACAACGCCATCGATTACCTGTGGCAACTTTTTACGTTGAAGTAAAAGTCCCACAAGAGCAAGCAAACCCATGAAAATGGTTTGATTTGTAAAAAGCTGAAATACAAAAACGTTCAAGATGTCCATACTATGCCTCCCCATTAATAACTTTAGATACGTTTAGTGCATCTTCTTCTGTTCTTGCAGAACGAAGCAAATCAAAATTCGCCTCGTTATTGAAGAAAATTACAATCTTCTGAAGAAGTTCGATATGAGACTCGTCATCTTTTGCTGCCAAAATAACAACGATATCCACAGGATCATTGTGCTTGCTGCCAAACTCGATTGGCTGTGCAAGTGTTGCAATTGAAATTGCTGTCTGGTGAACTGCATCACTAGGACGAGAATGACCAAGTGCAAAACCAGGAGCAAGAACAATATAAGGCCCCAACTCATGAATTGCTGCAATCATCTCTTCGATGTAAACAGGAGTGATTGCATCGCGCTTTACCAAAGGAACTGCAGCTACTTTAAGAGCATCTTCCCAGTCTTTTGCCTCAACACGAAACTGAAGGTCTTCTTGATGAATCTGCAGATGAGAAATACCTTCACTCATACTAGGCTTCCTCTGCTACATATGCATGGCCGCCAAAGCCATTGCGTAGAGCCGCGGTAACCTTATTGGAGAAGTTCGCCTCACCAAGCTTTGATGCGTTTCTCTCAAACAGAGACTGTGCAATTACTGGCACGGGAACATCCTCTGCAAGAGCAGCCTCAACTGTCCATTTAGCCTCGCCAGATGCATCAACAATACCCTTAAAGTCCTTAAGGTTAGGATGTACTCTGAGCTGTTCTTCAATTAAATCAATCAGCCAAGAACGAATAACAGAACCGTTTTGCCAGTTGCGAGCTACCTGAGCCAAGTCATAATCGAATGGAGCCTTTTGCATAACAGCAAAACCTTCGCCGATTGCCTCCATCATTCCGTATTCAATTCCGTTGTGAACCATCTTCATAAAGTGTCCAGCACCTGCAGGACCTACGTAGTCACAGCCATTTTTAACAGCAACGGACTCAAAGACATCCTTAAGATACTCGTAAGCGCTCTGATCTCCACCGGCCATCAAGCAAGCGCCATAACGAGCACCCGAGGTACCTCCAGAAGTTCCAAGGTCAAGGAACCTTACTCCAAGGTTAGAAGCCTCTTCTCCATGCCTGATGGAGTCCTTATAGTTTGAGTTACCCGCATCAATAAGGATGTCGTCCTTCTCAAGCAGTGGAAGAACCTGAGAAATTGTTGATTCAGTTGCCTCTCCAGAAGGAACCATCATCCAAATAATTCTTGGTGTTTCCAGTGCTTCAACAAGCTCTGCTAAAGACTGAACAGAAGAAATACCGTGCTTCTCTACTTCCTGACGGGCATCCTCAGAAACATCAAAGCCTTTAACTTCTACTCCGTTATCTTTGAGATTCAAGGCAAGGTTAAAGCCCATCTTTCCCAGTCCGACCAATCCAACTTTCATGTTCCTTCTTTCGACGAACTTTCTGTAAGAATTACTATAAAAATAATTTTCTACTAGTCAATATTAGAAAAGAAAAAATTTTTTCTTTTCTTTTAGTGGTAAATTTTTTAAAGTAGAAGGTGTCTTATTTCATCGTTTAGCTTTGATTTGAGGAGAATCTCATGGAGTCTTCATACCGTGTAAGGCTTAAATCGTTTGAGTCTTCGCTTTCTAAAAAAGAAAAAATGATAGCTTCCTATATTTCTTCTCATTCACGCGCAGCTTCGCAAATGACCATTAACGAGATGGCACAGACCCTTGGAATGGCTGATTCCACGATTTTTAAATTCACTAGAAAACTTGGCTATACAGGATTCAAGGATTTTCACAATGCACTAATTTCTGAAGAATTTGATCCTGCAATTTCAATTCATGAAAACATTTCTGACACCTCTTCCCCACTGGGCGTGGCTGTCAGTGTATTTAACTCCTCAATTGATTCCCTCAGTCACACTAAAGAGATGCTTGAGTCCGAAAATCTTGAAGGCGCAGTTAGCTTGATTGTTTCCAGTAAAACTGTGTTTCTTTTTGGACTTGGTGGAAGCAATATTATTGCTGCAGACGCCTATCACAAGCTGCTCAGATCGCCTCTCAACGTAAAATATGCATCCGATTACCATCTGCAGCTCATGGAAGCCAGTAGAGCAACAAAAGATGACTGTGCAATCATTTTCTCTCACACCGGTAGATGTAAAGAGGCTATTCAACTTGCCGATTTATTCCAGCAAATTGGCGGTCGTGTGTTAGTCATTACCAGTGATAGAAATTCTCCTCTGGCGAGAAAAGCGGATGTCACGTTACTGACAATTTCAGAGGAGACTTCATTTAGATCAGAATCTCTAGCATCAAGAATTGTTCAGCTAGCTCTTATTGACTCTCTCTACACGTCAGTAATGCTCGCAAATCCACGCAAATCCAAGAGCTCACTACAGAGCATTCGTGATGCGATTGAGCTGACGAGATAACAAGAAGTTCGTTAATATCTCATCTATTTTTCGGAAGAATATATTTATTCTATTAATGAAGAGGAGTCAAAAAATTTATCTATTTTTAAATTGTAATCAACATAATTTTCAAGATTAACAAAGCATTGGTTTATTGCATCGTATAACAGAGGGCACATCGATTGATTATCTTTATAATCAACACTCCACAGCGAATAATTTCCAACCCCAACACATCTATATGACAAAGAATTATTTTCAGTAATGATTTGACAAGGTGCCTCTATAATTTTTATAGCTCTACCATTAGATTTTTCCTGCATAATTAAATTTTTCATTTCATCAAATAAGTTCTGATAGTAAATATTTTCAGCCCTAAATCCAGCCGCATTACTTACTCTAATCCTAAGTTCACAATCAGAAGAAATTAAAATTACATCTCCTTGAACAGCTCCTTTTCCCATTAAATTTTTTATAGTATTGCTAATATTATCTCTTACAAATTTATACCAATCATAAATTTGACCTTGCAAAATTGAAGTGCCTACAAATACACAAATTGTCCAAAATAAATCAACCCCTGCTGCACAAGTTGATTGTCCACTTACAAAAACTGGGCAGTCAAAATTCTCAAAATGCTTCTTTAATGCTTCTTCTTTTTCCAGTGAATAGCCACTTCCAATAATATCAACATTAACTAATTTAATATCCATTTCTTTCTCCAAATTCATTTAAATACGCTCTTAACTCATCATCCACTACATACACATGTGTTCCATAGATACCTCGAGTAAGAAGAACGTAGTAGATGTTCTTGATGTATTGAGTTAGCTGCTCAGCAGATGCTCCACCCTTACCCTTTTTATCAAAGTAGTGGTCTTTATCGTCAACAAGCTTTCCGGTTAGTGGATCAAGCTTTAAATCTGGACCAATGATTACGTATGAGTAGCTTAAATCGTATCCCTGAGCAGTATGTACACATCCAACTTCCTGAGCATATATCGGATCTGCCACCCCATTGCCAACCCAGTTAGCGAGCATAGAATTCCATCTGAACGACTTGTCTCCTATAACAATATCTTTCAGAGGAGAATCGACTGGCTTGCCTTTTGTTTTCCAATCCCATGCGTATCCAGCAAGCATTCGTGTCAGGTTGTGCTCTGATAATTTCTGTTCAAAACTATCTGTGAAATCATCTATTGAGTCATGCAGGACAAACTCATAGTTATCAAATGTTCTTCTCGCAGGGTGTTTATCATTCAAAATGTCTGCAATGTAATTCAGGTATTCAGCTCCACCTTGAACTCTCATCTGATTTTCTAGCCTAATAGGATGCGCGAGTGCATCTCCTAGTTTTTCTTCAAACGAGCTTGAATCAATATCCGCAGGTTTAATTGACTGTGATGCGTCATAAAAGAAGATTGGAAGTTTAGTGAGCTTTAATGCCCAATCCAATTGTGTAGATTCTTTTGGCAAACCAAGCTTTTTATTTACTTCATCATAGCTGCCAAAAGCAGTAATTCCTCGACGTGCCGTCAAACGATGTGACTCATCAATAAGCAGAATATCAAATGGTTTCTCTACTTCAGGGTTATAGCCAAATTTAGGATTTGCTAAATCGTTGGGGCCAATGACATCTCTTCCGTTGAGCCCGCCAACACCTTTTAACGACTTCTTTAAAGTTGCCCTTAAAGAGGTCATAGGCTCAACAATTTTGATATTCAAATCTTTGAACTTCTCGTCATCACGAAGAGCTTTTAGAAGATATATGGCAAGAATTGTCTTACCTGTACCAGGCATTCCTTGGACGACGATAGGTTTAGCTTTTGACAGGTCAGACTCAATTGCTGAATAAATCTTATTGAGAGCGACTCGCTGATCAACAGACAAACTCTTATAAGGAGAGTATTTAAATACTTCCGATTCTTCAATTTCGCTGATGGTCTTATCCGCAAGCTCCATCCTACGGAGCTCTTCCCAAAGGTCATCAAACATTGATTCATACTTTTCTTTAGAAAAGTAATTCAAATTACTGTGACCTTCGTTTTTATTGGTAAGCTTGTAGACTCCATCAGCAGCCATAAGACCAATTAGACGGTTTTCGTAATCCTTAATTACTGACTGGTTAAACTCCTGATTAAAAATGATATTTACACTGGTAAATAAATCTTTTTCAGAGTTTTTACTGTGTTGAGACATACGCTCACTAACACTTGTAGTCTCACCCACATAAGCGCTTTTTTGACGAGGATTATCGTTTGCCAAAATATAAACCATTGGCCAATTTTGAACTTTGTCATCCTCCAATTGAAGAGATGAGAGTTCAATTCCTTGAGTTGGAGTAAATCGACACCGGTCAACAAAAAACGGGGCTCCTTGAGGAGACTCTGCATCTGACTTTGTATCGATTACTTTCATGCTCCATCCCCACCTAGAAGTTAATAAATTGATTGTACTGCTATAAGGGATGACGCAGCTACCTTAACTCTCCCTTGTGCCCGTAAACACAAAGTCTCGGTTAGCGATGTGGGCGATGCCTTGAATGGTGTCGCCCTCAACGGAGCCGCCGACGGCAAAGATAACGGGACCCACAAAAGACTCAAGCTTGCCGCCAAAGGTAAACGA
>ERZ773234.236-NODE-236-length-17529-cov-7.952787_pt1 | contig 17529 bp, 14 predicted proteins | sample MGYA00580523_ERZ773234 | MGnify/ENA primary metagenome ERZ773234 (study PRJEB29015, sample SAMEA2738167) | human oral metagenome | biome: human oral; feature: human-associated habitat; material: saliva | place: China | collected 2262 ...
GCGACGTGCAGGCTGCCCAGCGTGCCGCCGGCCCCCAGGGGCAGTGGGGAGGCGCTGGCCAGTCCCAGTGGGGTGCGCCCGCGACGCCGCCGCGTGCGCAGCTCCTGTGGCTCATTTTCGACTCGGGCCAGCGTGAGCTTATCGACATGCCGCTGACCCTGGGGCGGGCACCTGCAGCCGCCGAAGGGTCGCGCGCTGTCGTCGTTCCCGATACGACGGTGTCCCTGTCGCGCACGCACATGCGCGTGGGTCCCACAGCAAGTGGGGCGTGGATTGAGGACTCGTTCTCCGCGAACGGCACGCAGATCCGTACCCCCGACGGGCGTATCACCGCGTTGACCGGCGGTCAGGCCGTTGAGGTCCCTGCGGGCACCGAGATTCTCATGGGTGAACGTCGCGCCACGATCGTCCACGCTGACGCGGATTCTGTTCGCTGACTCGAATGACGCGTCCCGGTCTCAGTCTCGGCTCTGGCCCCGTGCCCTGTACGCGGCTCTGACCCCGGGGCCTGTACGCGGCTCTGACCCCTGGTCCTGCACACGGCTCTGACCCCTGGTCCTGCACACGGCTCTGATCGCGGTCGTGAGTGTCTGAGTTTGTTCAGTCGGATGCGTCCCGCCGCTGTCCCCTTCGAAGGAGGGGGCGGTTTTCTGCTGCCCGGCACATAGTCAATTCAACCGGACGGAAAATTACGCTGGGCGCGAGCGACGTTGATCCAGTGGTCGAGCATTCGCGCAGTGCACGCACCGAACACCGGATGTGAGTAAACGCGGGCCCGGCAAGACGGGCGCACGAGAAATAGCGCACATGACACAGCGCGCACGAGAAATAGCGCGCATGACACAGCGCGCATGGAAAAGGGGAGGGCCGCCCCACATGGAACGGCCCTCCCCAGAGCGCTAGGCGCTCATGCTCTCAGAAGCGGGCAGCGTTGGACTGGTCCGTCGTCTGGTAGTTGGAGCGAGCGGCGTCGACAGCGCTGGAGGTGCGGTTCAGCACGTCCTTCAGGCCCGCGAGGCCCTGGTTCCAACGACGCTGAGCATCGTCGTAGGCTTCCTGGGTCTGGCCTTCCCACGAGGAACGCAGCTGGTTCAGCGTCTGCTCGAGGTCGTCGAGGCAGTTCTGCAGGTTATTGGCACCGGTTGTGATGTCAGCGGCGGCGGCGTCAAGCGCGGCGTAGTTTACCTGGAAATCCATGTCAGTCTCCTAATCTACCTAATCTCTCACAGTCCGCCGAGCAGGTTGGAGAACGAGTTCTCGGTCTCCGACTCGTTGGCTTCCATCGACGAATCAGTGGCGCGCAGGTTATCTGCGAGGTCCTGAAGGGCCTGGTTAACCTTTGCGGCGTTTTCCTGCCACTGAGCCATCAGCATCGTGAACTGCGCCGACGCGGAACCCTGCCAAGAGCTGCCGATGGTCGACAGGTCGCCCTCGAGGCGCTTGAGGTGGCTGTCGATGTCGGCCTTGGTGGACTCAACTGCCGAGAAGCCCTGCTTCAGGGCGCCTTCTGCGGCCCTCTGGTCTGCCATGTGAACCTCCATTTGTATGAGTGGACTCTCCCGCGGGGATGCGTGAGAGCATGGGGACATATGAATACTAACCATGTTTTCACGATTATTTTTGATGTTACGGAAAAATCATGACAAAAGCTGACCGAGAATCTAGACTTACAGGGTTGTGTCGTGTAGTTAGAATCCCCATCACGCGGCAAACGGGAGGACCATATGGCAACGAAAACATCTCGAGGAGTGGCGCTGATTCCGCTCACGATTACCTATGGCGTTGATCGCAGTGACGTGACGATTCCGCAGTCGATCCCTCTCGTGGAGCTGTTGCCTGGAATGGTTGAAACCGTTGGTGCTTTCACTGATCAGCCGACAAATGATGGCTTCTCGGTGAGGACCGCGTCAGGTCGTCTGCTGGACCAGTCGAAGTCGCTGTCCGCCCAGGGTGTGCGTGCGGGAGCCGCCCTCACGCTCGAGCCTCTTGGTGAAGGCGCTGCCGACATGGTCTACGACGACCTCACTGAAGCGGTGGGTCAAATCGTCGAACGAGTGTCCACTCCTTGGACACGTGATGATGCTCATATTCTTGCTGCGCTGTCTGCTGCTGCCCTCATTTTCGTTGCCGCCCTCCTCCTGGCGACCACGCCCCCGGATGCCCTCGCATCCTTGGACCCCCAGCGCATCACGCTGCTCAACCGTGTCTATGGCGTCATCGGCATCATTGCCGCCCTCCTCGTCACCGGCACGTCGGCTGTCGTCACGCGTCAGAGCCCCCGGCCCAGCGGCATCGCGCTGGCGCACACAGTGCCCCTTCTGACCTGCGCATCCGCGCTTCGTCTCACGCAGAGCCAGTGGGACACAGCCGGGTGGATCTGGATCGGTGTCGGCCTCCTTGTCGGCTCGCTCGCGATCCTCACACTGCCCAAGCGTTACCGCATCTCGATCGTGGCGCCCCTCGTCCTCGGTACCGTGATAGCGACGACGGGTCTCCTGGTCTCTCTCGGTTCCCTCTCACAGGTCGGCGTCTCCGCTGCCCTCTTCGCTTTCATTGTCGTCCTCCTCCAGATCGCGCCGTGGATTGCCCTGGCACACATTCCCGTGCGCATCCTCGACGCGAACACGACCGAGCAGATTCCCGCCCAAACGATCACCGACCAGGTCGGCACTTCCTTCGTCTTCGTCGTCGCCTTGCGCGCGGGCGGGGCGTTGGCAGCGATTTTCCTCGCGGTCTCGTTGATGAGCGCGCCCGGCACACGTTCAGTGCTCCTCCCGTTGATCCTCGTCTTCCTCGGATCGATCTCCCTGATCCTCCAAACCCGCTCGATTCGCGCGCGCGTGGAGGTCCTCCTCGGTGTTCTCACGGGTCTGGTGACGATCCTGATCACCGCGAGCCTCGCCACCCGCGCGGAACCAACGATGCTGGCGTGGGTAGCCCTCACAGCGATTGCGGCGGCCCTCGTGCTCGTCATCACGAATGTCGTCGGGCCTCGTGCGCGTCCGCACCTGACGCGACTCGCCGACACTATCTCGGTGCTGTCGCTGTTTGCCCTGATTCCCCTGGCTGTCTACATGTGGGGCTGAGCTATGCCGACCAGTAAAGATATCCTCGAAGCCCAACGCTTCAACCGAAACCGCCTGATCACCGCCTTTACGTCGGGTACCCCTGGCGGTCGCGAGGTCGACACTCCCTCCCCGGTGCGTCCTCTCATCGTCGGCGCCGTCGTCGCCATCATTGTGTGTGTCATCGGCATCGCCCTGCGGAGCTTCGCGGCCAAACCAGACCTGACGGACGCTAACTACAAGCTGGTCGACGTCAAGGACACGGGCGCGCGCTACCTGTCAGTGAACGGCGTGCTACACCCGATCAGCAACGTGACGACCGCGAAGCTCCTCGCGGGAGACTCCGGCCTGACGATCGTCAGCGCCAGTGCCTCCTCCCTCAAAGACACCCCGCGCGGTGCCCAGATCGGCCTGCCCGGCGTCCCAGACGACGTGCCTGCATCCGCAGACCTGGCCTCGACGTGGCTCTCCTGCGACCTGCCGACCAGTTACCACACGTGGATCGCCCAGGACCTGCCGGCGGATAACTTCCCGCTTCAGCCCGCCACCGCGGCCCTCGTGCAGGCGGTGGGCAGCGAGGACAAGTACTTCATCGATGCGAAGACCCACAAGAAGTACCTTATTGACGCCTCCGTGAGCCGCCTGGGCGACTGGGTCCTGTCCTTCCAGAACAGGACGGCGTACCCGATCATCGTCGAACCCGAGTGGCTCGACCTCTTCCCCTCCGGCACTCGTCTGAAGCCGTGGAGCTACAGCGACATCCCCAACGCTGGCGAGCCTGCGAGGAATCTGCCGGGCCCACTCAAGAATGAGAACCTGACGATCGGCACGGTCGTCGAGCAGATCAATTCCAATGGCGAGGTCCTCAACTCCTATCTGGTCATCAACGACTCCGATTTGGCTGTCTTCAATTCGACTGCGGCCAAGCTCTACCAGGACGCACCGAAGGTCGAGCAGTATCCGACGGAAATGTTCAAGGACGTCGCGCCCGTGCAGGCCGACTTCATCGGCGAGGACTGGCCCGCCGTCGATGACTTCGCGAACCCGGAGTGGAAGGATGACAAGCTTGACGCGGCCAGCCGCACCGTCCTGTGCACCAAGATGGACACGAAGGACAAGACTGTTCCGCAATTTGGCCTGTACACAATGAAGGAACAACGTGCTATCCAGGCCTCCTACGACGCCGAATCGGTCTCTGCGACGGGTGGTCCGACGACGTCGCGCACGGTCACGGTGGCCGGCGGTTCCGGGGTCGTCGCGGCGCTGACGGCGGGCGGTGGCGATGCTGGTGCCTACGTTTTCATTTCGGATATGGGGTACCGACATTCGCTTGGCGATGCTCCCGCCATCTCGCTCAAGGCCCTCGGGTGGACATCGGATGACGTTGCGATGATCCCGCAGGCGTGGGGCAATATCATTCCCCCCGGATCGGAGTTGACGCCTCAGGCGGCTGCTACCTCAGCGGGGCTGTCGTGAGCCGCATACGTGCCAGATCCCGGGCGCTGGGCCGAGGCCTCGTCGGGGCATCCCTGATCGCCGGCCTGACGCTCGCCGCCCTCGTCGCCCCCCTCACCCCGTCGGACGAGGCCGGGGCTGGGGGCGCGTTTGGCCCGGCCCCCGCGCACGCGGACCCGGTGCCGACGCCGAGTGTGCGTCCCACCCCGACTGCATCTCCCTCCCCGACGCAGACCGCCCCGGCCGACTCGGGGGACGGGAAATGTTCCGAGAACTCGCCGTCGTACATTAAGAACCAGCCCGAGATCTTCGATGCCGTGGGCGTGCGGCGCGCGTGGGAGATCTCCCGCGGCAAGGGCGTGACTGTCGCCATCGTCGACTCGGGTGTGGCCGCAGGCAATGAACACTTTCAGTCCTCCGACGGCCCCGTGGTCCTGCCCGGCGTGGATCTGAGTGGCGAAAATACCGACGGGCGCGTCGACGTGGGCGAGCATGGGACAGCAATCGCCGGCGCGATTGCTGCCCGCGAACTGCCCGAGTCAAAGAACTCTGGCCTCATCGGCGTCGCCCCCGAGGCGACGATTCTTCCCGTCCGCGTGGACACTGGCCTCGAGCAGGGTACGTCGACGAAGGAAGGCGAAGAGACCTTCATGTCCAAGGTCGGCCGAGGCATCCAGTGGGCTGCCGACCATGGCGCGCAAATCATCGTCGTCGCCCAGTCGGCGGCCGAGGGCGACGCGAACCTCGAAGCGGCAATCCAATCCGTGCGCGGCCGTGCCCTCGTCGTGGCCTCGACCGGCAACGTGTATCAGGGCCAGGACCAAAACAAGGTCGTGTATCCGGCCGCCTACGAGAGCGTCCTCGGCGTGACGGCCTCGAACGCCGACGGGTCAGCCTCCGACCAGCAGGTGCACGGTTCGCACGTCGGGATCGCTGTTCCAGCCGGCGTCATCCTCACGACATGGTTCAACCAGGCCGACTGCCTCGTCGGCGGATACGAGGGCGACCAGCCGCTGCCCTCCTCCTCCTATGCGACCGCCTACGCCGCAGGTTTCGCGGCGCTCGTCGCGTCGGCCTACCCGGACGAGGGACCCGAGATGTGGAAGTACCGCCTGGAGGTGACAGCCGTACGCGGCACCGCCGACCAACGCACCGATGGGCTCGGGTGGGGGATCGTCGCCCCCTTTGACGCGCTGACCTTCACCGACATCGGCACGAGATACGGGCCAGCGCACCCCAACGCGGCTCAGCACCCCGCCCCCGCTCGCCCCGCCGTCGCCTCGCCAAACCTGACGCAACGGGACAACAACCTGACGGTCCGCGCCTACATCGTCTCCGCGATCGCCGTGCTCGGTGTCGCCATGATCGCCGGCCTCGTGATCCTGTCGCACCTGCGCGGCAGGCCAGCGGTCGTCGAAGAGCCAGACGAAGACCTGTCGTGAGGCGAGGCGCCGCAGGGGCTGGCGTCGTAGCTCTGGTCACTGCGCCGTCGCGTCTCGCGCGCCCTGCCGTCCGCTGACACGGCGCAGGTCGCCCCCACCCACCCGATTCACCGAGAGGAACGACAATAATGAGGCCATTGGTTAATCGTTTCCAACGCCTGCGCGCCCTGTGCGTGACGGTGTCGGCCTGCCTTCTCGCGGTGGGCACGCTGGTGGCTCCTGCACCGGCCGCGCACGCAGATTCTCACAAGGTACAGGCATCCGACGAGGCCTACTATTCCCGCTATTCACTGGCTGACCTGCACGCACGCGGGTATCGCGGAGACGGCGTCATCATTGCGGTCATTGATAGTCATATCGACGCCTCAATCCCCGAACTTCAGGGTGCAGATATCGTGGACAAGACCCCCTGTGAGGTCACCAATGAAGCGGAGTCTGACGATCACGCGACCGAAGTCGCCCAGATCCTGGTTGCGCCCGACTTCGGGGTCGCTCCAGGCGCGACGATCTACAACTACGCGTACGCGGACGACTGGGGGGACGTGGATTCAGACTGTGCTCTCGGCTCCAATTCGGCTGCCCTCGCGCGCAAGCCGAGCCTGATTGAGCAGGCGCTCAACGACGGCGTGAACATCATCGTTATCACATCCTCCTTCAATGAGGCCGACGAGGAATCGCTGCGGTGGGCGGTTTCCCGCGCGGTAGCGGCAGGCGTTCCGGTCGTCGTATCAATGGGTAACCACGGCGAGTACAACGCATCCGATACCATGGGTCCCTTCGCCGGTGTGATTGGTTCCGCTGCGCTCGCAACCGACGGAACATTCGCGGACTACTCGAACTGGGGCGACGGAGTCTCCATCGCCGCCGTCGGGCAGTTCTACGCGCGTGAGGCCAGCACCAATCAGCTGAAGACGGTCGAAGGAACCTCGTTTGCGACGCCGCTGATTGCAGGCGTCCTGGCCCTGGCATGGGACGGCTTCGATGGTGACGTGCCATCGGGGCAGATTCTGCAGGCACTGGCTGCCACCGCTCGCGGCTCGGGTGGTCGGTGGAACGATCGGACCGGTTTCGGGGAGATCGACCCGGTGGCCTTCCTCGCCTCTGACCCGACTCAGTACCCGGACGAGAACCCCTTTGAAGACAAGGGTGACGATCCCGTGCTGACTTCCGACGACATCGACGATTATGTCGATGGCCTCGTGGATCCCGAAGACATTTACAACGATAACGAGTACGTCTATCGAGGAATCGACGAACGGGTAGTGGATTCTGGCGCCTACGGCTTCCCAGCCCATCTGGGCACGAGCCCGCGCTACCACAATCAGTAACGAGCCTCGACTTGCCCGAGTGCCCAAGCGAAAGGAACAGACACAATGATGCGATCGATTGGTCGGTCCCGAGGCCTGCGTGCCCTCTCCGTTCTGGCCTCGGCATGCGCCTTGGCCCTGACGGCCGTGCTCTCGCCCGTCGCCCCCGTTGCTCCCGCCCGAGCGGAGGACCACAAAATTACAGCTGCCGACGAGGCCTATTTTTCGCGCTATTCTCTGGCGTCTTTGCACGCACAGGGATACACGGGAGAGGGCGTGATCATCGCCGTCATCGATGGGTATATCGACACCTCGATTCCTGAGCTACAGGGGGCTGATATCCAAGACAAGACCCCGTGCACCGTTAATACAGATCAGGACTCTAACGATCATGCGACGTATATCGCTCAGTTTCTGGTCGCTCCCGACTTTGGTGTCGCCCCCGGGGCGACGATTTATAGCTACGCACAGGCAGGTGTTACGCGAGAAGCAGGGTCGGACTGCTCCCTCGGGAGTAATCCCCATGCTCTGGCGGATCAACCGAGCCTCATCGAACAGGCGCTGAATGACGGCGCAAACATTATCTCTATCTCCACGACGTTTTCCCGCAGCGATACAGAGTCGTTGCGCTGGGCGGTGGCCCGCGCCGTCGTTCAAGGGGTGCCGATCGTCGTATCGATGGGGAATGACGGAGAACGCAATCCGGATGACATTCTCGGCCCGTGGGGTGGTGTCATTGGTGCTGGCGCGCTCGAGACGGATGGGCGATACGCGGACTACTCGAACTGGGGTGATGGTGTGTCCCTCGTCGCTGTCGGCGAGGGGGTCGCGCGGAGGGCCAGCACGAATAGTATCTACACGGTCGCGGGAACGTCGTTTTCCGCGCCTCTGATCGCCGGTGTTCTCGCGCTGGCGTGGGCAGGTTTTGGCAGCGACATAACGGCAGATCAGATCCTGCAGGCGCTCGCCGCCACGGCCAGTGGGTCTGGTGGACAGTGGAATGAACGCACCGGTTACGGTGAGGTTGATCCGGTGGCTTTCCTCGCTTCTGACCCCACACAGTATCGTGACGCAAATCCCTTCGAAGACAAGGGCGGTAATCCCGTTGTCACCTTCGATGACTTTGAGGACTATGCAGACGGGGTTGCTGATCCGCGTTTTATCTACAACGACGATGAGTACGTCTACCGGGGCGTCGACGAAGGTGTGTTGAACTCGGATGCCTACGGATACCCGGCTCATCTGGGGACGAGCCTGCGCTATCACGCAGATTAGTGGACGCGAGGGGCTCTCAGCCAATATGCTTCAATACTGAACGTATAGACGGCATCTGGCGAGGCCGGAATCTCTGAACTGTCTCGTCAGATGAAGAGGTGTACGTACACCGTGGAACTCAGTTAGGATAACCGTATGGTAGATGTGATGGGGCGTACCCCCGAAGAAGTGAAACAGACCCTCCGAGCTCAGATGGCTGCCGCCGAAAAGCGTGCTACCGATGCCCGCGACCTCGTTGAACTCCTCAAGAGCGCGAAGGCGACCGGCTTCGACTCCCGCCATGAGGTTGAGGTGGAGGTCGATCCGAACGGTCGGCTCGTCCGACTGTCCATCGATGACGACGCGCTCGAAGGCAGCGGTCGCGACGTTGAAGAAGCGATCATGGAGGCGTACGCCGACGCCGGGCGCAACATGCGTGACTACGTGCGTACGCAGACGACCATGCGCTTCGGCGAGGACGGCGGTTCCCTCAAGGAGTACCTCAATAGCGTCGATTCGACGCTCGGTTCGTTGGGTGCTGGTCAGCGATGAGCGGGGTGGATCTCGGCGTCAATACGGAAACAATCCGTAGCCACGCGTCCACGGTCAGCGACAACGCATCGATGCTCGACCAGAATGTGGGCGTCGCTAACTCGACGCACGGTCAGGTCAGCGGCAATGCATTCGGCCTCATTTGTTCCTTCTTCGCTCCTCCCGTCAATTCGCAGATCGAGAATCTGACCAAGATGATCACCGACTGCGCCGGTGCCGAGAAGCGTCTCGTCAACTGCCTCCTTCAATGGGCTCAGGAGATGGACGATCTTGAGAAGAAAATCAAGGACGAGATTCAGAAGGCTCATGAGGGGCAGGAGAACCCGCAGCCGCAGCCTCAGCCCGGTCCTTCTCCGACGCCGTCGCCCGGCGGTGGCGGTGGTTCCAGCAGCGGCGGCGGCGGTTCCAACGGCGGTGGTGGCGGCTCCAGCAGCGGTGGTGGCGGCTCCAGCAGCGGTGGTGGCGATTCCAGCGGCGGCGGCGATGGCTCCGGAGACGATAAGCCCTCCACCCCGGTTCCTCCGACCCCTGGCACGCATAGCTCCGGCGGCTCTGACGGTTCCGGTGGCTCTGACGGTTCCGGTCACGATGGTTCCGGTCACGATGGTTCCGGTCACGATGGTTCGGGCCACGATGGTTCCGGTCACGACGGTTCCGATCACGATGGTTCGGGCCACGATGGCAAGGACGGTTCTGACGGCCACGATGGCAAGGATGGGACCGGTCACGACGGCAAGGACGGTTCCGACGGCCACGATGGCAAGGATGGGACCGGTCACGACGGCCAAGACGGTTCGAACGGCCACGATGGCAAGGACGGTTCCGACGGCAAGGATGGTTCCGGTCACGACGGCAAGGACGGTTCCGGTCACGACGGTCACGACGGCAAGGACGGTTCCGGTCACGACGGTCACGACGGCAAGGACGGTTCCGACGGCCACGATGGTTCCGATGGCAAGCACGGGGATCACAGTGCCCCCGGTAATGACTTCGACAGCCTGCTCGGCGGCCATGACAAGATCACCTCGAGCGACGATGACCTTCGTGCCTTCCTCGAGAAGCAACGCGACGACGAAAACACCGACCTGTCGCAGTTCTACGAGCGCCAGAAGCAAGACCAGAGCGAGGCTCTCGCACGCTACGCGGAGGCACACCCGGGTACGGATGTCTCCCAGATGAAGACCCTCATCGAGTCCAACCAGCAACAGCAGCAGGACGCGATGACGGACTTCCTGTCGCGTCAGCGCACAGACGAGGAAACGCAGATCCGCCAGTACGTCCAGGAACACCCGCAGGCGACATCCAGGGATTTCGATACCTTCATGTCGCAGCAGCGCAACGATCAGCAGGCCAGCTACCGCAGCTTCGTTGAGCAGCAGGAGAAGGCCCAGTCCGCCCGTATCGAGGAGTTCTCCAAGGCCAACCCCGATACGAATACGGACGATGTGCGTTCACTGTTCGAGCGACAGGATAATCGTGGCGATAAGGACATCGAAACATTCCTCTACCGTCAGCGTCAGGATGAGGAGCGGACGCTGCGTCGCTTCCTGTTCGAAGGAGTTAAGAAGTGAGTCCCGAAGCCCCCGAATACACTCGGAGTATCGACTACACCACCCCGACAGAGGGCCTGGCCGTCTTCGACACTCTCTACAATGCTGCCCAGGATCTGCGCTCGGGCGATGTCACCAACCTCGTTGATTCCGCGCAGGGACTCGTTGAGGAGGTCGGCAATCTGGTGCTGGATCCTGTCGGTGGCATCGCTGGCTCGGTCGTCGAATGGATCTTGCAGCACGTGGATCCGCTCAAATCCTGGGTCAACCAGCTGACCGGCGACTCCGGGCAGGTGTACGGCATGAGCGCCAGCTGGGAGTCCATTTCCAGCTCCCTCGCGTCCATTGCCGAAGAGCTGGAGAGTGCAGCTTCAAGTGACTTTGCCGATATGCATGGCGAAGCCGTGGGCGCCTACCAGGAGCGTCAAGCCGTCGTCTACAGCGCGATCAACGGCGTGTCCGAGGCGTCGGGTGCTTTCGGCGAAGCACTGTCCAAGGTCGCGGACTCTGTCGACAATATCCACGACTCGGTCGTGAGCGCTATCGCGGATATCGTTGTCACGTGTTTCGAGGTCGCCGCGGAAGAGATCTGCACGCTCGGCCTCGCGACGCCCGCGGCGGCGGCCCAGGTGACTAGCAAGACCTCGAAGTGGGTCAATCGTATTGAACCTGTCCTCGAGGTCCTCATGAGCGCCCTCCAGGCGATCGAGGCCATCTACGCCGTCATGACCTCGGCTGGTAGTGACCTGACTCGGGGCGTCGAGCACATCGGCGAGCAGTGCCAGGCGCCCGGCGGCGGTTGCTGCGGCGAAGGCGGCTCGACGAGCGGCACCGCCGGTAGCGATGGCAGTGCCGGTGGCGGTAGCACGGCTAACGGTGGCACCTCCGGTAGCACCTCTGTTGGCGGAGACAACAGCGGCACAGTTGTTGGCGGTGACAACAATGGCACCATCTACAACGGTGACGTCGACAATAGCGAAGACCGCCACATTGAGGTTAACCCCAGCATCGAGCCCCATATTGACTGGGGCGGCGGTAAATCCGACCATGATGGTTCTCACGACGATGGTGGCCACAAGGGTGGCCACGACAAGGGTGGCAACGACAAGGGTGGCCACAAGGGTGGCAACGACAAGGGTGGCCACAAGGGTGGCAACGACAAGGGTGGCCACAAGGGTGGCAACGACAAGGGTGGCCACAAGGGTGGCAACGACAAGGGTGGCCACGACAAGGGTGGCCACAAGGGTGGCAACGACAAGGGTGGCCACAAGGGTGGCAACGACAAGGGTGGCCACGGCAAGGGTGGCCACAACAATGGTGGCCACAACAATGGTGGCCACGGCGGCGGACGTCACCCACGCTCGCATAAGTCGCATCACGGTCGCGGTCGCTGACCGTGCGTCTGGGGTGCCCAGTCACCCCGGAGGTGCCGCGCACGTGAGACGACCGGCACGGACCCCCGCGCTCTGCCTCGCGGCGTGAGCGCGGGCGGCCCCGGCCTCGTCCCAGTGTGACAACAGGAGGGCCCCGCACACACCAGTGTGCGGGACCCTCCCGTATTCTCAGTGCTACGGCCTATTGGCGAAATACTCCAACAGGTGCGAATCGCCTGAGACGATGATCTCGTCGTCATCGTTAATGCGCGTGGATGCATCCGCGTACTCAAAACGCTGCTTCGGACGACGAATAGCCAGCACATTCACGCCATAACGGCCACGCAAATCCAGCTCCTCCAGTGTGAAACCGCGCACCTCCTGCGGCGGGCGCAACTTCATGATCGAGAAACCATCCTTCTCCATCTCGATGTAGTCAACCATGCGGCCACCCACCAAGTGCGCCGTGCGCTTACCAGCATCCAAATCTGGGTAGACAACATGATGCGCTCCCACGCGGCGCAGGATACGGCCATGCTGCGAGGACGTCGCCTTCACCCAGATCGACGAAATACCCATGTCGACCAGGTTCGCCGTGATCAACACCGCCGCCTCCAGAGACGACCCCACACCGACAACAGCACTGCGAAACTCGCGTGCGCCCAGCTGCTCGAGAGCGTCCTTGGAGGTTGCATCAGCCTCAACAAGAGGGAAGCGCCCCGCGAACGCCTGCACTCGGGCGGGATTCTTTTCAACCGCCAGGATCTCATAGCCCAACTGGTCCTGCGTCACCGCGACAGCCGAGCCGAAACGGCCCAGCCCGATGACCAGCGTTCCCGACTGCAGTTCCTTTGACTCGCGTTCATCTGCCATACCCTCCATTCTTCCCTGCGGGCGCGCGTGCCGCGAACGCTGCGGCCGCGCGTCGCTGGTGTGGTGGGTGTTGGCTGTCGCGCGTGTCCGTCGCGGGCACACGTTCGGCGTGTGAAACATGCGTGAAACATGTGGAAGCTTGTCCCGGTGCTGGTGCCTGCCTCGTTGGTGGTCCCGGCCTCGCTGGTGGTGCTGATGGCTGCGGTCGCATTACTGCTCGTGCCTGCACCAGCCGCAGTTGCCGTCGCCTGCTCGTGCGGTACGCCGATGCGGCCATCTGGCCGCGCTGTGGCATGCGGACAATCAGCGTCCGACCTTCGCGCGGATTGCAACCACAACCTGGGCGACGACCTCGTCGATGAGCTTCAGATCCGACCACCGAACCCGAATCACCTTCCAGCCCGCCCGCTCAAGGTCTCGCTGGCGACGCTGCTCGGCCTCGATCGAATCGTGTACCTGGCTGACGGTCTCCCCGTACTTGATGCGGCCATCTGGCCGCGCTGTGGCATGCGGACAATCAGCGTCCGACCTTCGCGCGGATTGCAACCACAACCTGGGCGACGACCTCGTCGATGAGCTTCAGATCCGACCACCGAACCCGAATCACCTTCCAGCCCGCCCGCTCAAGGTCTCGCTGGCGACGCTGCTCGGCCTCGATCGAATCGTGTACCTGGCTGACGGTCTCCCCGTACTTGATGCGGCCATCAAATTCGATCGCGATCTTCAATGCAGGCAACGCAATATCAATGAAGTACGTGCGGCCATCGATACGGACTTCCTCCTGTGTCGTCAACCCGGTGATCCCCGCGCGCAGTAACGCCAGAAGAACCAAAGCCTCGCCGGGAGACTCGCAACCAGCGTCAGCGCGGTCTATGACCCATCGGGCTCGCCCTCGTCCGATGGTGTTGAGGGAAGTGGCAGCCAAAGCCTCGTGGAATTCTCCACGTGACTCCTCCTGGCGGGCGCGCGACTCATCCTGACGGAAACGATCGAACTGGCACGCGTGGGCCAACCCTGCGCAGGCGATGGGAAACCCGTGCTGTTCGTTGAGTAGGCGAGCGCAGTCAACAACAACTCGCGCCGGTGTCGCGATGCGAAAACCCAGATACTCGATGGAAGACACGGGACGGCCCGGGCGGCACGTACGAACACATACGGAGGGGATGCGGATGCTGTCATCAATGACGACTTCCGGTAAATGCACGAGGGTCGGGCACTTTCGCGATGGCGCATACAGCGCGAGTTGCTCAATGCGAGCCTCGCAGGGAAGGCCAAGCAGGTACGCGGCGACGACACCACTAATAACGTAGTCGGGGTAACGAAGACTCAGGGCACATACACGTGCAATAAAAACTATGTCCCTGCACTCGGATGAACTATGTCTGTCCAACAGAGCTGTCGGAATGTAGACGCCCGAGAGCAGACGACGCAGCGTCCCGTTCTGAATGCGTCGATGAATACGCATGCTAGCTGCGTGGGAGTCCGCAACTACCAGGGACGATCGAATGGATTCCACGTGTTCTCGCAACATTGCAACTCCTTCGTTACTGCGAGGTGTGCTTCGCTGTTGGTACTTGGATTCAACTGTGTTCCGGTTGGACGTTGCATTCAAGCCCTGCGCATGAGCCTGTGGATAACTCTCGGTTGGAAACTAGCCTGTGGATGATGGGGCTTTTACGCTAGTCGTGCCTGCTCTGGATTGAGCTGCTCGGAACTGGCCTGTGTGTGCCGGGGCCAATTCCAGTCGGCTAACCTCCGATCAGTCCCTGCGCGTTCGGGAGCTACATCGTGATGAGCAGCCGATAACCCGCACAATGCCCAGCTCAGGGGCGCATTGGTCTGGTGCCTGGGTGAAAGTGGGGACCAGTCTGTCAGCTGCGTTGAAATAGGCACCAAGGTGGTGTTGGAAACGGGAGAAAATTCTCCCTGCTCGGTGGCGTGGTGGTGGAACCGGGATAAAATTCTCCCTGCTCGCGAGAAATGGCCGAATTTCGGTGTTTTTGGGCGTGCTGGGAGAGTTTTGTACCGGATGGGCCAGGGGGTGGGTGTTGCTGGGAGAGTTTTGTACCGGTTGAGCCCGGGGGTGGCTGTTGCTGGGAGAGTTTTGTACCGGGTGAGTGGTGGATTGGTGTTGGAAGCGGGAGGAAATTCTCCCTGCTCGGTGGCGTGGTGTTGGAAGCGGGAGGAAATTCTCCCTGCGTGCTTGAAATGGCCGGATTTTGGTGTTTTTGGGCGTGCTGGGAGAGTTTTGTACCGGTTGGGCCCGGGGGCGGCTGTTGCGGGGAGAGTTTTGTGCCGGGTGAGCCTTGAGGTGGGCGTGTGGGGAGAGTTTTGTACCGGTCGGGCCAGGGGGCGGCTGTTGCCGGGAGAGTTTTGTACCGGGTGAGTGGTTGATTGGTGTTGGAAGCGGGAGGAAATTCTCCCTGCTCGCGAGAAATGGCCGGATTTCGGTGTTTTTGGGCGTGCTGGGAGAGTTTTGTACCGGTTGAGCCCGGGGGTGGCTGTTGCTGGGAGAGTTTTGTACCGGGTGAGTGGTGGATTGGTGTTGGAAGCGGGAGGAAATTCTCCCTGCTCGGTGGCGTGGTGTTGGAAGCGGGAGGAAATTCTCCCTGCGTGCTTGAAATGGCCGGATTTTGGTGTTTTTGGGCGTGCTGGGAGAGTTTTGTACCGGTTGGGCCCGGGGGCGGCTGTTGCGGGGAGAGTTTTGTGCCGGGTGAGCCTTGAGGTGGGCGTGTGGGGAGAGTTTTGTACCGGTCGGGCCAGGGGGCGGCTGTTGCCGGGAGAGTTTTGTACCGGGTGAGTGGTTGATTGGTGTTGGAAGCGGGAGGAAATTCTCCCTGCTCGCGAGAAATGGCCGGATTTCGGTGTTTTTGGGCGTGCTGGGAGAGTTTTGTACCGGTTGGGCCAGGGGGTGGCTGTTGCTGGGAGAGTTTTGTACCGGTTGGGCCCGTGCGTGGGGCTCGTTGGGGGCGGGTTTGTTGTGTGGAGCCCCACTAGCCCGGAAATCAGCCGATGATGGGCTGCTCTTCGGGCATGCGGATGACGCGGGAGCGCTGGCGCAGGGCCAGGGCCGCGGCCACGGTCATGGAGCCGGTGCGGCCCGCGAACATGAGGATAATCAGCACGTATTTGGCGCCCACGGGCAGGATTGGGGTGATGCCGGTGGACAGGCCGACGGTCGCGAATGCTGACACGGTCTCGAGGAGGATGATGTCGAGTGTGTACTCCGTCATCGACAGGAGGAGCACGACGGAGATTGCGACGAGCGCCAGGCCCAGCAGGGACACGGCAACCGACAGTCGGATCGTGGAGGTTGGGATGCGCCGGCCGAAAGTTTCAATGTCGCGGTCGCCTCGCGCTTCCGCGATGACGGCGAGTACGAGGACAGCGAAGGTCGTGACTTTGACGCCGCCCGCGGTGGATGCTGAGCCGCCGCCGATCATCATGAGGATGTCCTGGACGAAGTGGGTTTGCGAGTGCATGGCGCCCACGTCGAGGGCGGACAGCCCTGATGATCGGGAGTTCACGCCGGCGAGCATGGCGTTGAGGATCTTCGACGGCGTGTCGATCGCGCCGAGCGTCGTCGGGTTGTGCCACTCGGTGAGAGCCATTGCGAGGGCGCCGACGAACGCCAGAATCAGGTAGGTCGACAGTGTCAGCTTGGTGTGGAGGCGCCAGCGGCGCGGAGTGCGCAGGTTTTTGGCGACGTCCATGATGACGGGGAAGCCGATGGCGCCCACGGTTGTGCCCAGGATGATGGGGATCAGCATCCACCAGTCGGTGACGTGGGGCGCCAGGCCACCGGGGAGGATGACGAAGCCCGCGTTGTTGAACACGGAGATCGCCATGAAGACGGCATCCCAGACGGCGCGCACGGGGTCGAATCCCATGGCGAGGAAGCGGGGGAGGAACATGGCGGCGAGGAGGGCCTGCATGCTGAGCGACGTGGCGATGACGGCTTTGAGGAGCGTCGAGATCTGACCCATGGCGCCGGTTCCCGCTTCTTGGGTGGCGAGCATGCGCTGGGTGAGGCCGAGGTGGCGTGACACCGCGAATCCGAGGATCGATGCGAGGGTCATGACGCCCAGGCCACCGACGACGATGCCGGCGGCGATGACGGCTTGGCCGAAGGGGGACCAGTAGGTCGCGGTGTCGACGGTGGTTAGGCCGGTGACGCACACGGCGGATACGGCGGTGAAGAGGACGTCGACGAAGGGCGCGGACGTGTCCGATGAGGAGGAGATGGGGAGCATCAGGAGCGCGGTGACGACGCCGATGATGAGTGCGAAGGTGCCCAGTGCGAGGCGTGCGGGCGAGTAGCGTGCTTGGCGTGAGAGCCAGGCGCGCACTCGCTGCATGCGGGAGGTGGGGACCTGGGGGTGGGGGCCGCTGGGTCCTCCGGGGATTTGGCGGACGATGGGGGAGGGCTGTGGGCTGAGGGTTTCCTCCGAGAGAGCGGGGGACGAGGCCGGGGCTCGCCCGCGCATCAGGGACCGGGTGGCGCCGGGTTGGGGACGTAAGCGAGGTGTTCTCGCCCGCTGTTGTCGACCCTTGCGTGCCGGTGCCATCGCTGCTCCTTAACGACTCTGCAACAAAACTGGACAAAGTTGCAGTTTCCATGTGGTTGGGCAGTAGTATATTTCGTGAGGCTACGTAAG
>ERZ773234.271-NODE-271-length-16174-cov-3.914635_pt1 | contig 16174 bp, 13 predicted proteins | sample MGYA00580523_ERZ773234 | MGnify/ENA primary metagenome ERZ773234 (study PRJEB29015, sample SAMEA2738167) | human oral metagenome | biome: human oral; feature: human-associated habitat; material: saliva | place: China | collected 2262 ...
GACGACATGCCCGGGCTCGGACAGTCGCCTGCCCCGGCGGCCCCGGCGCCGCGCCCGGGACCAGCACCCCAAGCCCCGCGACGATCCCATAGAAACCCCCGCGAAGACCCCACGAAGAACGGAGCAGGTCGGTGAGCCGGTCCCCCGAATCGAGCGATGAGAGCGAGTCCGCGCCAGACGGCCCCTCCAAGGACTCAACCCGGCCGGCCCCGTCGTCGGACCGCTTCTCAGTGCTGCGGCTCCCCGGCGGCTCCCTCCCCAGCACCCTGCTCGGCAAGCTGCCCGGCAAGGAGCCCCTCAACCCGGTGGTGTTCTTCGTGTCGGCCACCATCATCGCGATCGTCGCCCTGGCCGCAATCGTGGTCCCCGACGTCGTCAAGAGCGCCTTCGGGGCGGCCGTGACCTGGACGAGCCGCTGGTTCGGCTCCTTCTACATCCTCCTCATCACCGCCGCGCTCGTCTTCATCCTGGCGCTGGCCTTCTCCCGCTTCGGGCGCATCCGCCTGGGCCCGGACAACTCGACGCCGGACTTCTCCACCTTCGCCTGGACGGCCATGCTCTTCGCCGCCGGCATCGGCACCGAGATCCTGTTCTTCGCCGTCGCCGAGCCGGTCGACCAGTACGTGCACCCGCCCACCGGCGACGCCCAGGCCATCCCCCCGGCCGCCCGCGCCCGCGAGGCCATCGTCCTGTCCCTGTTCCACTACGGCATCTCCGGCTGGGGCCTGTACGCCCTGGTGGGCCTGGCCATGGCCTACTTCGCCTACCGACGCCGCGACACCCTCACGCTGCGCTCCACCCTGCGCCCGCTGCTGGGGCGGCACACCGAGGGCGTCATCGGCGACATCGTCGACGCCGCGGCCCTGGTCGGCGGGGTCTTCGGCATCGCGGCCTCGCTGGGGGTCGGCGTCGTCCAGCTGAACGTGGCCCTCAACATCCTGTTCGGGCTGCCGCAGGGCTTCCCCACCCAGATCGGGCTGACCGCCCTGGCCGTCATCATGGCCACCGTCTCGGCCGTCTCCGGCGTCGACCGGGGCGTGCGCGTCCTGTCCACCATCAACGTGCTGCTGGCCATCGGCCTGGCCCTGTGGGTGCTCGTCACCGGTGACGCCGCCTTCCTCATCGACGCGCTCATCGGCTCCATCGGCGACTTCTTCACCCGCTTCCCGCAGCTGACGCTGGAGACCTACGCCTACAACCGGCCCGATGAGTGGCTCAACGCCTGGACCCTGTTCTTCTGGGCCTGGTGGATCGCCTGGGCGGCCTTCGTGGGCATGTTCCTGGCCCGCATCTCACGCGGCCGCACCATCCGCCAGTTCGTGCTCGGCAGCCTCCTGCTGCCCTTCTGCTACATCCTCATGTGGGTGGCGATCTTCGGCAACCACGCCCTCGATCTGGTCATCCGCGGCAACGGCGAGTTCCGCGACCTCACCCTGAACCAGCCCGAGCAGGGCCTGTACTGGATGCTCGAGCACCTGCCGGGTCAGGGCCTGCTCGGTGGCGTGGAGCCGGTCCAGGCCGATTCGCGCCAGGTAGTCCACGGCTGTGCGCCATCCTGCGGCCTGCGCCAACGGCTGGCTGCCGGCCTCGAAGCGGGGCGGGCCGCTCATGTAGGTCGACGACTCCATGGTGACGACCTCGATCATGGAGCCTCCGGTCAGCACCGGCGGCATGGCTGCGAGGAGCTCCTCAGTGGCCACGAGCGCGCCGATGCCGGTGGGTCCGAGCATCTTATGGCTGGAGAGCACCATGGCGTCCACGCCGGCCGCTTTGAGTGCGCGAAAGTCCAGCGGGAGGTGAGCGGCTGACTGGCAGGTGTCCAGGACGACGAATGCGCCAACCTTCTGAGCGCGCGGGAGGATGAGGTCGAGCGGGCTGATAGCGCCGGTGACGTTGGAGGCATGGGTCAGGGCAAGCACGCGGGTGCGCTCAGTGATGACGTCCAGCGTGCTGGTGTCGATGCGCCCGTCCTCGGTCAGGTCCAGCCATCTCAGGGTGGCACCCGTGCGGGCGCACAGCTCCTGCCAGGGCACAAGGTTGGCGTGATGCTCGGCCCGGCTGACGACGACCTCGTCCCCCTCTCCGATGATGAGGCGCCGAGCCGGGTCAGCGCTGTCCGCGACCCCACCGCCACGGGCCGCCGACCGCCCCAGGCTGGCGTGCCCGATAGCCAGGGCCACGAGGTTGATGGCCTCGGTGGCGTTCTTAGTGAAGACGAGCTCACTGCCGCGCGTACCGACGAAGGCGGCGACGGCGTCACGGGCATCCTCGAAGGTGGCCGTGGCCTCGTCGGCGAGCTGATAGGTCGAGCGCCCCGCAGCACCGTTGGAGGTGCGGTAGAAGTCGGCCTCGGTAGTGATGACACTGGCGGGCTTCTGGCTCGTGGCCGCCCCGTCCAGGTAAGCCAGTGCCTTACCGTTGCGGGCGGGCCGCTCCAGGTAGGGGAAGTCGGCGCGGATCGCGGCGACCTCCTCGGCACTGAGCGCGCCGGCGGAAGGCGCCCCGGTGGACGGTACCGTGGACTGGGTCATGACGTGCCTTTCCGATTCGGTGCGAGCGGTACCGGGCTTGGTCGCCGACGGCGGGGGCTGAGGTCACGAGGAACCTTAGTCCCACTTCTTCAATGCCGGGGCCGACGACGACGAGAACATGCGCGACGCGCCGTCGTCGGCTCCTGCACGGGTGGGACCGGTCAGGCGAGGTAGCGGTCGTAGCCCTCCTCCTCCAGACGGTCGGCCAGGTCGGGGCCGCCGGCCTCGGCCACGCGCCCGTCGACGAAGACGTGGACGTAGTCGGGCTTGATGTAGCGCAGGATGCGCGTGTAGTGGGTGATGAGGAGGAAGCCGGCGTCGGACTCGTCGTGGAGGCGGTTGACGCCCTCGGAGACGATGCGCAGGGCGTCGACGTCCAGGCCGGAGTCGGTCTCGTCCAGGACGGCGAAGCGGGGACGGAGCAGCTCCATCTGGAGGATCTCGAAGCGCTTCTTCTCACCGCCGGAGAAGCCGGCGTTGACGTCGCGCTGGGAGAAGGCGGGGTCCATCCGCAGGTTCTTCATGGCCTGGTTGACCTCGCCGACCCACTGGCGCACCTTGGGGGCCTGGCCGTCGATGGCGGTCTTGGCCGTGCGCAGGAAGTTGGCCACGGTGACGCCGGGGACCTCGACGGGGTACTGCATGGCCAGGAAGAGGCCGGCCCGGGCGCGCTCGTCCACGCTCATCTCCAGCAGGTCGACGCCGTCGAGGAGGACCTCGCCGTCGGTGACCTCGTAGTCGGGGTGACCGGCGATGGAGTAGGCCAGGGTGGACTTGCCCGAGCCGTTGGGGCCCATGATGGCGTGGACCTGGTTGGAGTCGATGGTCAGGTCGACGCCCTTGAGGATGGGCTTGGGGCCGTCGTTGGTGGCCACCTGGACGTGGAGGTTCTTGATCTGCAGAGTGCTCATGCGACGTTTCTTTCAGCTGGGTTGTGGTCTGGTTGCGGGTGGGCGGACCGTCGTGCGGGTCCGGCCTGTCACTCGGCTGCCGGCTCGGTGGCGGGGTCCTGGTCGGTGCGGGCGGTGATGAGTCCGGTGAGCTCGAGCTCCTTCTCGATGGCGGCCATGAGGCGCTCCTCGACCTCATCGACACCGATCTCGGCGACGATCTCGTTGAAGAAGCCCAGGACGACGAGGCGGCGGGCCTCGGTCTCGGGGATGCCGCGGGCACGCAGGTAGAACAGCTGCTGGTCGTCGAAGCGGCCGGTGGCGCTGGCGTGGCCGGCCCCCTCGATGTTGCCGTTCTCGATCTCCAGGTTCGGCACGGAGTCGGCCTTGGCCCCCTCGGTGAGGACCAGGTTGCGGTTGAGCTCGTAGGTGTCGGTGCCGCGGGCGGCCTGACCGATGAGGCAGTCCCCCACCCACACGGCGTGCGCGCCCTCGCCCTGGAGGGCGCCCTTGTAGGTGACACGCGAGTAGCAGTGGGGCTCGGTGTGGGCCACGTAGGGGCGGTGCTCCTGGTGCTGGCCGGCATCGGTGAAGTAGACGCCGTAGGCGTCGATGTGCCCGCCCTCGCCGGAGAAGCCCAGGTCGGGGCAGATGCGCACGTCTCCGCCGAGGCTGACGACGACGTGCTTGAGGACGCCGCGGCCGCAGACCTTGACCCGGTGGTTGGAGGCGTGGACGGCCTCGTCCTCCCAGCCCTGGACGGTCACCAGGGTGAGCTCGGCGCCGTCGGCGACCGTCACCTCGACGCCCTGGGTCAGGGCGGCGGTGCCGGTGTGGTCCAGGACGACGGTTCCCTTGGAACCGGCCTCGGCAGCGACGAGGATGTGCTGGGCGGTGGGGCGGGCGAGCTGCGCGTCCTGGCCGATGATGTTCAGTCGGGCGGCCCGCTCCAGCTGGGCGCCGGGCTCCAGGGTCAGCACGGTGGCGGTCTCGGTACCGTTCCAGGCGGTGATGCCGGTGCGGTCGACCGGAGCGCCCACGGTACCGATGCGGGCATCGCTGCGCGTGACGGTCTCGAGGCGTGCGCCGTCGGGAAGGTCGGTCTCGATGCGGATGGCGGCAGCATCGGTCTCACCTGCGGCGGTGGCTGCGCGGATGGTGTCGAGGTCGAACAGCGGGGCGAAGCGCTTCATGGGCGTGAAGCGCCACTCCTCCTCACGTCCGCGCGGCACCGGGATGTCGGCAGGGTCGAAGGAGATGGGGCGATCGGCGCGCGAGGAGACGTAGCGCGGCCCGCCGTGGGAGTGGGCGCCGTCGAGCGTGGCGCTCGAGTGGTCGGTGGAGAGTTCAGGCATGTGGAGGTGCTCCTTGGCCGGCAGCAGGCCGGTGTGATGAGGTGTGGGTCGAAGGCTGAGTGGCTGACGAGGGAGGATCCGCTGCGGTGGGTCAGCCCACCGAGTTCTCCATCTGCAGCTCGATGAGCCGGTTGAGCTCGAGGGCGTACTCCATGGGCAGCTCCCGGGCGATGGGCTCGACGAAGCCGCGCACGATCGTGGCCATGGCCTCGGTCTCGGTCAGCCCGCGCTGCATGAGGTAGAAGAGCTGGTCGGCGCTCACCTTGGAGACGGTGGCCTCGTGGCCCATCTCGACGTCGTCGGTGCGCACGTCGACGTAGGGGTAGGTGTCCGAGCGGGAGATCTCATCGACCAGGAGCGCGTCGCACAGCACGTTGGACTTGGAGTGCCGGGCGTTCTTCATGATCTGCACCAGTCCGCGGTAGGCGCTGCGGCCACCGTGACGGGCGATCGACTTGGAGACGATGTGGCTGGAGGTGTGGGGCGCCATGTGGACCATCTTGGCGCCGGTGTCCTGGTGCTGGTCCTCACCGGCGAAGGCGATGGACAGGGCCTCGCCGCGGGCGTGGGGGCCCATGAGGAAGACGGCCGGGTACTTCATGTTCCGCTTGGAGCCGATGTTGCCGTCGATCCACTCCATGGTGGCGCCCTCCTCGCAGGTAGCGCGCTGGGTCACCAGGTTGTAGACGTTGTTGGACCAGTTCTGGATGGTCGTGTAGCGCACACGGGCGTTCTTCTTGACCACGATCTCCACGATCGCCGAGTGCAGGGAGTCGGTGGAGTAGATGGGGGCGGTGCAGCCCTCGACGTAGTGGACGTAGGAGTCCTCGTCGGCGATGATGAGCGTGCGCTCGAACTGGCCCATGTTCTCCGTGTTGATGCGGAAGTAGGCCTGGAGCGGGATCTCGACGTGGACGCCCTTGGGGACGTAGATGAAGGAGCCCCCGGACCACACGGCCGTGTTGAGGGCGGCGAACTTGTTGTCGCCGGCGGGCACCACGGTCCCGAAGTACTCCTTGACGAGCTCGGGGTACTCGCGCACGGCGGTGTCGGTGTCGACGAAGATGACGCCCTGCTCCTCCAGGTCACCGCGGATCTGGTGGTAGACGACCTCCGACTCGTACTGGGCGGCGACTCCCGCTACGAGGCGCTCGCGCTCGGCCTCGGGGATGCCGATGCGGTCATAGGTGTTCTTGATGTCCTCGGGCAGGTCGTCCCAGGAGTTGGCCGGCCGGTCCGTGGAGCGCACGTAGTACTTGACGGCGTCCATGTCGAGCTGGGAGAGGTCCACGCCCCAGGTGGGCATGGGCTTGCGCTCGAAGGTGGAGTAGGCCTTGAGACGCTTGGCCAGCATCCACTCCGGCTCGCCCTTGATGGCGGAGATCTCGCGGACCACCTGCTCATCAAGGCCTCGCTTGGCCTTCTCACCGGCCTCGTCGGAGTCGTGCCAGCCGAAGTCGTAGCTCGTTGAGATCGAGTCGATGATCTCGTCGTCGGTGCTACGCGTGGTCTCGGTTGTCGGCAGTGTCATCGGGTTCCTTCCATTCGCTTGGTCTCAAGGCCTCGCGTCTTAGCCGCCGCCCGAACCGCGCGCTTGCGCAGCGCGGGCATGGCGATCGGAATGTGGGTGGTACAGACGTGCTCGCCTCCGGCCAGGGTGGCCAGACGCTGGACCGGGACGCCGACGAGCCGGGAGATGGCCTGCGTCTCGGCGTCGCACAGCTCGTGGAACTCCCCGGCCACGTCGCGCACCGGGCAGTTGCCCTGGCACAGCTGGACGGCGAAGGACCCGTCCCCGACGTCGCGCACCGAGGCCGCGTAGCCGTCGAGAGTCAGGGCGTCCGCCAGGGCGCGGGCCCTCTCCGAGGGGTCCTTGCCTGCCGCCTCGACGACGGTGGCGTAGCGGCGCTCGAGGTCACGGCCCCTGGCCGCGGCGAAGGAGTCGACCGCCTTGTCACCGGCCACCTGGGACAGGTAGTGCAGGGCGCGGTTGGCCAGGTCGGAGTAGCCCTCCGCGAAGGAGGTGCGGGCCTTGGGCGTCAGGACGTAGTGCCGGGCCGGGCGACCGCGGCCGCGCTTGCCCGTCTGGGCCGGCGTGTGCACCTCGATCTGCTCAGCGTCCTCAAGGGCGGTGATGTGCCTGCGCACGGCGGCCGGCGTCAGGCTCAGGACCTTGGCGAGCTGCGCCGCCGACACCGGTCCCTTCTCAGCGATGAGGTCGAGAACGCGTGCCCGGGTAGAGTCGTCGTCACTCTGCGTCATGACGGTTCTCCTCCCCTAGTCGCTTCCGACGCCTCACGGCCTGCCCCGTTGCGGCCGGTTCGGCCATGCCCTGGACCGGCTCCAGGCACCGACCTGCAAGGCGTCGCTGGTCGTTGTGCCACGAGTTTAACCAAGATCTTGCTTGCCGAATTCAACACTGGCAAGTTCACGACGGAGCGTCGCAGGGTGGGATTGAACACGTCACCTAATCAAAGGTAAACCTTACCTAGGAATACCTAACTAGTCGTTGGTCGGGACGCCCGGCCTCGCGCACCGTAAACTGCACCGTCACCCGACACAGCACGGTGAACTAGAGATGAGCCCGGTCCTGGACCGGCACCTCGATCACTCGCCGTCCAGGCAACCGACGACGCAGCCTCCTAGTGCCCGCCTCTTGGGAGAAGCTCGACATCAGCCCACGGCAGAAGGTCCGGAACCGCACCGACGAACTCACCGTTGACGATGTCCTCGAAGCCCGTGAAGACCCACGCCCCGTCGCGCAGCTGAAGCAGCTGACCGGCATAGAGGTGCTCTGGGCGCACGTACCTGGCGCCGTCGATATCCCAGGGCCCCAGCGCCCCCTCCCCCTCGGCGACCCACACCCCGCCCGGACCAGGTTCAGCCTTCATGTCGTCACCGCAGGAGAAGACGAGGAGATGACGGTCGTCAACGCTCCGGCTCTGGGAAACCTCCAGCTGACCGAAGACCGACGGGCTGGTCAGCGGCGGCCCGATCTGCCAGTGGTCCAGGTCATCGGAGACGGCATGACCGATGACGCCGGCACCATAGTGCTCAGCCCCCTTCGCCCTGGCGGTGATGAGCATGTGCCAGCGCCCGTCATGCCTGAAGACAAAGGGATCCCTCCAGTGCTCGGCGCCAGAGACGTCGGTTTCCCTCCTCTCGTACCACCTGGAGTCCGCCTCCAGAGGAACATCGCACGTGCGTTCAAACGTCACTCCGTCAGTGGAGTCAGCCCAGCCGATGCGCTGAACCAGCCCGTCCTCTGCTCGAGAGATACCGGTGTAGAAGACACGCATAGCACCGTCGGGCTTGACGATGGTGGAGCCGGTCCAGATGGCCTTGTCGTCGAACGCCGGCCCGTCGGAATGCACTAGGGCATCGGGCAAAAGTTGCCACGTACGTGCATCGCTGGAAACGGCGTGCCCCATGGAAGCACGGAAGTGCCGCCGCTCCGGGTCGTGTAACGCACGCGACGCCCGCAGGAAGAAGAGGTGATAACGATCGCCGTCGTCACAGATCCAGTGGTCCCACAGCCAGTGGTCATTCAGTGCAAGTGCCATGTGAGCGGTCTCCTCAGGGGTCAGACGGTTCTAAGGGAGAGGTCGGAGAACACCGCGCTCCCGTTATCGGAGTAGAGGGCCAAGCCATGATCGCCGGCGGCGGGATAGACCTGGTTGGACAGAACGGTGTGGCCCGCATTGACGAAGACCTCGACACTGTTGCGATCAACGACCACAGTGAGGTGCACATGACGGGCGGCGGGGTCGATAGGCGCCTCGGACTGCGTATACGGAGCGAAGGGCGCCGATATGCTCTCGCTCGGACCTCGGTCGACATAGACGCGGCCATTAAAGACGCCGACGTTGGTGTGCCGAGTTCCGTCTGAGCTGCGCAGGACTTCTATGCCTACGTTAGTTGCATTTGTCCAGGCAATGTCAGTGGTTAGAACGTAGGCCTCAGTCGTGACGTCGAGTACCCGGCGGCCGTTGACATTGACGTCGCCCAGGGACTTCTGCGAGAGGAGACTGGTCACGAGCACAGGTTCGGGAGCGCTCAGCAGGCTGTACCAGCCGCCGGGCTGCCGACAGAGTCGGATTTCACGAACGACGGAGTACTGACAGTTGTACCCATCGGTGTCGAGAGTGGGAACGTGTCTGGCGGCGTACTTCCAGTTGTTCATCCAGGCGACAGCATGCCTCACGTTCTGGGGTGAGTCGGCACTTGGCCAAGTAACAGCCGCATACCAGTCATACCCATGATCGAGCCACTGCGGTCTGAGGTTGTCTGTCACGAACCGAGTTCCATCCCAGTTCCCTATCCAGTACGCGTAGGTGCCGAGCGATCCAGCTCCCCATCCGTCCATTGAGGCGCCGAGGACCCAGTGGCTGGTTCCGTCATCGGCAATGATGTGGAATAGGTCAGGGCACTCCATGCCTCCGAGATCGGTAGCCCCAGGTGTGAGGTAGTCGAAGTTGGAGGTCCACCGCCAGTGGTGTAGATCAGTGGAGACGTAGAATGAGAGATACTTACGCCGACCGATGACGCACACCCATTGGCTGCGCACCTCGTCTCGGACAACCTTCGGGTCACGGAACCACCTGGCATTATCGATCTCCTTATCCGTAGATGCATTATCAGCATTCGGGTTCGGAATGACTGGTTCGGAGAGCATCGAAAAGCTGCGCCCGCCATCCGTTGACCAGTGGAGATACTGGGCCTGGCGAGTAAGGTCGCCGTGGGGCACGTGCGTCACGAGAGCGACGACCGCCCCGGCCCCAAGACCGGCAGTGTTGTCAGTGTCGACGACGGCCGAACCGCTCCACGCAGGAGTGTCACCTACAAGCGGGATCATATCGCCTACGTCGGAGAAAGAGACTTCGTCGGTCGAGGTCGCAAGTCTCCACCCTCCTGGTCCTGCAGTCTGGGCGGCCTGGAGGCGTGGGAGCTGGAGTTGACCACCAAGGTAGTACGGGCGTTGGGGGTCGCAGGCCCACCCGGTTGTAGGGGTGAGATGAAGAAGCGCGCGACGGCTGACAGCTGCGCTTGCAAACGTTGATGTTGCCATGCCACAGGCTGTTCCAGCGGCTGTGGCGACGACCACTCCGGCCGCCGTCCTCAATATGGTCCTTCGGCTAAAGCCGGGGTCTTCAGTGGTCACAGGTCTCTCCTTTGAGATCAAGGCTGAGATATTCAGACAGGCATGAACTGAGCAGCGGAACCGCTACCGGACACGAGGGCAGTGGGCAGTGCACGCTTACGTAGCAGGGCCGAGATTGGAACACGCCCCATGATCCGCTCGTTAAGCACCCCACCCTCAGCCTTTGACGGCGGTACCTGCCAACGACGCTACGAACGAGCGCTGGAACAGAACGAAAATGACAAGAACAGGCAGAGTGATGAGTGTGCCGTAAGCCATGATCTGCCCCCATACCGGGTTGAGTTGGAAGAAGTACTGCATACCGACACTCGCGGGCCGCATAGACTCCTCCTGGATGACCATGAGCGGCCACAGGTAGGAGTTCCACGCCGGCAGCATCGTGATGATAGCGACTGTGGCGAAGGTCGGACCAGACAGTGGCACGATGATTCGTGAATAGATCACCCACCAGGACGCGCCATCAACGCGGGCCGCCTCGTCGATCTCCTTGGGGATATCACCAAAGTGCTGGGCGAACAGGAAGATGGAGAGTGCATTGGCAACGAAGGGCAGAATCTGCACCTGATAAGTGTTGAGCATTCCCTGTTTGACAAGAAAACCGTCAACGACCCACTGCAGCGATGGCAACTTGGCGACCCAGTATACGAGCGGCACAGCGATGGTCTCGAAAGGAACCATGAGGGTGGCTAGGACAAGCGAGAGCACAATGTTCTTGCTCCTCCAGCGCATACGCGATATCGCAAATCCGATCATGGAGTTGACAATGAGGCCGAGTAATACTATCGCAACGGTCACGATGAGCGAGTTTGTGATAAACCGTACAGCCGGGACCCGCTCGAATACTCCGGAGTAGTTATCCAGTGATAGGTGACCGGTCGGAAGGAACGCCTTAAGGGAGCCGAGATCAGCGAAGATCTGGTGGTCTTCTTTGAAGGATGAGAAGACCATGAACAGCAGCGGGAACACAGCGACGCACGAGGCGACGACAAGGCCGACGTACGTCAGCACCCTGGACCTTTTCCTGGTGGCGGCGCGGCCACGGCGACGCGGGCTCCTTTCGGGAGCCTCGAGGGCATCGACGGCTGTAGTCTCAGGTACTGCATCGGTCCTAGTTGTCTCAGTGAGCATGTCAGTCCTTCTCCCTGGTGAGCCAGCGCTGGATGAGACTGATGAGCAGGACGGCAATGAAGAATATGAGTGAGATGGAGCTGCCGTACCCCATGTCCTGCTCACGGTATCCCCTGCGCACCGCGTGGTAGACGATTGTCGAGGTGGCATCTTGGGGACCTCCGGATGTCATAACGTCGACCTGGACGAACAGGCCCAGCGCAGCAATCGTGATGGTGACGAGGATGAAGACCATCGTCGAATGCAGCCCCGGCCATGTTATGTAGCGGAAGCGCTGCCAACCGTTGACGCCGTCGAGGTCAGCGGCCTCGTAGAGAACCGGGTCAATCATTTGCAGGCCGGAGAGCCAGATGATCATATGGAAACCGACCGCTTGCCAGATAGACAGCACGATAATGGCAGGCATCGCGGTGCCAGGGTGGTTGAGCCAGGCAATGGTGGACCACCCGCCGCCAGTGACGGTGTTGAGCATCGAGTTGAACAGGCCATTGTCCTGATAGAAGAAGCTCCACAGGATGGAGACCACAACCATGGAGGTCACCACGGGCATGAAGATCATTGTCCGGAAAGCAGTGACTCCCTTGACCTTCTGGTTGACAAGAATCGCCAGCGCTAGGGCAAGGATGGACTGGAAGGGCACGACAACGAGCGCGAACAAGACAGTATTCGCCAGAGACCGGATGAAGGTCGGGTCGTCGGTGAACGCCCGTACGAAGTTCTCCATCCCGATGAACTGCGGAGGGTTGGGGGAGATGAGACGCGTATTCGTGAAGGACAGGATGAAGGTAAGCAGGATCGGAATGCCCATGAAAAGCAGGAGGAGCAGGAGGGCCGGCGAGCTCATGAGCCACGCCGTCCTAGCCTCTCTGCGCAATGCGGCGGTCCTGCCGCGGCGCCTCATGGTACTGGGGGCTGCCATATCGGTTCCCTTCCCGGCGGCGCACTCTTACACGCACGCCGGATCGGTGCTGGTGGTGTAGGAAGGTGGCGCGGCTGTTGACCGGCCGCACGATCAGGTACTCAGTAGCGCACTTGGCCTACTTGGCCTTGTAGCCATCGTTCGACTTGATATCCGCGTTGATGTCCTTGACGGCCTGGTCAAGGGTCGACTTGACATCGGAACCGGAAACGATGTCCCGAGCGGCCTTGTCGAAAGTCGATGAGATGACCTTGTATCCGGGTGTCGCAGGACGCAGGAGGGCGTACTTTTTACCGATCTCGTAAACAGGTTCCAGCGGCTTGCCCTCGCCGTAGTACTTCGTCTTCGGGGTGGCCGACTCGATTGACGGGAAGTTGCCGATTGCGTCGGAGTACTGAACGAGGTACTTGTCCTGCATGAGGAACTCAATGAACTTGTTCGCAGCGTCGGCGTTCTTCGAGGAGGAGGACACACCCCACTGCCAGGAGCCGCCGCCTACGTGAGCACCCGCGCCGAAGTCAACAGGGGGGAGGATGAGGACCTCGTCCTCGCCGAAGGTCTCCTGGGCCTTGAGGACCTTCCATCCGCCGGCATAGACGAGCGGCACCTTGCCTTGAAGGAAGTCCTGGCCGTCCTTGGCCGGGGTCTGAGAGGCGTAGTTGGAGGTGAACAGCGAGCGGAACCAGGTACCCCACTCGACGGCCTTGTCCCCGTTGAGGAAGCCCTCTGCGGTCTCATAGCTCTTGCGGTCGATGAGGTCGCCACCGAAGGACTGGAGCATGGGAGCGTAGGCGTAGGGCCACCACTCGGCGGTGTCCCACACCGACATGTCAATGGCGTAGCTGAAGCCGTCGAGTTTTGAGAGCTTGTCGAGGGCACCCATGAACTCGTCCTTCGTCCACGGCTTGTTGACCGTGGGGATGGTGACACCGGCTTTGTCGAAGGCCGACTTACGTCCAAGGAAGCACAGCGAGGTGTCGTAGGGGCCGACGGAGTAGAGCTTGTTGTTCCAGACCCCTTTAGCGGAGTCGATGATCTTTCCCTGGAGATCCTGCGAGATTGTCAGTGGCGAGAGGTATCCGGCCCAGGCCCAGTTGGACATGATCGGGCCGTCAAGGTCGAGGATGTCGGGCAGGTTGCCGGAGACTGCGGCTGAGGCAATGGCATCGTTGTAGGACTCCTGCGGGAAGGACTTCACCGTGACCGGGGTGTTGGGGTTCGCGGCGTTGAAGTCCTTGACCGCGCTGTTGACGACGTCGAGCTCCTCCTTATTGCCTCCATTGTGGGTCCAGAGAGTCAGGCCGCCCGCCCCCTTTCCGGACTGAGAGGAGCATGCGGCAAGCGTGGTCAAGGCGGCGGCGCTGGCGCCGAGAAACATACGGCGGGTGGTCATCATGATGGCACTCCTTTGTGTATCAGCGTGAGTGGTGGGGATCTGACTCCACCCATCGGGCGGAGAGCTGGTGGGGCCGACCTCGTGTGCGGCGCCCGAGCTACGGCAGCGAGGTGGTGGGAGGCGCCGTGGAGGCTCGCTCGATGAGAGGGCAGGAGAAACGAGTGACGTCCGGGAGCTCGGCTGTACGGCCCGCTGCGAGCTCGCGAGTGAGCCACTCGGCCATCTCCCAGTGCGGCAGGCGCATCGTGGTGAGCCTGGGATCGAGGTTCGTAGAGATGAGCGCGAGGTCGTCGAAGCCGATAACAGAGAGGTCGTTGGGAATGGAGATCCCCAGGCGTACCGCCTGCCGGAAGACGCCGGCCGCCAGGGCGTCGTTGTAGCAGAAGACGGCGGTCGGACGATCAGGCCGGTCGAGGAGACGGCGGGCAGTGGCGTCGACGCTGTCGGGGTCGAGTCCCCCGGTGACGAGGAGCGACTCGTCCACCGCCAGCCCGGCCTCTCGAAGGCTGTGGCGGTAGGAGTCGGAACGCTCACGCACAGCGATGCTCTCGGCGTCGTCGTGCCCAAGGTAGCCGATACGGCGGTGGCCGAGGTCGACGAGGTGGGCAACGGCATCGCTGGCGCCTTGACGCTCATCGGGAACGACGCCAGGAACCCCAGGGCGGTCAGCAACGCCGTTGAGCACGACGACATCCTTGATCTGCTCAGGAACCGGAACAACGCGGTGATACATCGAGGCAATGACCACCTGGCCGACGCGCCGGGCGACCATTTCGCGGACTGCCTCCTTGGCGGCGACGCCGTCGTGTCCTGCGTCGGTGAGAAGGACGGACCACCCGAGGCTCTGGCTGGTGGACAGAACAGCGTCGATCATGGAGACGGCGTAGGGCGTGGACAGGACACGCTCGCCGATGACCCCGATCGTCCGGGTTCGACCGTTGCGCATACCACCGGCAATGGCGTCACGGACGTAGCCGAGCTCGTCAGCGGCCATACGGACCCGCTCAGCTTTGCGCTCGCTCACGCGTCCCTCGAACTTGCCGGAGAGCACGAGGGAGGCCGCAGCCTTGGAGACACCAGCCGCGGCAGCGACATCGGCGAGAGTCGTCATCGTCTCCCCTCCCCTCTTCTGGTCGGGAGGCCCGGCATCGGTACCGGACACAGAGAGATCATGACTCAGAACACGCTCATGAGTCAACCGGTTAACCATATTGAGCCAAGTCGATTAATCGATTGATGTTCAAGGTGTTCTTCACCTGAGTCAGGCGGCCCTCGCTCGCCATGGCGGGCAGACTCGCCGAATCCTGGCCACTATCTTGCCCAGGAACGCCGGTCCGAAAGTGCTCCCACTGGTGACAGACAAGTACTTTGACTCGTCTTACAGGCTCTCCGGGCTGCGCAGCCAGGGGGCGTCAGCCGGACGCAGCCCAGCCCAACCACGGGCGCGGGCCTGGGCCGTGGCCAGGACTCCGAGCACGGTGGAGGGATTGTGCAGGCGTCCGTCCATGACGGCGTCGATAGCCTCATCCAGGCGCACCCAAGTGGGTACGAACTCGGCCTCCTCGGCCTCGCGCGGAATGCGCCGGTCCTCGGGCAGCAGGCTCAGGTCCTGGGCGAGGAAGATCCGGGCCCCCTCGGTGGTGAAGCCGGGCGAGGCGTAGAACTCGGCCAGCGTGTTCCAGGTGGCCGCCGCGTAGTCGGTCTCCTCAGCGAGCTCGCGGGCGGCGGCGACGGCGGGGGCCTCCCCCGCCACGTCGAGCAGTCCCGCGGGGATCTCCCACAGGCAGGCGCGCACGGGATGGCGGTACTGGCGGATCATGAGGATCTCCGCGGCGCCGTCGGCCTGGGAGGATGCCTCGCCCTCGCGCAGGGCGACGACGGCGACGGCGTCGTGGTGGACGACGACCTGACGGGCCACCGGCTCCTGACCGGGCCCCAGGCGCACCTGGTCGGCGTCGACGGCGAAGATCGGCCCGCTCCAGACCCTCTGGCTGGACAGGCGCTCACGCCCCGGGTCACGTTCATCGTTGAGGATGACCTCACGGCCTGCGTATCCGTTGCTCTGACCGACCCCGGTCACCGGCTGGTCCATGGTCGCCTCCTTCACCTACTGCCTGCGCTGTGGTTGATACGCGCCTGCGCACCCATGATGCTACCGCCGGCCGTCACGATGGCCGGATCAGTCGCGGGCTCGAATCGCTTGACGCAGCTGGGCGCAGAGGTCCTCGAGCCCGGGAAGGCGCTGTGCCGCCTCTCGCGCGCGTTGAACGGCGCGGGAGCGGGACTCGGGGTCACTCAGGAGTGTTTCGAGCGCCTCGGCGATGGCCTGGGCCTGAGGGACCACGAGGATGGCTCCTCCCCTGGCTGTGACGGCGGTACCGCCGACGTCGGTGGCCACGATCGCGACGCCGGTGCGCAGAGCCTCCTGGATGGTGAGGGGCTGGCCCTCCCACAGGCTGGTCTGGACGACGACGTCGGCGGCCTCCATGAGACCGGTTGCGTCGGTGCGCCGGCCCAGGAGACTAACGGGAAGATGCTCGGCGGTAATGCGTTCAGCGGCCTTCTCCCGGCCGGGCCCCTCTCCGGCGAGCGCCCAGGTGAAGGCCTCGAGCCGGCCGGCGTCAACCTCGCTGGAGAGGATCGCGGCGGCGTCGAGCAGGAGAGGCAGGCCCTTCTGTGGGGCCAGGCGGGCAACGGTCAGGACACGGGCACTGTCCTGTGGCCAGGCACCCTCCGGTGCTTCAGGGGCCGGGGAGCTTGCATCGGAGGGGGGCTGCGCGGCCGGAGCGGGGAT
>ERZ773234.276-NODE-276-length-16019-cov-21.097156_pt1 | contig 16019 bp, 10 predicted proteins | sample MGYA00580523_ERZ773234 | MGnify/ENA primary metagenome ERZ773234 (study PRJEB29015, sample SAMEA2738167) | human oral metagenome | biome: human oral; feature: human-associated habitat; material: saliva | place: China | collected 2262 ...
GACGAATCAATGTCGCCCAGGTGCTTGATAGCGGTCTCAATGGAACGCTCATCCAAACGAATCTTTGCGTAGGCCAGGTCCTCATCGTTCAGCAGCAGCAGGTCGGGGCGCTTCTTACCGAGAGCCTCCTCAACCACGGTCAGCTCGCCGTCAATGTCCAGCTCGATGCGGTCGGTACGGGTCAGCTTGCCGTCCACCAGGTTGTAGAAACCAATCACCGCACGGTGCGGGCGCAGGGTCTCGAAGCCCTCGGCGTAGGACTGGCGGATACCCAGCGAAGAGATGTTGCCAGCCTCGTCGTTCTCAACCTCAACGGCGAGAGTGTTCACGCCGGCGGTCTCAAGCCACTTAGCGCTCCAGGCGCGCACGTCGCGGCCGGAGGTGCGCTCCAGCTCAACCAGCAGGTCGTCCAGCACGGTGTTGCCCCAGCTGTGCTTATCGAAGTACACCTTCAGGGCGGCCATAAAGTTCTCCTGGCCAACCCAGGCCACCATCTGACGCAGCACCGAGGCACCCTTCGCGTAGGTGATGCCGTCGAAGTTCACCTGAACATCGGCAAGGTCACGAATCTCGGCCACAATCGGGTGGGTCGAGGACAGCTGGTCCTGGCGGTAGGCCCAGGTCTTCTCCGAAGCGGAGAAGGTAGCCCACGCCTCCTTGGCGTAGCGGGTGTTCTCCGCGGCGGCCAGGGTAGACATGAACTCCGCGAAGGACTCGTTCAGCCACAGGTCGTTCCACCACTTCATGGTAACCAGGTCGCCGAACCACATGTGGGCCAGCTCGTGCAGAACGGTGATGGCGCGGCGCTCACGCAGAGCCTCCGCAACCTTGGAACGGAAGACGTAGGTCTCCAGGTAGGTCACGCAGCCAGCGTTCTCCATCGCGCCGGCGTTGAATTCGGGCACGAACAGCTGGTCGTACTTCTCGAAGGGGTAGGGGGTCTTGAACTGCTCTTCATAGAACTCGAAGCCCTGGCGGGTCAGCTCAAACATGTCCTCGGCATCAACGAAGGGCATGAGGGACTTACGGGCGTACACGCCCAGCGGAATCACGCGACCCTCTGAGTTAGTCAGCTCGCTGGTGATCTTCTCGTAGGGGCCGGCCACGATTGCGGTGATGTACGAGGACATGCGCGGGGTCGGCTTGAAGTACCAGGTGTTGGCGCGGCCGCAACCGCATTCCTTCTCCTCAATCTTCACCTCGGGCTGGTTCGACACAACCACCCAGTGCGAGGGCACGCGCACCTCAAACTCGAAGGTGGCCTTCAGATCGGGCTGCTCGAAGACGGGGAACACGCGGCGGGAGTCCGGCACCTCAAACTGGGAGTACAGGTAAATCTCGCCGTCGGCGGGGTCCACGAAGCGGTGCAGACCCTCACCGGTGTTGGTGTAGAACATCTCGGCTTCGATCTTCAGAACGTTCTCGGCGGCCAGGTTCGGCAGCTGGATGCGCTCGCCGTCAGCCAGGTCGGTGCTGAGCTCTTCGCCGTTGAGGTTAATGGACTTGACCGAGGAGGTGATGGCGTCGATAAAGGTCGAGGCACCTTCCTGAGCGTCGAAGCGGATTTCAACATTCGAAGTGAAGACATCCTGATCGGTGCGCAGGTCGAGGAAGATATGGTAAGAGTGAACGCGCTTAATAATGGATGCGCGCTCAATCGCCTCATCGCGGGTTAGGTTTAGGCCGGGCATTGGATTCCCTCTCCATAGAAGTGACACGGGGTGGCGCGGCGTGCCGTCCTGACACGCCGACGCGGTGCCCGGGCGTGCGCATCCGCCGCGCCGTTGGACTCGCTCAATGCTGTCGGGGCTTGCCGGGGTTGCGTCTGAGCGCTGCGGGTGGTGTTTTCTCGCGGGCGCTACGCATCGGGACACCGCAAAGTGCCATATCCCACAGTTTACCGTATGCGGGCGGGGCGGGTGGGGCTCCCCATTACCCGAACCCGCGCGAATTCGCTACAGTTAGTAGGTACAGACTAAGAGAAACCCCGAACCGAATCGGGGGAAAACATCCCAATTGAGGATGCGAGGCGTGCCTCGGCCCGGCTTTGCCGCCCCGAGCCGCACGCAACACCACACCAGGAGAGCACCATGCGCGTACACATCGCAACCGACCACGCAGGCCTCGAACTGAGCCACTACCTGATCGAGTCCCTCACCGCCGAGGGCTACGAGATGATTGACCACGGCCCCGCCGACTACGACCCGCTGGATGACTACCCCTCGTTCTGCATCAACGCCGCCCTGGGCGTGAAGCGCGACCGTGAGGCCGGCCTGGACTCTCTCGGCATCGTGCTGGGCGGCAGTGGTAACGGCGAGCAGATGGCCGCCAACAAGGTGGAGGGCATCCGCGCGGCCCTGGCCTGGAACCACGACACCGCGGCCTTGGCCCGCGAGCATAACAACGCGCAGGTGGTAGCCGTGGGCGGCCGTCAGCACAGCAAGGAAGAAGCACTGGAAATCATCAAGGTCTTCTTGGCTACCCCCTGGACCAACGAGGAGCGTCACGCACGCCGTATCGGTCAGCTGGCCGAGTACGAGCAGACCGGCGCGATTGCCGGCAAGCAGATTGACGCCGCCTAAAGTTTTGAACGCCTTTGGTGCATAGCGCAGGCTATGCGCCAAAGGCGTTTTCACGCCCCGTTTTTCACGACCCCCGATTTCTATCGGGCCCACCCGCACTATTCCGCAGATACCGTGAGGAGCTACCGTGCCCGAAGGACATTCCATCCACCGCATCGCCCGCCAGATGAGCGACGTGTTCACCGGCGAGCGCGTGCGCGTCAGCTCCCCGCAGGGACGCTTCACCGATGGGGCGGCCCTGCTGGACGGGCACGTCATCACCGGCGCCTACGCGCACGGCAAGCACCTGTTCGTGACCTTCGATAACGAGCTGACCCTGAACGTGCACCTGGGCATCTACGGCAACTGGACCTTCGGCGGGGATGAGACGTTCACGGGTGCTTCGAGCATTGGTGCGCCCCGCAAGATTGGTGAGAAGGAATACGCGGCGGGGGAGGAGCAGCCCTACGCCGGTCCTCCCGAACCGAAGAGCACCGTGCGTTGCCGTATCGTTTCGGAGCACGGCTGGGCCGACCTGGTGGGCCCGACTATCTGCCGCACCCTCACCCCGGAGGAGGTGCGCACCGTCCGCTCCAAGTTGGGCCCGGACCCGCTCAACTCCGACGCCGACCCCGAACGCTTCTACCGCGCGGCCCGCAAGAGCGGACGCCCCATCGGCGTGATCCTCATGGACCAGGCCGCCATTTCGGGCGTGGGCAATATCTTCCGCGCCGAGTCGCTCTACCGCCAGGAAATTGACCCGTTACGCCCCGGCAAGAGCCTGAGCGACGACGAGCTCAAGCGCCTCTGGGAAGACAACAAGCACCTGCTCGTCATTGGCGTGCGCGTGGGTCGCATCATCACCACCGAGCCCGAGGACCGCCCCGGCGTGCCCGAAACTGAGGCCTGGCCCGAGCACGCGAACTACGTGTACAAGCACCAGGGCGAGGCGTGCCCGCGATGCGGCACCACCATCCGCATGGAAGAAATCGCCGGACGCAAGCTCTACTGGTGCCCCGGCTGCCAGGTGTAGGGAACGCCGGTTCTAAAAACTCGGCTGTAGAAAAGTGAGGAGCCCCCGAGAATCTTCTCGGGGGCTCCTCACTTAGCTCTACCGCTCTGATTTTGTGAGGGCTTATGAAGTGAAGATGAATTTCTCGCCCTTAGAGAGGCGCTGAGCCCACTCCTTCAGCTGTGCATTATCAACATCTCCACCCTGTTGCTTCATAAACTTCTGCAGTTCCGGCAGGATCAACTCTACCGGTTTGCCCTTCATAGTTGAGTTGAGGCGATGCGGTCAAACTCATGCTGATACTTCTGAGTCGTTGCAGCAATCTGTTGCTGTACAAGCTTTTTCATTAATCTTCAAGGTCACTGGATTTTCCTCTCTGAAATAGAATACTTTCGAATAAGTGTACCATATTTTACGGTATATAATCCGCATTGATGCAAATATTCGTATTTGTCTCCGATTATTCTACTGGAATGAAGTTTTTTGGGGTGAGGTAAGTGTGTGTGGGGGCTCTATATTGTTGGGGATGACGAGCTGGAGCGTGCGGATTCCGAGCGCGCGAGGGAATGTATTTTCGCCCGTAAGCGATTCCCTGCAACCTTGAACAGGATTTGTGGAGGGGATGACGAGCTGGAGCGTGCGGATTCCGAGCGCGCGAGGAAATAAATCCGCATGCGGAAGGGATTCCTACAGATTCGTTCAGGATAGTTCTCGAGGGGATGACGGGCTGGAGGGCGAAAATCCCGAGCGCGCGAGGGAATGTATTTTCGCCCGTAAGCGATTCCCTGCAACCTTGAACAGGATTTGTGGAGGGGATGACGAGCTGGAGCGTGCGGATTCCGAGCGCGCGAGGAAATAAATCCGCATGCGGAAGGGATTCCTACAGATTCGTTCAGGATAGTTCTCGAGGGGATGACGGGCTGGAGTCTAAAAGTTTCGAAGGCTTTCGGAACTTTTAGACGGAAGCGATTCCCGTCATCCCGGGAACGCAAAAGGCCCCGGCGCTTGCGCCGGAGCCTTTGAAGTGGAGGGGATGACGGGAATCGAACCCGCGTAATCAGTTTGGAAGACTGAGGCTTTACCATTAAGCTACATCCCCGCATGGAACCTGACCATGATATCGGTGTGGGGTGGAACCTGTCAAACCCGAGGTGTGAGAGTGTTGCTTGAACCCGCGCCCGCATCCGCCGTTCTGTTGGGCATTTAGCGGGAAAACAGGTAAACTAGGACATTGACTGTGTTAAACGCTCCGGTGTTTAATGCGGTTAGTTTCACGGGGCGTGGCGTAGCTTGGCTAACGCGCCTGCTTTGGGAGCAGGAGATCGCAGGTTCGAATCCTGTCGCCCCGACGTGAAACGGTTGCCGCGACGCTACAGGGTCGTGGCGCTCTTTCCACTAAGCAACAGCGGCACGCCCGAGACCCGTGCCGTACCGAACGATATGAGGAGATCACGGACGTGAAGACCGCCGTCGAGAAGCTCAACCCGACCCTCGCAAAGATTGAGGTCGAGGTTCCCTTCGTAGAATTCAAGCCCTACCTGGACCGCACCTACAAGAACCTGGCTGGCCAGATTAGCGTTCCCGGCTTCCGCAAGGGCAAGCTGCCCAAGCAGCTCATCGAGCAGCGCGCGGGCTTCGACTACATCGTTGAGGCATCCCTGAACGACGCCCTGAACGACTACTACGCACAGGCACTGGGCGAGAACGATCTCTCCCCCCTGGCGCAGCCCGAGCTGGACGTTCAGTCCCAGCCCTCCACCGAGAACCGTGAGGCAGACGTCAAGCTGACCATCACCGTGACCGTCCGCCCCGAGATTGAGCTGCCCAACTACGAGGGCATCGAGGTTGAGGTGGACGAGGTCGAGGTGACCCCCGAGGACGAGGTTCAGGCACTGGACGCTCTGCGCGAGCGCTTCGGCACCCTGAAGACCGTCGAGCGCCCCGCCGCTGACAAGGACTTCGTGACCATCGACATCGCCGCAGAGATCGACGGCGAGCAGGTGGACGCAGCTAACGACCTGTCCTACCAGATTGGTTCCGGCACCATGCTCGAGGGCATCGACGAGGCCCTGACCGGCCTGTCCGCTGGCGAGGACGCAACTTTCGAGACCAAGCTCTCCGGCGGCGAGCACGCCGGCGAGGAAGCCGTCATCAAGGTCAAGCTGACCGCTGTCAAGGAGCGCGAGCTGCCCGAGGCTGACGACGAGTTCGCACAGCTGGCTTCCGAGTTCGACACCATCGAAGAGCTGAAGGAAGACATCAAGAAGCAGGTTGCCGAGGCTAAGGTTGCCGAGCAGGGCGCCCAGGCACGCGACAAGGTCCTGACCAAGCTCGTTGAGCTGGTTGAGGTCCCCGTCCCCGAGAAGGTCATCGAGGATCAGCTGGAGCAGCACTTCAACGCTCCCAACGCTGAGCCCGGCCACGACACCGAGGAGCACCGCGCCGAGGTTCGCGAGAACACCGAGACCGCCTTCAAGAACGAGATGGTTCTGGACGCCCTCGCCGACGCTCTGGAAGTGACCGTCGACCAGGCCGAGATGATTAACTACATCATCACCATGAGCTCTCAGTACGGTATGGATCCGAACCAGTTCGCACAGATGCTGGACGGTTCCGGCCAGGCTGGCGCACTGGTCGGCGAGGTTCGCCGTTCCAAGGCTCTGGCTGAGGTCCTGAAGACCGCAGTGGTCAAGGACTCCAATGGCAACACCGTTGACCTGTCCAAGTTCCTGGGCCAGGGTGAAGAGGCAGCTGCCTAATCCCTCCCACGAATAGCTTGCGCGTGGTGCTTGCGGGGTAGCCTCCGCGGGCGCGTTGGCGCGCATATCGCATCGCCTCGGCGGGTGCTCACCGGTTTCGGTGGGTGCCCGCCGAGGCGTTTCTGTGCCTGTCCCGCAATCGTGTGCTGCCCGCGAGCGGCCTCGGGGCGGGCCGGTTACCGTCCCGGCAGGTGTGAGCTTCACCCCCTGGCGAACGGGCGACGCGCGGGGAGCGGGGGAGAGGTAACTATCGGTAAGGTAGTAGCAACGAAACTTTTCGCGTGCGCTTCGGCGCGCACTGTGCGCAAAGATGCAGCGAAGTCCCTAAGAGAAGAAGAGGAAGAATGTCCAGCTACATGCCTCTGCCCATCGGCGCCTCCCAGGCGGCCGGTGTGGCGCCCTCGCCGTCGATGGCAACCCCCATCGTTGGCGCCCAGGAAGATTACGTGTACAACAGCCTCCTGAAGGAGCGCATCATCTGGCTCGGCTCCGAGGTGCGCGACTCGAACGCTAACCTCATCTGCTCCCAGATGCTGCTGCTCTCGGCGGAGGACCCCGAAGCGGACATCTACCTGTACATCAACTCGCCCGGCGGCTCCGTGACCGCCGGTATGGCCATCTACGACACCATGCAGCTCATCCCGAACGACGTGGTGACCGTGGTGACCGGTATGGCGGCCTCCATGGGTCAGTTCCTACTCACCGCGGGCACCATCGGCAAGCGCTACGCAACCCCGAACGCCCGCATCCTGATGCACCAGCCCCTCGGCGGCATCGGCGGTACCGCATCCGACATTCGCACCCAGGCCGAGCTGATTCTGGACATGAAGAAGCGCCTGGCAGAGATTACCGCGGAGCGCACCGGTAAGAGCCTGGAAACCATCCTGAAGGACAACGACCGCGATAACTGGTTCAACGCGGAAGAAGGCCTGGAATACGGCTTCTTCGATCACATTGCCACCACCGCCGGTAAGCTGCCCGAGTCGAAGAACGCATAAGGGAGATGCACATGAACTACCTGCCGAACGATATCACCACCTCGGCGCCGGCTATGCCGAGCAACCGCTACGTGCTCCCCAGCTTCGAGGAGCGCACCCCCTACGGCTACAAGCGTCAGGACCCGTACGCCAAGCTGTTCGAGGACCGCATCATCTTCCTGGGCACCCAGGTGGACGACGCCTCCGCAGACGACATCATGGCTCAGCTGCTCGTGCTGGAGGCACAGGACCCCGAGCGTGACATCACCCTGTACATCAACTCGCCCGGCGGCTCCTTCACCGCGATGACCGCCATCTACGACACGATGCAGTTCATCCGCCCCGAGATTCAGACCGTGTGCCTGGGCCAGGCGGCTTCGGCTGCGGCCGTGCTACTGGCCGCCGGCACCCCCGGCAAGCGTCTGGCACTGCCGAACGCTCGCGTGCTGATTCACCAGCCGGCTCTAAGCGGCCAGCAGGGTGGTCAGGCCTCCGACATCGAGATTCACGCGAACGAGGTTATGCGTATGCGCGAGTGGACCGCCCAGACCCTGGCACTGCACTCGGGTAAGACCTACGAAGAGGTTGACCGCTCCATCGAGCGTGACAACATTCTGACCGCCGCCGGTGCGCTGGAGTACGGCCTGGTCGACAAGGTCCTGGAGTCTCGTAAGCTGCGCAAGCCCGCGACCAACACCGCTATTTCCCACACCTAAGCCGCCGCCGGGTTCGATGGCTCGCCGAGCGAGTATCGGGCGCGATGAACGGTAACCGCTGTGAGAGAGGGACGGAACGGTTCCCGAAACCCTAGCGCCGTGCAGGCGTGGGGTTCGGGAACCGTTCCGTCCCTTAGCTTTATGCGACGCATTATGACGGATGCCGCAACGTAACACTGGGATGTTTCTAGGCCATTGAGCGGCTCCTCTAGCCCCACCAAAACCCCCGCACAACGGGGTCGGTCAAGGAACGCCCCTAAACGTCATATTTGACCCGGTTCGTCATATGGGTACCGACTATCTTCTTCGGGGGTCGTAATTCTGAGTTCCGGGGTGAACTCCGGTAGCCTAGAGAGGTAGAGATCATCTCTCACCGTGAAGAGCGCCCGGCCCCTCCGCGCGCCGCTCCGAGAGACGACCACACGAATGAAAGGGGATTCTCGTGGCAACAGACATTACTTTGCCCCCCGAGCCGCCCAACGCCAGCATGCGGTGCTCCTTCTGCAAGAAGACGCGCGCACAAGTATTCAAGATTGTGCTCGGGCCGAATGTCTCCATCTGCGATGAATGTGTGGAGCTCTGTGAAGAGATTCTGGCCGACGAGCGTCTGAAGGCAAACGCTCCGGTGGCCCCCGCATCCCCCAAGCAACTAGCCACCCCGCGCGAGATCTATAGCCACCTCAACGATTACGTAATCGGTCAGGACGCCGCGAAGCGCACCCTGGCGGTGGCGGTGTACAACCACTACAAGCGTATTCACGACCTGGATAACCCGGTGCTGACCTCCCGCACGCTCTCGGCGACGGCGGGGGAGCAGGTGGAGCTGGGCAAGTCCAATATTCTGATGCTCGGCCCTACCGGCTGCGGCAAAACCTACCTGGCCTCCACCCTGGCGAAGAAGCTGGATGTGCCTTTCGCCCTGGTCGACGCGACCACCCTCACCGAGGCGGGTTACGTGGGTGACGACGTGGAGAATATTCTGCTGCGCCTCATCAACGCCGCCGACGGTGACGTGGCGAAGGCTCAGCGCGGCATTATCTACATTGACGAGATCGACAAGATTGCCCGCAAGGGTGGCGAGAACCTCTCCATCACCCGTGACGTGTCCGGTGAGGGCGTGCAGCAGGCGCTACTGAAGATTATTGAGGGCACCGTGGCGACCGTACCGCCGGAGGGCGGACGCAAGCACCCGGCGCACGCAAACATTGAGATTGATACCTCGAACATTCTGTTTATCGTGGCTGGTGCCTTCGACAATATTGACGACCGCATCGCGGCCCGCGTGGGTGCCGGTGGCATCGGTTTCGGTGCCGACCTGGGCGGTACAGTGAGGGACCCTCTCGAGCAGATTATGCCCGAGGACCTGGCCCACTACGGCATCATCCCCGAGCTGATTGGCCGCCTGCCGGTCATCTCGACCCTGAGCGAGCTCAACGAAGAAGAGCTGGCTCGAGTGCTGACCGAGCCGAAGAACGCACTGCTCAAGCAGTACCGCCACCTCTTCGCCCTGGACGGCGTGGAACTGATTATTGACGATGCGGCAATTGCAGCTATTGCCCGCCTTGCCGCCGAGCGCGGTACCGGTGCCCGCGGCCTGCGCTCCATGATGGAGCAGATCCTGCAACCGGTCATGTTCGAGATTCCGGATCGCCCCGACGTAACGTCCATCGTGATTGGTGAGGACACCGTACTCAACGGCGCGGAGCCCCGCTACGTGCTGCAGGCCCCCGACCCGGGAACCGAGACCACTCGCACCGCGAAGGGGGACGCGAAGACCGCCTCCCTGAAGGCCTCGAAGGCCGGGCGCAAGGTGGCCTAATCGAATACTTCCGGCCGAAGAGGCCAGGGAATAAAGAAGCCGTCGCCCCGGTTATACGGGGTGACGGCTCACTAGCAGGTGCCGCGCTTAGAGACCGCGGGCCTGGCTGGTGCAGATATTAAAGGTGAACACAGGGTGTCGGGCCGCACGGGCGGTACGCGCATCCGTACAAGAGAGGAAAAAACCATGGCTGAGAACGCACCCGCACAGGTTGATTTCTGGTTCGATCCGATTTGCCCCTGGTGCTGGATTACCTCCCGCTGGATTGGCGAGGTGCAGAAGGTCCGCAATATTGAGGTGACCTGGCGCCCCTTCTCCCTGTCCATGCACAACCAGGGCCGCGAGCTGCCCGCCGACTACCAGGCGATGATGGACCAGTCGTGGGCCCCGACCCGACTCATCACCGCCGTGCGTGAGCTGCACGGTAACGAGGTCATCAAGCCCCTCTACGACGCCCTGGGCGAGCAGATTCACCACAACGGCAACAAGGCTGATTCCTACCGCGACGCAATCGTCAAGGCGCTGGAGGAGGTCAACCTGCCCGCAGAGCTGGTGGATGTCGCCTTCACCGATCAGTACGATGAGCAGATGCGCGCCTCCCTGGACCTGGCGCTGGAAACCGTGGGTGGCACCGATGTAGGTGTTCCTCTGATCTCTATCAACGGCACCGCATTCTTCGGCCCGGTCATCTCCCCGAGCCCTGCCGGTGAAGAGGCTGGTAAGCTCTTTGACGGCGCCCTGGCTCTGGCTTCCTACCCCGGCTTCTTCGAGCTGAAGCGCCCCCGTAACGTGGGCCCGATTTTCCACGGCGAGGACGGCGAAGCCTAAACCCCGCCCCCAAGGCCTGAACACCGAGGCTCGAACCGCCAAGGCCTGAAACCCCGAGCTCGGCAGAGCCCCTCGGCGATAGAGCCTCAACAGAGCATAAAAGTACCGCCCGGTCACACTGACCGGGCGGTACTTTCTGTCTAACGGTGTCGAATTGCCGGATGCGGGTCAGGCTTGGCGGCTTCGGTTTTCAGAAGCCGTCTTTCGTGCTTTCCGCGCCTTGCGCTTAGCCCTGCGCTCCAGAACCTTCGGGTGCGTTGCGCGCTGCATAATCTTCGTATCGCGCATGTGGAAGGTGCGGGTTGCCGTGTACTGGACCGCCGCGTCCGAGGTGAACGCCAGCATCGCGAATACCGCCACGCCCAGCTGGAAGAAAATCGTGGACAGCGGCAGGGATTGGTGCCCCCACAGCACGCCGCCGGTAATCGCCGCGAAGTTCAGCGCAGTCAATAGCAGAGCCAGTCGGCGAGCCTTCGACGAGCCGCGCAGCGTGCTCCACAGCAGGAAGAGGTGGACCGCAGAATAGACGGCTACGAAGCCCACCAACACCGCGCTGGTGATGGTCAAAAGTAAGGTGCTATCCATTCGATCGAATAGGCTCAGCAAATCAAGATCGTCGCCGGAGCCTTCCTCCAGCAGCTTGGCGCGCATTGCCGGGCGGCTGAGCGCCAGAATGACGCTGTTGATAATGTCTGCGAGGGTCACGGCGATGAGCATACCCGAACCGACCAGCAGGCTCAGCGGCATGCGGTACACCAGGTCGTGCGCGCTGGAGAGGCGAATTTCTTCCTGCTCCTGCGGCTCCAGTCCCTCATTGTTCAGCACGATGACCGGGAGCGCGCCGTCCGTGTGGATCGCGTCGCCACCGCCGTTACGGGCGTGGTAGCCGGAGGAGAAATCGTGCAGAATCTCAACGTGAGTTTCCGGGTGAGCGTACTGAATAGACTCCACAATGTAGTCGCGTTCAAAGTCGGTTTCACCGTCAATGCGGTGCGTGACCTGCAGGGTGAAGAAGCTGAAACCCACACCGGAGTCGTAGGTGCCCGCCGCTAACCAATCCACCTGGTGACCGCCAGGCAGAAGCCAGCCGTCAGGGGTTTTCCAGAAGCGCACGTGGTGGCGTTTCTCGGGGTTGCCGTCCACTTCCTTCTGGTAGGCGAAAGCCTGCGTCCGACCAAAAATTTTCAGCGGGGAGACGGGCGCCTCCGTGTAGGAACGGCGGGTGATGGTGGAGAGAATAATCTTCCAGGAGGAGACGAGGGTGACGTCGTCAGCGCGGGTCCAGCCGGCATCCTGCATGACCTGGTGAATCTGCTCCTCGGTACCAATCAGACCGATATTGACCGGGTCACCGAGCAGACCGTCCAGGGTGCGGGTGCGCCCAATAAAGTAGTCGGGCACGTATATGCGGGTCATGATGGAGTGGAACCGCGGCAGGGTTAGGTACGCGGTGACCGCCCAAAAAATGAAAGCGATGGGGAAACCCCAAAAAGAGTGGCCCACCGTATTCGCCAGAATCATGATGGTCAGCACGACGGAGGCCACACCGGCAAAAATGAAAAAGAGGGTATCCCAGAAATCGACCCAGAAGCTCTTAGGCACGACGTCCTGGTGGCTTCCCTTAGCGCTAATATCACCGCGGTAGACGGGTGGGGAGGTGACCGGTGGCGCAACTTCGCTACGCGTGGGACGTAGGATGCGTTTCGGGTGGGACATGCGCGCCCTTTCTGTGCGCTGAACTGGTGCCAGAAAACTATACCAAAAGCTCGTTGCGCGGGAGCCCAGGTTGCGGAAGGCCCACGGAGGGGGCCCAAGGCCTTTTCCATGGGGGAGAGAGAATCAGTCGAGAGGGAAGCCGTCCTGCACAATTGCCCGGTCTGCGGCAATGGTTGTCTCGTGGTGCAGCATGTCTCGGCCCTCACGCATGAGGCGCACCCACTTGCGGGTTAGCTCTTCCAGCTCGGCTGCGTTCAGAGCACCGGAGGCGATACTGGCCTCATCAGCGGCGGCGGAGTAGGTGATGTGTTCGTGCCAGAGCTCATAGACCTCGTTGGTGTAAGAATCGTGGAGCGTCTGAGCGTGTTCGCGTGCCTGGCGGATGTATTCGCCGAGGACGGAGAGGTAGTGCTGGAGCTGGTCCTGGCTCGGGGTGTCGGTTGAGGGGGCGTCAGCCGTTACCGGGCTGGGAGAGCTCTGCCTCGCGGGTGAGGGGGCGGAGTAGTTCGCCTGCCTCGCGTGGGTGTGTTCTGATGCTGAATGGGGAATCATGAGCGGTCGTACGCGCCGGCCATGGCGCGCGGGTAGGGTCGGGATGCGACATCGCACCCCGGCGGTGGGTAGTGGTGTGGCTGGTCGGCTTATTGGCTCGTACCGGTGGCGTGCGCTCGCTGAAGTGAAGTGAAGTGAATTGAGGGGAACCCTCGCAAACCATCATACAAAAAAGTGACCGTCAATCTAATAAGGTTGATTAGCGGTTGAGGACCCAAAAAATATGCACACAAACGCAATAATCTGCAATGAGAGGGTCTCAACCCCACATAATAGGGAGGGGAGAAGGGCTATCTGGGAGATAAATCCCCAGGTCCAGGGGATTTGGCGGGGGATTCGGGGCCGTTATAACTGAGGCACACGGAGTCGGAAGGCCTGCATTGCGAGCGGTCGTTGAGAACGAGATTCTATGCATGAAAAAATAACAAATTTCCTTTCGGCTGAAAGAAAGGAATAGAGCAATAGGGCTCCGCTGACATTGGTGCCCACCGGAGTTGCACGGGGTGTAGATAAGCGAAGCGGGGTGGTACCGAAAATTCGGTACCGCCCCGCCTCGTATTATTCACCATCGGTGTTTAGAGGATCCGCGTCTCCGCGCAGGCTGAGCGTTGCTCAATAAGCGACGACGAATCGCGGATGCATCGCCTACTCGGCGGCTTCCTCCACCACGAGCACCACATCGCGAACCTCCAGCTCGCCCTCAGCTGCCACCAGGGAGAGCTCGCGTGCGTTACCGGCGGCCTTCAGGTCGCCCAGGCCGGCCTCGATGCGGTCCAGCTGCGCCTGCGGAGCCGCGATGGTAGCGGACTCAACCTCGGTGCGCTGCTTGACCTTCGCGTCGCTCTTTGCCTTGCGCAGGCCGCCCAGGGCCTCAGCAACATCCGGCAGGATCTGCTTGAGCGAGTCAATCTGAGCCGGGTTGGCATCAGCCAGGACCCACTGGGCCGAAATGCCGGCGGTCGGGTTCTGAGCGGAGTACTCAGCCAGCAGGGTGCCCTCCAGGATGGGCAGCGCCTGCGGCCACTCGGCGCGGTGCACGCTACCCGCACGCCACCAGGACCAAATCTCTTCGGTCACGAAGGGCAGGAAGGGGGCGAACAGGCGCAGCAGAGCGTCCAGGGTAGTGGCCAGAGCGGCCAGAACCGAAGCCTGCTCCGCCTCGCCGCGGGCACCGTAGGCACGGTCCTTAATCAGCTCGACGAAGTCGTCGGTGAAGGACCAGAAGAAGCTCTCGCAAATCTGCAGGGCACGAGCGTACTCGTACTTCTCGAAGGCGGCGGTTGCCTCTTCAATCAGGTACGCCAGGCGAGCCAGCAGGGAGCGATCCAGGGCGTTGATGAGCACGCGACCCTGAGCCTGCGAGGTGATGACGGACTTCTCGGTTGCACCCAGGTTCAGCACGAACTTGGAGGCGTTGAGCAGCTTGATGGCCAGGCGGCGGCCAATCTTCATCTGACCCTCGTCGTAGGCGGTGTCGGCACCCAGGCGAGCGGAAGCCGCCCAGTAGCGCACAGCATCCGAACCGTACTTCTCCAGAACCTCGTTCGGAACCACGACGTTGCCCTTGGACTTGGACATCTTCTTGCGGTCCGGGTCGAGAATCCAGCCGGAAAGCGCGGTGTTGTACCACGGCACGGAGGAGGCCAGAGTCTCGGAACGCACGGCGGTGGAGAACAGCCAGGTGCGGATGATGTCGTGACCCTGCGGGCGCAGATCCATGGGGAAGGTCTTTGCGTGCAGGTCCGGGTTCACGCCCCAACCGGTTGCAATCTGCGGGGTCAGGGAGGAAGTAGCCCAGGTGTCCAGAACATCCGGGTCGGCCACGAAGCCGCCGGCCACGCCGCGCTGATCCTCGGTGTAACCGGGAGCGGTCTGCGAGGCGGGGTCCACCGGGAGCATATCCTCGGTGGGCAGAATCGGGTTTTCGTAGTCGGGCTCGCCCTCGGCGTCCAGCGGGTACCAGACGGGGAAGGGAACACCGAAGAAGCGCTGGCGAGAAATCAGCCAGTCGCCGTTCAAGCCCTCAACCCAGTTCTCGTAGCGGCTACGCATGAAGGAGGGGTGCCAGTTGATCTCGCGGCCGCGCTCGATGAGCTTCTCGCGGCGGTCGGCGTCGCGGCCACCGTTGCGGATGTACCATTGGCGCGATGCGACGATCTCGAGGGGCTTGTCGCCTTTTTCGTAGAACTTCACCGGGTGGGTAATCGGCTTGGGGTCGCCGTCCATTTCGCCGGCCTCAACCAGCATCTCCACGACGGTCTTCTGCGCGGTGAAGACGGTGGTGCCTGCCATGCGCTCGTAGCGCTCGCGGCCCTCGGCGGAGGTAATCCACTCGGGAACCTCGCGGGAGAAGCGGCCGTCGCGGCCGATGAGTGCGCGGGTATCCAGCTGCAGCTCGCGCCACCAGGTGACGTCGGTGGTGTCACCGAAGGTACAAATCATGGCGATACCGGCGCCCTTGTCGGGCTGTGCCAGCGGGTGAGCCTTGATTTCGACCTCAACGCCGAACAGCGGGGAGGTGACGGTGGTGCCGAAGAGCGACTGGTAGCGCTCGTCGTCGGGGTGTGCCACGAGGGCCACGCAGGAGGGCAGCAGCTCGGGGCGGGTGGTCTCAATCCAGACCTTCTCGCCGTTGGGGCGGTGGAAGCTGATGCGGTGGTACGCGCCGGGACGTTCCTTGTCTTCCAGCTCGGCCTGGGCGACCGCGGTGCGGAAGGTGACGTCCCACATGGTGGGGGCCTCTGCCATGTAGGCGTTGCCTGCTTCCAGGTCCTTCAGGAAGGCGAGCTGGGAAACCTTGCGGGAGTGTGCGTCGATGGTGCGGTAGGTACGCGACCAGTCCACGGAAAGACCCAGAGTGGTGAAGAGGTTCTCGAAGACTTTCTCATCCTCAACCGCGAGTTCTTCGCAGAGCTCGATGAAGTTGTTGCGGGAGATGCGCGGCCACTTTGCCTGGCTGCGGTCAGGCTTGGGGGTGCCGTCTGCCTTCCAGGTGATCAGGTCACGGAAGGAATCGTTGTCGGGCACGGAGGGGTCGCAGAGAACGCCGTAGTAGTTCTGAACGCGGCGTTCGGTGGGC